>JAESGJ010000510.1_pt1 | contig 17717 bp, 13 predicted proteins | sample 9266241 | NCBI WGS metagenome assembly JAESGJ01 (sample SAMN14514841, study PRJNA621669) | algae metagenome | isolation source: Brasilonema octagenarum HA4186-MV1 and co-occurring heterotrophs from wet... | place: USA: Manoa Valley, Hawaii | collected 2009-07-20 | reverse complement strand
CACGCCGTCTGCATGACGGCGATCAGTGGGGCCAGTCCGATCGTCAGCGGAACGAAGATGAAGTGGTAGACCGTCGTGATTCCGAATTGCCACCGCGAAACGTCGAGCGCGTCCATCTGCATCATCTCCCCGGGAACGCCGGCAGGCTTCTACGACGAAGTGTAGTAGCTCGATGTCCGACAGCCCAGGGCCGATCTTCCCTATGGTCGGGGGACCTTGGTCCCTCGCGGCGAACCCGCCGTCAGCTGGTGGCGTCCTCGGTCTTGGGTTCGTCGGCCCGCGGCGGCTCCTGCGGTGCCAACGCGGTCTGCAGCTGCTGGGTCGTCTTGCGTATCGCGACCGCCGAGATGACCTCCATGACACCGATGACGACCAGCCAGATGCCCACGACGAACGCCAGCGTGGCAATCGAGTCGAACGGCGACGCCAGCACCACTACGCCGGCGATGAGGCTGATGATCCCGACGAAGGCGTTCCAACCCCGCCCCGGCAGGGTCGGATCGCTGATCGCCGACACGGTGGTCGCGACCCCGCGGAAGATGAAGCCGACACCGATCCAGATGGCGAGCAACAGGACGGCGTCGTAGAGGTGACGGAACGCCATGATCGCCAGGATCAGCGACGCGGCGCCGCTGATGAACAACAGCACCCGACCGCCCGCGGACACCTCGAGGCTGAAGGCGAAGAACACCTGCTGGATCCCGTTGAGCAGGAGCCCTGCCCCAAAGAAGATGGCGGCGACCGCAATCGAGATGCCGGGCCACGCCAGGATCGCCACGCCGAGCGCGACGGCGACGACGCCGGAGACGACGGCGGCCTTCCACAGATGCGGCAACATGCTTGGGGGTTTGAGGGGGGTGGTCATGCCGGAAGTCTCGCACGAGGCGATCCCGGAGAGCCGCAATTCACCTCGTCGTCACGTCCCACAGCGTTCGCACAGCGCAGATCGTCGACCGGCGTTAAGTTTCACCTACTACAGCGCGCCCACCCCGCTAGTGTTCGTTCACGTCGTCGCCGGTCATGAATGGAAGGCGACCCGATGCAGAAAGAAGAGACAACGTGGTAGCTGGAACTCAGGATCGTCGAGCGAGCTCACGCTGGTGGCGCGGCGCTGCGGTGATCGCCGTGTCTGGCGCGCTGGTGCTGTCGGGCTGTACGAAGAACAACGACACCGCAGGCCCGACGACATCGACCACCGCGGCCAAGGCCGCCAAGGTCGACGACATCGCCAATACCGTTCCCGAGGACATCAAGTCGTCGGGGAAGTTGATCGTCGGCGTGAACGTGCCCTACACGCCCAACGAGTTCAAGGACCCGAGCGGCAAGATCATCGGTTTCGACGTCGACCTGATGAACGCGATCGCCTCGACCCTCGGGCTGACCGCCGAGTACCGCGAGGCTGACTTCGACAAGATCATCCCGTCGATCACGGGCGGCGCGTTCAACGTCGGCATGTCGTCGTTCACCGACACCAAGGAGCGCGAAAAGACCGTCGACTTCGTGACGTACTTCTCGGCGGGCTCGCTGTGGGCCAAGCCGGCCGGGTCGGACATCGACCCCAACAACGCCTGTGGCAAGAAGGTCGCCGTCCAGTCGACGACCACCCAGGAGACCGACGAGCTGCCCGCCAAGAGCAAGGCGTGTACCGATGCGGGCAAGCCTGCCATCAACATCGTGAAGTTCGACGGACAGGACCAGGCCACCAATGCCGTCGTCCTCGGCCAGGCCGATGCCATGTCGGCGGACTCGCCGGTGACGCTCTACGCGATCAAGCAGAGCAACGGCAAGCTCGCGCAGGCGGGTGACACGTTCGACTCCGCACCCTACGGCTGGCCCGTCGCCAAGGGTTCGCCGCTCGGGGCCTCGTTGCAGAAGGCTCTCGAGCACCTGATCTCCACCGGCGACTACAAGACGATCGCCACCAACTGGGGCGTCGAGGCGGGGATGATCGACAAGCCAGTGATCAACGGCGCGACCAGCTGATCGCGGATTGACCCATGAGCGTTGACGTTTCGTCGCCACCCGACAGTCCAGCCGTCATCGATGCCGTCCCCCTTCGGCACCCGTGGCGGTGGGTGGCGGCGATCGTCATCCTCATCCTGGCGGCACTGTTCATCTACGGCGCCGCCACCAACGATGCCTACGGCTGGGGCACGTTCGCGAAGTACATCACCGACGAGCGGATCGTCTCGGGCGTCTGGGTCACCATCGAGCTGACGGTGCTGTCGATGATCCTGGCCGTCGTGATGGCGGTGCTGCTGGCCATCATGCGACTGTCGCCCAACCCCGTGTTCCGTTCGGTGTCGTGGGTGTACCTGTGGATCTTCCGCGGCACCCCGGTCTACGTACAGTTGGTGTTCTGGGGCCTGATTCCGGTGATCTACAAGAACATTCAGCTCGGCATCCCGTTCGGACCGACGTTCTTCTCGCTCAACATCCAGAATTTGTCGATGTACTTCCTGCTGGCGGTGCTCGGCCTCGGCTTCAACGAGGCGGCCTACCTCGCGGAGATCATCCGCGCAGGCATCAGCTCGGTACCCGAAGGTCAGTCGGAGGCCTCCACCGCACTGGGGATGTCGTGGTTGATGACCATGCGGCGCACCGTGTTGCCGCAGGCGATGCGGGTGATCATCCCGCCCACCGGCAACGAGTTCATCAGCCAGTTGAAGACCACGTCGCTGGTCACCGCGGTGCCCCTGACGGTCGACCTATACGGCCAGCAGCGCAACATCTCCGCGGTGATCTTCCAGCCGGTCCCCATGCTGCTGGTCGCGGCGGCGTGGTACCTGCTGATCACCAGCATCCTGATGGTCGGCCAGTTCTATCTCGAGCGCTACTTCTCCCGTGGCGTCTCGCGCAAGCTGACCGGCAAGCAACTCGAAGCGCTCGCGAAGGCGCAGTTGGGAACGGGTGGCGCATGACCGCGGGCTCCGATGCCGCCCCCCCGATGGTCAAGGCCGAGGGCGTCTGCAAGAACTTCGGCGCCCTCGAGGTGCTCAAGGGCGTCACGCTGGAGATCGGTCGCGGTCAGGTGCTGGTGCTGGTCGGGCCCTCGGGTTCGGGCAAGTCGACCTTTCTCCGCTGCATCAACCACCTCGAAGTCGTCAACGGTGGGCGCCTGTACGTCGACGGCGAGCTGATCGGCTACCGGGAGCGCAGCGGCAAGCTCTACGAGATGCCGTCACGGGAAGCGGCCAAGCAGCGTCGCGATATCGGGATGGTGTTCCAGCACTTCAACCTCTTCCCACACCGCACCGCGCTGGCCAACATCATCGAGGCGCCCATGCAGGTGAAGGGCGTCAAGAAGGCGGAAGCCCTCGAACGCGCCAAGGATCTACTCGAGCAGGTGGGTCTCTCCGACAAGGCAACGGCCTACCCGGCTCAGCTGTCGGGCGGCCAGCAGCAGCGCGTGGCGATCGCGCGGGCCCTCGCAATGAGCCCCAAGCTCATGCTCTTCGACGAGCCGACGTCGGCCCTGGATCCCGAGTTGGTCGGTGAGGTCCTCGGCGTGATGAAGAAGCTTGCGAGCGAAGGCATGACGATGGTCGTGGTCACCCACGAGATGGGCTTCGCCCGTGAGGTCGCGGACCAACTGGTGTTCATGGACGGTGGCGTCATCGTGGAGCGGGGCAATCCCCGCGAGGTCCTCAGCAATCCACAGCACGAACGCACGAAGGCCTTCCTGTCCAAGGTGATGTAGTAGGGAATGCCTGCCTCGCCGTCGCCCGATCCGACCACGCCCCTGTGGCGGGCGGCGCAGGTGTTCCGGCTGCTGAGTTGCATCTACGCGCTGGTCTTCCAGATCGCCATCAACGGCGACCTCGAGCGGCCGGCGATCGGGTGGGCGCTGTTCGGCGTGCTAATCGGGTGGAGTGTCGCCTGCGCCGCGGCGTATCTGCACGGCTATGGACGACGGCCGGCCTGGGTCGTCGCCGAAGTGCTCGTGGTCGTCGCCCTGATGTTGTCGACGGTGCTCGTGGCGTCGGATCAGTGGGCGCTGGACAACCAGTCGTGGCCCACGACTCTGTGGGCGACCAATGCGACCATCTCGGCGGCGATCCTGCTCGGCCCCGTCGCAGGGATGGTCGTCGGGGTGGCGGTGACAGCGTCCAGTGCGGTGCTCAAGGGATACCTCAGCATCGACGTCGGGCGCAATGCCACGGTCGTCATCGAACTGGCGGTCGGCCTGGCCGTCGGCATGGCCGCTCAGACGGCCCGCCGCGCGCACGCGGAGTTGCAAACGGCAGCGCGCCTCGCGGCATCGCTCGAGGAGCGGGAGCGGTTGTCCAGGCAGGTGCACGACGGCGTCATCCAGGTGTTGGCGCTGGTGGCGCGGCGCGGTCGTGAGATCGGCGGTCCGACAACCGAACTCGCCGAACTGGCCGGGCAACAGGAACGAGCGCTGCGGCGGTGGGTGAGCGACCGGGGCGTACGCGCGCCGAAGAGCACGGAGATGGACCTCATCCCGCTGCTGCGCGCCCGTGCCTCCGACCGCGTGTCGGTCAGCCTGCCCGCCGATCCGGTGCTGCTCTCGTCGGCGGCGGCCACCGAGATCGACGCCGCGGTGGCGAACGCCTTGGACAACGTCGTCGCGCATGCGGGCACCGAGGCGCGCGCCTTCGTCCTCCTCGAGGATCTGGCCGACTCGATCGTGGTCAGCGTCCGGGACGACGGGCGCGGCATCCCGGCGGGACGGCTCGAGGAGGCCGTCGGTGAAGGTCGACTCGGGGTGTCGAAATCGATTGTCGGAAGGATGGATTGGTTGGGCGGCACCGCACGGCTGACAACCGGACCGGGAAGGGGCACCGAGTGGGAGCTGACCATTCCGCGTTCACCGTGATGGTCGTCGACGACCATCCGATCTGGCGCGATGCGGTGGCACGCGATCTCGCCGAGGAGGGCTTCGTGGTGGTCGCGACGGCAGACGGGGTGGGTGCAGCACGGCGGCGTGCGGCAGTCGTCAAGCCCGATGTCGTGGTGATGGACATGAGACTGTCGGACGGCAGCGGCGCCGACGCCACCGCGGAGGTACTGTCCGTCTCGGCGTCGTCACGCGTGCTGGTGCTGTCGGCGTCCGACGAACGCGACGACGTGCTCGAAGCGGTGAAGGCCGGGGCCACCGGCTATCTCGTCAAGAGTGCGTCGAAGGCCGAACTGGCCGCGGCGGTCCTGGCCACCGGGGAGGGCCGTGCCGTGTTCACGCCGGGGCTGGCGGGTCTGGTGCTGGGGGAGTACCGGCGCATCGCGCGGACGCCGGGCGGCGACGCGACGCCGAGCCTCACCGAACGCGAGACCGAAGTGCTCAGGTACGTCGCAAAGGGATTGACCGCCAAGCAGATCGCCGAGCAGCTCTCCCTGAGTCACCGGACGGTCGAGAACCACGTCCAGGCGACCTTCCGGAAGTTGCAGGTGGCCAATCGAGTCGAGTTGGCGCGCTACGCGATTGAGCACGGATTGGACGAATAGTCTTCTCGGTCGGGTAGTTCTACTCATTCGCAGGCTGCGGCGCGCTGCCAGCATGGCGGCATGAGCGAATCGGATCAGGCCATCATCGCCAGGATGTCGTCCGACTTCGCCGCGATGTCCGCGTACCTTGGTCGGGCGTCGGCCGACCTGCGTCAGTTGGAGCGCGCCCTTGCCGAGCGGCCCTTGGCGCCCGTCCCCTGGCAGCCTTCGACTGCGGTACCGGCACCGTGGCCGCAGCAGGCGTCGCCACCGTTTCCTCGGATGCCGCGTCCGCGCTCGGATGGCTGGGTTGGCAAGGCGCTCGCCGTCGCCGGGGTCGTGGTCACGCTCGTCGGCGTGGCACTTCTGCTCGTCCTGGCCGCACAGGCGGGCGTGCTGCGGCCCGAGGTTCGGGTGGCCGCAGGCGCCGCGCTGGCGTTCGGACTCGTCGCAGCGGCGGGCCGACTCCAGCAGCGACGGGGCGGCCGGGTGGGAGCCATCGCGGTGGCCGCCGCGGGCGTCGCGATCGTCTACCTCGACGTCATCGCGATCACCACCGTCTATCACTGGGTGTCGGGACCGGTGGGCCTGATGATCGCGGCCGTCGTCGCGGGCGCCGGTCTGCTGCTCGCGCGCCGCTGGGATGCCGAAGCGCTCGGGCCCCTGATGCTCGTCCCACTCATCGGCCTCGGCCCGGTCGTCGCCGACGGCGTGACCGTGCCGCTGCTGGGATTCCTGCTGGCACTGGGCGCCATCTCGGTGCCGGTACAACTGGGCAGGGACTGGATCGCATGGCACGCGGCCCGCACTGCGGTGTGCACGCTGCCGCTGCTCTTCGCGCTCGTCGTGTCCGGATTCGGCGGGGAGAACTCGCCGCTGCTTGCCGTCGCGTGCGGGGTGGCCGGGATGGTGGCGATCGGTGGCGCTGTCATTCTGCTGCCGCACACCGGCAACGCCGTCGCGGTGGGGCTCTTGAGTGCCGTCGGGACGGTTCCGGTGCTGAGCGCGGCGCTGGTCGCCGACGGGATGGTCGCCGCGTCGATGGCCATCGTCCTGGCGGCAGTCCTGCTCGCCATCGTGCTCTCGGGCACCCGGGGGACGGTGCTCGCCGCACCCGTGCGGACGATCTGGTCGGCACTCGCGGCGGTCGCCGCCCTCGTCGCCGTCAGCGTCGCGTTCGACGGTCCGGTGGCGGGGACCGTCCTACTCGCGTTGGCGGTCGTGGTGGCCGCCGTCGGCCGGCATGCCGAGGTGGCCCGCTGGTGCGCCATGGGCATCGGTGCGGTCGGCGGACTCTGCTATCTGGCGTACGCACCACCTGGCACCTTGGTTACGGCGACCGTCCCCACGGTGCCGATCGGCGCGTCAACGCTGATCTCGAGCGTGCTGGTGCTCGCGTACGCGGCTCTGGTGGTGCGAACGTGGCCCGTCGACGGGTGCTGGGCGGTGGCCACCGTCATCGTGCTGTACGGAGTCACGACGTTCTCCGTCACGGCGGGGATGCTCGGCGGAGGGGACGAGGCCGGCTTCTTCACCGGGCACGTCGTGGCGACGATCTGTTGGATTGCGCTCGCCGCGGCCGCCCTCCGCCATGCCGCGGGCGTTCCCCGCACGAGGCGTTCTCTTCCCATCGGTGGTGGGATGGCCGTCGCCGCGGCCGCGATGATCAAGCTGTTCCTCTTCGACCTGGGCACCCTGAATGGTCTCTTCCGTGTCGTGGTCTTCATCGTCGTCGGCCTGGCTCTGCTTGGCATGGGAGCCGGCTACGCCCGGCGGCTGGCACAGCAGGTCGAACCCGGGCAGCGGACCGCAACGAGGTAGCCACGGCCTCACGCGGTGGCGAGGTGTCGACATTGCTGAAGCCGAGACGCGACGACGCCCACCGAATCCGCGGCCTTCGGACGGTGAATCGTGGGCGCGCGTCGGAGGTTTCGTCAGCGGGAATTCAGCTCGTTTCGGAGGCGAGCCGCGACCATGGAGCACGGCGCCGAGGCACCCGGGCGGCGCACCCTCGAGCCGAATGTTTGCCATCCGCTACCGCCGTGGTGGCGGATGGTAGCGCGCACGGGCGGTCTCCTGAATGCTTGCCACCGTTATTATCGATCTAGTTAATTTAATCGACCTGGCACAGTCGATCTGTTAGCCAGAAATGTGAGTCGATTTCCTGTAGCTGGAGGCCGCCGTCGACAGGCAAGGGATGGTTTGCTGGCGGTGGGCATGAAAACGTCCGTTGTTGGCTCTTGAACTGCTAATTTGCTGGAAATGCACTCATCAGTTACCGATCCGTAGTTAACCATCGGGCATTCAGTATTTATTTGCCACAAAACCATCGAACGGTATGTAAAGCCCTGGCCGGACGTCTGCAGTTTGGTTTCTCCGCAAATTTCATTTCGCGTTACTTCGGTAAGCGGGACAGATTTGCTGGACCGTGAGTAAATTGGGCGAACCGGGTTGACGGTGACGACGATTCCTTGAAGTTGAAAGTAGGAACACCCATGAAGAAGACCGCCAAGGGGATGCTTCGGACGCTCGCAACGAGGAGTGTCATCGCCGCCATTCCCGTCGCCATGGTCAGTGCGTACGCGAGCAACGCGGTCATACCGACCCCTCCGCGAATGGCGCAATACGCCTACCAACAGGTTGCCGAAATCACGGTGTCGCCTGACACCGTCGGCATTGCTGCATCGCCGTTGTACGGACAGACGAAGCAACAGATCGACGCCCAGCTCGATCAGTTGCAGGCGCTCGGCGTGGAGAACATTCGCGTGTTCGTGCCGTGGGCGCTGCTCGAGCTACAGGGACCGACCCAACCGGGAAGCGCCTCGTGGTCCACTCTCGATCTCGTCATGCAGGCGGCCAAGGAACGCAACATGGGCGTCATGGCGGAGATCAACAGCACCCCGCCGTACGCCGTGACGGCAGGCGGGGTAGGCACCGGCACACCCGATCCCGCCGACTTCGCGGCATTCATGACCAAGTTCGCGACCGCGTACGGCAGTGAGGTATCGGCCTACGAGATCTGGAACGAGCCCAATGCGGTCCTGTTCTCCAACCCCATCGACCCCGCGGCGTACGCGGCGTTGGTGAAGGCGGCGTACAACGCTATCAAGCCCATCGATCCGACGGCCACGATCGTGGCGGGCGCGGTGGGTCACGTGTTCAGCACGGGAGCCACGATGGACCCGGTCGACTTCGTCAAGGCGATGATCGCCGCCGACCCCACCATCGGCAATTACTTCGACGCACTGTCCTACCACCCCTATGACGAGACGTTGCCGTTCTCGCAGGGCAACGTCGATCCCAATTCCAGCTTCTTCGCTTCGGACACCGCCTACAACCAGGTCAAGGACCTGATGGCACTGTTCCCCGACAAGAAGGTGTGGCTCTCCGAATTCGGCGTTCCCACATACAGTTACACCGATGCCAACGGTGTGGTCCACACCGTCACCCAGGCTCAGCAGGCCGCATTGATCCAGGACCTCATCCAGACCTGGGGCACCCTCAATCAAGCCGGTCCGATCTTCCTCTACACCGGCCGCGACACCAACACCGGCGATGGCGTCGCCGAGGACAACTACGGCCTGTACGACGAGAACGGCAATCCCAAGTCGGTGATCGCCTACTTGACGCAGTACTTCCTGACCCATCCGCAGAATTCCACCGGCCCAACGGATCCCGGGGGTCCGACCAATCCAGGAAACCCGGCGGATGCATTGGCGGCGGCGCTTCAGGTCATCGCCCAGCAGATCGCGGCAGCGCTGTCGCAGGCCGTCTCGCAGGCGTTCGCCACCGCTGCGCAGGCACTGGGTCAGCAGATCGCGACGGCGATCGTGACCGCAATCGCCAACGCGCTTGCCGGTCTCGGTCAGCCGCAAGCGGTCACGCCGACGGCTGCTCCGTTGGCGCTGCGGACGGCGGCGGTCGTGGCCAAGGAGTCCTCGACTCCGACGGCGACGTCCACCCCGAGCTCGGACCCCTCGACGCCGATGGGTGACACGCCGACTGCCGGGGCCGAGACTGCCTCGAGCCCGGACACGACACCGGCAGCGACCCCGGCCACCGACTCGGCAGCGGCAACTCTCGCCGCGACTCCCGCGACGACCCCGACTGCCGCGCCCGCGGTCGAGGCTGCGGCGACTCCGGCAGCGGTGATCGAGCCGACACCGACGGCGTCGACACCCGAGGCCACCGCACTCGCGAGCACCGCACCTGCGAGCACCGCACCTGCGAGCACCACACCCGCGAGCACCGCACCGGAGCCGACGAAGCCGACGCCTTCATCCGCGCCTAGCTCGACGGCGGGCACGTCCACCGACGCCGGCACCCCGGCCGCGGGGAAGGACAAGCCCGCCGACGGTGACGGCGGCGGCAGCACGCCCAAGGGCGGTTCCGACAAGAGCGGTTCCGACAAGAGCGGCGCAGACAAGTCCGGCGCTCCGAAATCGGGGCAGGACAAGTCGGGGGCGGACAAGGCCGTTGCCGACAAGTCGGGGGACCGCACCGCTGATTCAACCTCGCGTCACTGGAAGGGCAAGGGCGGCAACGACGTCGGCGGCAACGATGGCAAGCCGAAGACGGAAACCGGATCCTCGGGCACGGCAACGGCGAGCGCGAAGCAGGGCACCGCATAGGGGGCTATGCCCCATGGAGTGACACAACCGCGAACCGCCGCGACTTCTCCTCATCGGAGAGGTGGCGGCGGTTCGTCGTCATGGGAGACGAGTCACTTCGGCAGCGAAATGTTGCACATTCATGGAGTTGACCTTGAAATTCGTCGCCATCGCCCAGTCGAATTTGCATAACTGGCTGGTCAACCTGTGCTTGCTAGCAAATTTTTTGTTTGCGTTAATTTCATACCAAAGTACGCATTTAACTGCATGTTCATCCCACCAGTTCGTAACAATCCGTTTTATACAGATTCGCTGTGCGATTTGCCGCAAAGCGAGTAGCTTCTTCCTCGTTGACGGCGGTGAAAATTTTTATGGGGAAGTAGGACGCAATGAGCAAGACCGGCCAGAATCTGTTCAAGACCATCGCAACGCGCACCGTCATCGCGGTGATTCCGGTGGCGATGGCAAGCGCGTACGCGAGCAACATGATGGTTCCGACGCCACCGCGCCTGGCCGAGTACGCCTACCAGCAGGTCGCGGAGATCACCGTCTCACCGGACACGGTCGGGGTCGCCGAGTCACCGTTGTACGGCCAGACGAAGCAGCAGATCGACGCCCAGCTCGATCAGCTGCAAGCCCTTGGCGTGCAAAGCATTCGGGTGTTCGTGCCATGGGGTCTCATCGACTACTATGGCCCGTCGGCCGCTGGCAGTGCCTCATGGTCTCAGATCGATCTGGTGATGCAGGCGGCCAAGGAACGCAACATGGGCGTGCTGGCGGAATTCGACAGCACCCCGCCCTACGCCGTGACGGGCGGGAGCGGTTCGAACACTCCCGATCCCGCCGCGTTTTCGGCGTTCTTGACGAAGTTCGTCAATGCGTACGGCAGTACGGTGTCGGCCTACGAGATCTGGAATGAAGAGAACGGCGTTCTGTCGTCCAATCCCATCAGTCCCTCCTCCTATGCCGCGTTGCTCAAGGCGGCGTACAACACCATCAAGCCGCTGGACCCGACCGCCACGGTGGTCATGGGAGGCCTCGGGCACGTCATCACCGTCAACGGGCTCACCATGGACCCCGTCGACTTCGTCAATGCCATGATCGCGGCCGATCCCACCATCGGGAACTACTTCGACGCCCTGGCCTACCACCCCTACGACAACACGACGTCCCTCTCCGGTGGCAATCTCAACCCCGCCCTGGTCGGCCCTTGGGCGGCCGACACTGCCTACAACCAGGTCAAGGACCTGATGTCGCTGTTCCCGTCGAAGAAGGTCTGGATCACCGAGTTCGGGGTACCGACGTATACGTACACGGACTACCTGGGCAACGTGTACACCATCACGCAGGCGCAGCAGGCGGCGTTGATCCAGGACTTCTTGTCGAACTGGAGCTCGCTGGGCAGCCAGGCGGGACCGGTGTTCCTGTACACGGGGCAGGACACTCAAACCGGCAGCACTGACCCCGAGAAGAACTACGGTCTCTACGACGACCAGGGCAATCCGAAGTCTGTCATCGCGTGGCTCACCCAGTGGTTCATCGACCATCCTCAAATTCCAGTCACCCCAACCACTCCGACGACTCCGACGACCCCAGGCGCCGCCGCGAACCCGTTGGCAGCGATCATCCAGTCGATCGTGCAGTCGTTCACCCATCGCCCAGTTCCAAGCGGTCTTCGCGAACTTCGCCAAGGCCATCGCCAACGCCATCAGTGCACTGTTCGGTCAGCCCGTCGTCCCTGCCGCGCAGGTGACTGCCACGGCCGCGCCACTCGCCATGAAGCTGGCGGCGACCGTGGTGTCGGACACGGCGAGCGCGGCCGACACCGCGACCCCCGCGGCGGCCAAGGTGGTCGAGGCCGCTGCGGTCGCCGAGGCACCTGTCGCATCGGCTGCCGAAACAGCGCCCGCCGCCGCGGAAGCGGCCCCGGCTGCGGCCGAACCCGCAGCTGCTGCGGCGGCCGAGGCAGCCACCGCACCGGCGGCGACCCCAACGCCCGCCGCAGCCGCGGAGCCCGCCCCTGCCGCTTCGGTTCCCGCGACGGAAGCAGCGCCCGCGCCCGCCGCCGAACCCGCGTCCGCTCCGGCGTCGTCCACGTCACCCTCGTCCACCGAGTCCACCGAGTCCACCTCCGGCACGTCCAGCACGGACACCTCCGGCGGCCGCGACAAGGGCGCCGCGGACTCCTCGAGCTCGAAGGACTCGGGCTCGACCGGCTCGGCCTCCGATACGAAGACCTCGAAGCCCGACAAGACGGCCAACAAGCACGACAGCTCGGACAAGGCGGACAAGGCCGGCTCGTCGGACAAGTCAGGTTCGTCCGAACCGTCGGCATCCGACTCAACGTCGTCCCGGCACGCAAAAGACAAGGGCGGCAACGACTTCTCGCCGCGCCACGCCAAGCCCAGCAGCACGTCCGAGGGCGCAGGGGCAGGCAAGGTCGGCGCAGATAGCTCGAGCTCATCGAGCTCGTCGAGCAGTGGCTCGCAGGGCGGTGGAGCCGAGGGGTAACCGCCGGCCGACCGGGCTACCGCGAACCGCCGCGATCCTTGCCTTCGAGGGTCGCGGCGGTTCGGCGTTCTCGCGGTGGCGAAATGGGGTGGTGCCCTCGGTGAGACTCGAACTCACACTGCACGGGTTTTGAATCCGTTTCCTCTGCCAATTGGGATACGAGGGCATCGCCGGCGGCGGTCTCCCACCATAGAGGATGGGCGCGCAGGGCCGTCACGGCCCCGCGGTCGCTGATCGGCGCCACTCACGCGACAATGTGCTCATGACCGGGTCACCGACGGACGACGTCACACCACACCGCGTCCTCATCGCAGAGGACGAAGCACTCATCCGCATGGATCTCGCCGAGATGCTGCGCGAAGAAGGCTATGAGGTGGTGGGCGAGGCCGGTGACGGCCAGGAGGCAGTGGAGCTCGCCGAGAGCCTGCGGCCCGACCTGGTGATCATGGACGTGAAGATGCCAAGGCGCGACGGCATCGACGCCGCCGCGGAGATCGCGACGAAGCGCATTGCGCCGATCCTCGTCCTCACTGCCTTCTCGCAGAGAGAACTGGTCGAAAGGGCCCGCGACGCCGGCGCGATGGCCTATCTGGTCAAGCCGTTCTCCATCAACGACTTGATTCCGGCGATCGAGTTGGCCGTCAGTCGATTCGGTGAAATCGCCGCGCTCGAACTCGAGGTTGCGACGCTGTCGGACCGCCTCGAGACGCGGAAACTCGTTGAGCGCGCGAAGGGTTTGCTCCAGTCGAAGCAGAAGATGTCGGAGCCCGAGGCGTTCAAGTGGATTCAGCGGGCGGCCATGGATCGCCGCACCACGATGAGGCGGGTTGCCGAGGTGGTGCTGGAGACCTTGGACACGCCGGAGACGTAACAAGTGCGTTTCCTGACGCCCGTTTCACCCGATCACACAGGCGACACTCAGGCCGCGTTGGTCAACATCACGCACCGGCGCGATGTGTTGGCTATGTTCTACCCGAAGCACCGGCGTCCCAGGTCAACGTGACCTGCGTCGTCGATGCCAATGACAACGTTGACACGGAGGTGACACGTGCGCGGTCGCATGGCACGTAATGCATTTGCTCTCGGGAGCGCGGGCCTGCTCGTACTCGGGATGGCCGGCTGCAGCCAGAAGGCACCGGAGGCCAGCTCGTCGCAGGCCGATCTGAAGATCGTTTCGCAGGTCCAGATCGACGAGAACGGTGCGGAGGTCAAGACGGCCGAGGGCGCGACGCCTGCGGATCCCACCGGCGACGGCAAGGCGACCTGCCCGCCGGTGTCGATCGCGATGGCCGGTGCCCTCAACGGTCCCGACGCCGCGCTGGGCATCAACATCAAGAACGGCGTGCAGCTTGCGATCGACAAGCACAACGCGGCCAACCCCGGCTGCCAGGTGCAGCTGAAGCCGTTCGACACCGAGGGTGATCCGCAGAAGGCCACGGCCGTCGCCCCTCAGATCGTCGACGACCAGTACACGATCGGCCTGGTGGGTCCCGCGTTCTCCGGTGAGACCAAGGCCACCGGCACGGTGTTCGACCAGGCGGGACTCGTTGCTGCCACGGCGTCGGCCACCAACCCGACGCTGAGCCAGAACGGCTGGAAGACCTTCTTCCGCGGTCTGGCCAACGACGCCGTCCAGGGCCCGTCGGTCGCCAACTACATGAAGAACACGCTGGGCTACAAGAAGGTGTGCGTCGTCGACGACAGCACCGACTACGGCCTTGGCCTGGCTCAGCCAATCCGTGAGACGCTCGGCCCCGTCGCCGACGCGGGCTGCAACATCCAGGTGAAGAAGGGCGACAAGGACTTCTCCGCCGCGGTGACGCAGATCAAGGGTGTCAGCCCCGATGCCGTCTTCTACAGCGGTTACTACTCGGAGGCCGCGCCGTTCGTCCAGCAGTTGAAGGACGGAGGCGTGACGGCGACGTTCGTCAGCGCCGACGGCACGAAGGATCCTGAGTTCGTCAAGCAGGCCGGCGAATCATCCAAGGGTTCGATCCTGTCCTGCCCCTGCGGCCCGGCCACTGGGACGTTCGCCGACGAGTACACGAAGAAGTTCGGCCAGGATCCCGGTACCTACAGCACCGAGGGCTACGATCTCGGGACGATCATGCTGAAGGGCATCGACTCGGGTGCAATCACAAGGCCGGCGCTGCTGGACTACGTCAAGAACTACAACGGTCAGGGTGTGGCGCGTAACTACCAGTGGTCGCCCACTGGTGAGCTGACCACCAACCTGATCTGGATCTTCAAGGTTCAGTAGCCGTTCGATACGAGGCGCGTCCGCAGCCGTCAGGGCTCGGGCGCGCCTCGTATCCGTTATCCACCGAGGAGCCGCCGCCAGTGTTATTGGCCGCCAACATCAACTTCAACGTCGACGGCCTTCTGAACGGCTTTTGGCAGTTGACCATCGACGGCCTGTCGTGGGGCGCCATCTACGCGTTGGTGGCCGTCGGCTACACGCTGGTGTTCGGCGTCCTGAGGCTGATCAACTTCGCGCACTCCGAGATCTTCATGCTCGGCATGTTCGGCACCTACTTCTGCCTCGACCTCATCCTGGGGTTTGCGCCCAGCGGCAACGCCTACAACGTGGGCGTCGGCCTGACGATCGCCTACCTGGCCATCGCGATGATCTTCGCGATGCTGGTATCCGGTTCGGCCGCAGTCGGATTGGAGTTCATCGCCTACCGGCCGCTGCGGCGTCGCAACGCACGGCCGCTGACGTTCCTGATCACCGCCATCGGAATGTCCTTCGTGCTGCAGGAATTCGTGCACTTCATCCTGCCGCACATCATCAAGGGCTACGGCGGGTCCAACGCCCAGCAGCCGATCATCCTGGTCCAGCCCAAGACTCAGTTCACCATCTTCGGGGCCACGGTCACCAACGTCACGCTGGTGATCGTCGCAGCCGCCCTGGTGCTCGCGCTGCTGACCGACATCGCGATCAACCGAACCAAGTTCGGCCGCGGCATCCGGGCCGTGGCGCAGGACTCGACGACCGCGACGCTGATGGGCGTCTCGCGCGAGCGAATCATCATGACCACCTTCCTCATCGGTGGCCTGCTGGCAGGCGCGGCGGCGCTGCTCTACACGCTCAAGGTGCCGCAGGGCATCATCTACTCCGGCGGCTTCCTCCTCGGCATCAAGGCGTTCTCCGCCGCGGTGCTGGGCGGTATCGGCAACCTTCGCGGCGCCCTCCTGGGTGGTCTGATCCTCGGCGTCATGGAGAACTACGGCCAGGCGGTGTTCGGCACCCAGTGGCGTGACGTGGTCGCATTCGTGCTCCTGGTCCTCGTGCTCCTGGTCCGCCCCACCGGCATACTCGGTGAGAGCCTCGGGAAGGCACGCGCATGAGTCATCAGGCGGGACCGGACACCAGAAAGACCATGACCACCGGCGAGAAATTGCTCGCCCCCGGCGACGGTCTGAGGCAGTGGTGGGCGGGCCTCGGCCGGCCGCAGAAGTGGGTGTTCGGCGTGCTCGGCTTCGGTCTGCTGGCCTTGCTGCCGCTCTACACACCGGGTTTCGTCGACACTCCCGGAATCAGCTTCGGCGGCACGATGGCGGCGTTCGCGATGATCGCCATCATCGCGATCGGCCTCAACGTCGTCGTCGGTCAGGCCGGTCTGCTGGACCTCGGCTACGTCGGCTTCTACGCCGTCGGCGCGTACACGGTCGCACTACTCACCAGCCCGGACAGTCCCTGGAACAAGATGGGGCCCACGGGGTTCTTCAGCAAGGACTGGGCCTGGCTGTCCTGCGTCCCCATCGCCATGGCGGTCACCGCGCTCGCCGGACTGATCCTCGGCATCCCGACGCTGCGACTGCGCGGTGACTACCTCGCCATCGTCACGCTGGGATTCGGCGAGATCATCCGGCTCCTCGCCGACAACCTCTCGGACATCACCAACGGTTCGCGCGGACTGAACCAGATCGCCTACCCGCGACTGGGCGAGAGCGACCGCCTCCCCAATGGCGTGTTCTCCAGCGGCAACTCGACGGGACACGCCAACTACGGCACCTGGTGGTTCTGGCTGGGCCTGGCGCTGATGATCGGCATCCTGCTCCTGGTCGGCAACCTGGAGCGCAGCCGTGTCGGGCGGGCCTGGGTGGCCATCAGGGAAGACGAGGACGCCGCAGAGGTGATGGGCGTCAACACCTTCCGGTTCAAGCTGTGGGCCTTCGTGATCGGCGCGGGCATCGGCGGCCTCTCCGGCGCGCTGTATGCCGGCCAGGTCCAGTACGTCGCACCGACGAACTTCAACATCATCAACTCGATGCTCTTCCTGGTGGCCGTGGTACTCGGTGGACAGGGCAACAAGCTGGGCGTGATCTTCGGCGCGTTCATCATCGTCTACCTGCCCAACCGGCTCCTCGGGGTGGAGTTCCTGGGCGTGAACCTGGGCGATCTGAAGTATCTGTTCTTCGGTCTGGCGTTGGTGGTGTTGATGATCTTCCGCCCGCAGGGCCTGTTCCCGGTGCGCCAGCAACTGCTGGCCTATGCCACGTCGGCGCGAAAGCTGTTGAGCAAGGCCGACGATTCGAAGGCGGCCGCATGAGCGACGAGCCCGTGATCGACGAGGAGATGGCGGCGCTGCACCGCGACGTCAAGGCCGCCGAGGGTGAGACGCTCCTGGCCACCAGGGACCTCACCGTCACGTTCGGCGGTCTCACCGCGCTGGACGCGGTGACGTTCGACATCAAGCGCGGCGAGATTCTGGGGCTGATCGGTCCGAATGGGGCCGGTAAGACCACCTGTTTCAACGCCATCACCGGGGTGTACCGGCCCACCTCGGGCACGGTGACCTTCGACGGCGCTCCGTTGGGCAGGATCAAGCGGCACGAGATCACCCGACGCGGCATCGCGCGCACGTTCCAGAACATCCGGCTGTGGGGCGAGATGACGGCGCTCGAAAACGTCGTCGTCGGCACGGACGCCCGGCACACGACCTCGGTGCCAGGCGCCCTGATCCGCACGCCGCGCCACCGGCGCGAAGAGAAGTCGGCGATCGAAAAGGCAGTGGCACTGCTGCAATTCGTGGGTATCTCGCAGCGCGCCGAGGAGAAGGCCAAGAACCTACCCTATGGCGATCAGCGTCGGCTGGAGATCGCTCGCGCTCTGGCCACCGAACCCAAGCTGCTGTGCCTCGACGA
>JAESGJ010000509.1_pt1 | contig 17764 bp, 16 predicted proteins | sample 9266241 | NCBI WGS metagenome assembly JAESGJ01 (sample SAMN14514841, study PRJNA621669) | algae metagenome | isolation source: Brasilonema octagenarum HA4186-MV1 and co-occurring heterotrophs from wet... | place: USA: Manoa Valley, Hawaii | collected 2009-07-20 | reverse complement strand
GATTTGAATGCGGCTTATAACTTGTTGAACGCACCATTGGATTTTGTACGGTTGGCTCAACCGGAAGTGACGCTCGTAGACAAGAAGTAGCCGACTACCTTGGCTGAAGCGAGAAATAAACCGCATTTTTCAGCAATGTATAAGTTTTATGGAGCAGACATATGAAGACCGTGTTGATAACCACGCCACCCGTTGCTGGTACTATCTTGCCTATGCTGTCTTTAGCCGAAGCTTTAGTTAAGCGGGGTTACCGTGTTCTAGTACATACTGGACAGCGTGAATATACCAAGGTACAGGCGGCTGGTGCTGAGCTTGTCCCAATGTCCGAACGTTGTAACGTTATATCTCGGTTAAAAAATTCTTCAGTGCGTCTGCCCTCTTGGGTTCCTACATTTGTTCGTCAATTTTGGTGCTTTCGCAACGAAATGCTGGCAACGATCCCAGATATGGTAGCGGAACTGGAGACTATCATTAGACGGGAGCAAGTAGACTGCTTAGTTAGCGAGAGCATTTGTTTCGGTGCATCCTATGCAGCAGAAAGACTTGGCATTCCCTTCGTGACATTTTCTTCATCGTGGTCGTTAGCACTCAATGCTGATGCTCTGCCTGTGGGCTTTCCCATACCGCTACCGCCTCCCATTGTCCATGCGACGATTGATTTCATCTTCCCGCTACGTCGCGTTCGCGAACAGATAGGTCTACCTCAGCGTTCCAAAAACGCACCATCTGAGTTTTTTTCTGTGGTGGTTTCTCAACTGCTGAATTTAGTTGTAATTCATCAGGAGTTTATACCCTCCGAGCGGCTTCAAGAAAACCAAGTGTTCATCGGTCCGACTGTTTTTCAAATACCTCGTACAACTAGTAATCCACCTTTGGGAGCTAGTCTAGAGCCTGGCACCGTGTTGGTTAGCACCACTACCTCAACCAACATGGATAAAGGTCAACTGCGTCGCGTACTGGAATCAGTTGCTCAGATGGGAATTCCCGTACTCGCGACCTCTGGTAGTGCCACTGATGTTCCATCAGGACTTGGGGAAAACGTGCGTATAGAAACTTTTGTGCCTTTCGATGAAGTTTTACCTTATGTCAAAGCTATAGTTACACATGGTGGTTTTGGAACGGTGGGAAGGGCTTTTAGGCAAGGCATTCCTATGCTAATTATTTCTGACTTTGGGGACACAATACAAACAGGTCGCCGAGCAGCAGAACTTGGCTTAGCATATCACCTACCTAAGAACAAAGCCACTCCCAAAGCAATTCAATCCAAACTCAAAGCTTTGCTACAAGACTATGCACTACACGATCGAGTCAAAGATTTGTCTGAAAAGCTACGTTCAATGGACTCTCCAGAATTAGCTGCGAATGCAATTGAGGGAATATTGCAGAGTGAAGAAATTACTGTGGGAGGTTATAGAAGCAAATGAAATTACCTAATTGTCCCCGCACCCCATGGTTTGTACAAGTATACCAATGGGGCACCCATCCAACACATTTTTTAGATAGCTGTACTCAACGCTACGGGGATATCTTCATGGTTCGGTGGCCTGCTTCTGCTCCAATCGTATTTGTCAGTAATCCCAAAGCCATTGAGCAGATTTATACAGCTCCGAAGGAGCTATTTAACATTGCGGAAACTTACGAAATTTTGCGCCCGTTAGTGGGAGATCAGTCTTTAATGGTCTTGGATGGTAAACTCCATGAGCGCCAGCGCTCGTTGGTCATGCCCTCCTTGCATGGCGGAAGCCTACGATCCTACGGCAAACTCATCTGTAAGTTGACGGAGCAGATGATGCAGCAGTGGAAGCTTGGAGAAGTGATTAACCTGAGTTCGTGGGCGGATAATATCTCTATGAACGTGATGTTCCAAGTTGTTTTTGGCTTGGACGAAGGAGAGCATTTAGTAAAACTGCGGCAAAAAATCTCGTCCATTCTTGATTATTTCAGCTCTCCAATTATTGTATTGCACCTTCTTACGCGGTCTTTGCAAAAAGATTTGGGAGCTTGGAGTCCTTGGGGGCGCTTCGTTCGCTTACTCAACGAAGTAGACCAGCTTCTTTATGCCGAAATTGCACAACGACGCCAACAACCTCAACCAGACCGCACAGATGTTCTTTCGTTGTTGATGTCAGCTCGTGATGAACAAGGCGAGGCAATGAGCGATCGGGAACTGCGTGATGAAGTGATGACAGTGCTGAGCGGTAAAGGGGTAGCCGCCACAGCCATAATATTCGGCTTATACTGTCTTCAAAAACACCCAGAAGTATACCAACGACTACAGTCCGAGTTGGATAGCATTAGCAACCCTTTAGATACCAACGCTATAGCTAAACTTCCCTATCTAACGGCAATTTCTCAAGAGACACTGCGCTTATACTCTCTGTCTGTGGTTGCTATGCGGGTAGCTACAACCTCATTCGAGCTAATGGGTTATAAGTTTTCAGCAGGTACACACGTATATGCTAATATCCATTCGCTTCATCACCGTCAGGATTTATTTCCAAATCCCGAACAGTTCAAGCCAGAACGTTTTTTGGAAAGACAGTTTACTTCTCATGAGTATTCACCCTTTGGAGGTGGTCATCGACGCTGTATTGGTTATGCCTTTGCCCCGTTTCAGATGAAGTTAGTATTAGCAACAATTGTGTCACGTTATCAATTGAAACTGGTTGATGACCGTCCATTTAATCTTGTGCGTCATGCTGCAGGAGTAGCACCAAATAAAGATATCAAGATGATAGTGACTGGTTTCCATGATCAAAAGCCAAAGCCAAAATCCACAAGTCTATTAACACCAATCAATGCTGTTTAGTATTGAAGACCCACGTAGTTAATTTTTTCTACTGAATTTTTGATAGCGATTAATCTAAGCTATCACCCTCCATATTTACTCCATCAATCATTCTAAACATGAGGAATAGTGAGGTCGCTCACAAATTTTTCTAACAAAAACTAGAGAAGGTTTGTTGGCATACTAACCAAATTTTCTCCAGGAAAACTGTCAATTATCTCAACAATTACTCTTTTCGAGGTCATTATGGTTCAACTTCTTGAAAATACCACAGCAAAACAACCGAGCATTAGTGCGAGAACTGAAAAAGCCTTGCTAGATATGTTCAATAACGTTTGCCAAGCAGTCGAAGAGATAGACGGCAATAAGTTACACGAACAACATTGGACAAAAGACGAAAAAGGTCAATGGATAAAAGGTGAAGATGATAACGGGATCGTGTACATCGATAAAGCATTACGAAACAGTAATGTTTTTGAGAAAGTTGGTATCAATTACGTATCAATGCGGGGTGAGTTGCCCCCTGGTATGACCTTCCAAGGGGCAGATATAGTGGCTGACTCAGGAAACGAAAACCCTAGTGGAAAAAGCACTCCTTTTTTTGCAACGAGTACCAGCGTTATCATCAATGCTTTGAATCCGATGATACCGACAGCACACGTCAACTACCGTTATTTCCAATTAGGAGATGGTACACAACCTGGTTCCTGGTGGTTTGGTGGCGGAGGAGATTTAACACCCATTTATCTGTTTGAAGAAGATGCGGTTCATTTCCACCAAGTGCATAAAGACGCTTGTGACAAGCACAACCCAGAATTCTACCCGCGCTTTAAGAAGTGGTGCGATCAGTACTTCTATCTCCCCCATCGCGGTGAATGTCGCGGTGTCGGTGGAATTTTCTTTGACAATTTACAAGATTACGATGCCGAAACCTTATTTTCCTTTGTCAAAACTTGTTCTGAAGCTTTCATCCCTGCTTACATTCCAATTGTTGAAAAACGCAAGGATATGGAATTTACACAACAGAACAAATATTGGCAACACCTCAGACGGGGACGTTATGCTGAATTCATCCTCTTGCATGATAGAGGCGTTCGCTTCGGCTTGGCAAGCGGCATCGTGAGTACGCAAAGTGTTCTCAATTGTATGCCAGCAGAAGCTTTCTGGAACTATAACGATGAGCCCACCACTGATAGCCAAGAAGCAACGCTTCTAGAGGTACTGAGAAATCCTCACAAGTGGGTGTAAGGATGTTCAAACGTTTATTTGATAGACAGCCCTCCGCAGAAAACTAACATTGTATCCTTTTGTTTTTTCGCTAACAGTTACATTGCGTTGGTAGTCGTTTTCCTGTAGTTACAAAGTTCGTTTCAGCTTGAGCAGCTTCTAATTACTGGTTGCAATCCATAACAATTTAAGGAACTAATCATATGTCGTCAACTTCAACTCCCGAAACTGTCGTTTTCAATGAGATGCAAATATTTTGCATGCAAAAGTTTGAAGTGGATATTCTTGAGAAAGAAATCCCAGAATATATCAAAAATGGAATCGAGTTGTACGAAAACGACACCGTTTTTGATGTAGGAGCCAATATTGGTTTATTCACACTTTGGGTATATCAGCAGTGTAATAAAAACGTGAAAGTTTTTGCCTTCGAGCCTGCCCCGGCGACTTTTGAAGTGCTACAGCGCAATGCCCAACGCTTCGATCCAAAAAAACTCAAAGTCTTTCCTTGTGGACTTTCACGCGAGTCTAAAACCGTAAAGTTTGCTTACCATCCCCGCTTTACAGCGATGTCTCATGCCTACCCAAACAATGTAAAAGAGTTACAAAATGAAGTCAAGGAAACTTTTATTTCCTCCGGCCTCAAAATAGGACCTTGGTTCCTGCGTTGGATTAGTTGGCTTCCTCGAGTTATTCAGTCGTTTATTGTTGATAAGCTACTAGAAAAATCGTTTCAGATGGAGCAAATTACTTGTCAGATGAGAACAGTATCAGATATCATAAAAGATCATGATATTCAACAAATTGACTTGCTCAAATTGGATGTTGAGAAAAGTGAGTTAGATGTCCTTTTGGGTATCGAAGATTCCGATTGGGGAAAGATAAAGCAAGTAGTTGCTGAAGTTCATGATTTCGATGGTCGAGTTGAAAAGATTGTAGCTTTACTAAAAACTCAAGGTTTGAGCGAGATTGTGGTGGAACAGCAACTCCTTTTTAAGGGTACCAAGCTTTTCCTTGTGTATGCACGGCGACAGAATTCTCAGCAGAAATCCTTTGGAGTTATACCTGACGGTGTGACACAGATGTGCTGAATTTAGTTACGATGCATCGTCTGTTTATACCTGCTTTTCGGCTTCCAAAAAGTTAAATGTTCATCGGTTCAAGTGCTTTTGTGACACCAGGCACAACCGATGACAAACCCTTTGAAGCAAGCCTAGCGCCTAGTACAGTATTTGTTAGCAGCACGACCTCACCCAAGTCGGACGATGGTCTATTCCGTCGTTTAACAGATGACGAGGAAAGAAGCGATCAAAGCAACGGATAAAGTTGCCTTCAACTAAAGGAGAATTATTGTGACAATGTATGTAGCAAAAAAACTAACTAAACAATACCAAATTATTGAAATTATTGAACAACTTCCCAAGATTACCGACAAAAGTGGTAAGATGGGTGTTGAAAAATCTCAAATAATTGAACTTCCTAAGATTGTTGAGCGTTGTGGTAAGATGAGCGTTGAACAATGTCAAATAATTGAACTTCCTAAGATTAATGACCACCGAGGAAATTTAACATTTATTGAGAACAACAAACACATCCCTTTTGAACTCAAACGAGTTTACTATCTTTATGATGTACCAGGCGGTGCAGAACGAGCGGGTCATGCTCATAAAGCACTACACCAAGTTCTAGTTGCTATGTCTGGTAGTTTTGATGTGGTGATAGACAATGGTTATGAAAGGACAAAATATCATTTAAATCGTGCTTATTATGGTCTTTACATATCCCCTATGGTATGGCGTGAAATTGAGAATTTTTCCTCGGGTTCGGTGTGCATGGCTCTGGCATCAGATTTTTACGATGAGTCTGACTATTATCGCAACTATGAAGATTTCATCAAAGCCATTGGAGAGTAAAGATGCAAGTGCCGTTTTTGAATTTAAAAGCACCTTACCTTGAACTTCAGCAGGAGCTAGATGCAGCTTACAGACGAGTTATGGAGTCTGGCTGGTATATTCTTGGGCAAGAAGTGGAGGCGTTTGAAACAGAATTTGCTACATACTGTGGAACTCAGTATTGTGTCGGAGTTGGTAACGGGCTAGAAGCCCTGCATCTAATTCTGCGCGCTATGGAGATTGGTTCGGGGGATGAAGTTATTGTGCCAGCTAATACTTATATTGCTACTTGGCTAGCAGTTACTTATGCGGGAGCTATACCCGTTCCGGTTGAGCCAGATGAGAAAACGTATAACATAAATCCGGAGCAAATCGAAGCAGCAATTACACCAAATACAAAGGCGATTGTAGCAGTTCATCTCTACGGTCAGCCAGCTAACATAGATCTGATTAACAAGATTGCAAAACATCATAAGCTAAAGGTGATTGAAGATGCTGCTCAGGCTCACGGAGCACGCTATAAAGGGCGACGTGTGGGTGGTTTAGGAGATGCAGCTGGGTTCAGCTTTTACCCAGGTAAGAATTTGGGAGCATTAGGTGACGCTGGGGCAGTCACGACTAATGATTGTGACTTGGCAAATAAAATTCGTTTGCTCAGAAACTATGGTTCTCGTGTTAAATACTTCAATGAAATTAAAGGCTTTAATAGCCGACTGGATGAACTACAGGCAGCCTTCTTAAGGGTGAAGCTAACTAAGCTTGATGAGTGGAATGGTCGCCGCGATCGCGTAGCTAAGCAGTATCTTGAAAAACTCTCCTGCTTAACAGATTTAACCCTACCTTTTGTTCCTACCTGGGTAGAGCCAGTATGGCACTTGTTTGTAGTGCGTCATCCAAAACGTTATGCTTTAGAAAAGCACTTGAAAGATTTGGGAATTGGCACTTCAATTCATTATCCTGTGCCACCCCACTTATCTGATGCATACGTAGATCAACCACATTTAGGCAGTTTTTCTATTACAGAGCAAATAGCTAAAGATGTTCTGAGCCTACCAATAAGCCCCCATATGACCGATGAAGATGTCATGAGAGCGATCAAAGTTTTACAGGAAGAAGTAACTATTCATCACAATAAAGTCGATTTCTTGACGGAAGAAAAAATGGTCGCATCATAAATATAAGCTTTTGAATACAATTTGTAATTTGCAGAAATTTCCTAGTCAATTAGAATGGAGCACGATGCAGACATTTTTAGTAACTGGTGGAGTTGGTTTTATCGGTTCTAACTTCATTTTGAAGGCGACAAAAGAAGGGTGGGCTAACATTATTAATCTGGACAAGCTAACCTATGCCAGCAATCCTCAAACTTTAGCTCAATTGCAGGATGATCCACGATATCATTTTGTCTGTGGAGACATTGGTAATGTTGAGCTATTGCGTAATTTGCTAGAGCAGTACCAACCAAAGGCAATTATTAACTTTACAGCCCACACCCATGTTGATCGCTCAATCCTTAGTCCTGAAGATTTTATTCAAACAAACATAGTAGGAACATTCCAACTTTTAGAAGCAAGCAAAATCTACTGGGAAAAATTATCTCCGCAAAAGCGAGAGCAATTCCGTTTCTTACACGTATCTACTGATGAAGTGTATGGTTCACTAAGTCCTACAGATCCAGCCTTTCGCGAAGATACTCCCTATGCTCCTAACAGTCCCTATGCTGCATCAAAAGCAGGGTCTGACCATCTTGTACGAGCTTACTTTCACACCTACGGTCTTCCCACTTTAATAACCAACTGCTCAAATAACTACGGTCCACGCCAGTTCCCCGAAAAACTGATTCCCCTGATGATTCTCAATGCTCTGCATGGTAAACCTCTACCAATCTACGGTGATGGAAAGAATATTCGAGACTGGTTATATGTAGCGGATCACTGCGAAGCTCTTTATCTAATTTTACAATCCAGTCGGATTGGAGAAACTTATAATATTGGTGGCAACAACGAGCAGACAAACCTGACAGTTGTTGAGAAAATTTGTGCAATTCTCGATGAGTTAGCGCCCAAACCCAACTTCCGCCACTCCTCTCTAATGACTTTTGTCAAAGACCGCCCAGGTCATGACCGACGCTATGCAATTGATTGCAGCAAAATCAGTAGAGATTTCGGCTGGCAGCCAAAAGAGGACTTTGATAGTGGTTTATTGAAAACAATTCAGTGGTATCTAAGTAATCCAACTTGGGTAGAACAAGTTCAATCAGACGCATACGCACGCTGGATTCAGCAGAATTATGGAGATAGAATAACAGCGCGATCGCCAAGGAAGAATTAACTATGAAGGGCATAATTCTAGCTGGTGGTTCCGGTACACGATTGTACCCTCTCACGCAAGTAGTCAGCAAACAGATGATGCCTGTCTACGATAAACCAATGATCTACTATCCCCTATCCACTCTCATGCTGGCTGGAATTCGTGATATCCTAATTATCTCTACGCCTGCACATTTACCACTGTTCCGGCAACTTCTACACGATGGTAGCCAGTGGGGTCTTAAGTTTAGCTATCTAGAACAACCGAGACCTGAAGGCGTAGCACAGGTATTCATTTTAGGTCAAGATTTTATCGGTAGCGATCCAGTATGCCTAATTTTGGGCGATAACCTTTTCTACGGTAATGGTCTAATTGAGGTACTGACTCGTGCGGCTCAGTTGCGTGAGGGTGCATTAATTTTCGGTTATCGGGTAGCTGAACCTCAAAACTACGGAATCGTTGAATTTGACGCCACAGGGGAGGTGGTGTGTTTAGAGGAAAAGCCGAGCATTCCTAAGTCTAACTATGCTGTGCCTGGTATTTATTTCTACGATTCTCAAGTTTGTGAAATTGCCATTGGACTAAGACCTTCAAATCGCAATGAACTAGAAATTACCGATTTAAACCAAATTTATCTCCGTAGAGGACAATTAAAAGCTGAGCTTTTGGGTCGAGGCTACGCTTGGTTAGATACAGGTACTCATGAATCTCTTCATCAAGCTTCTAGCTTTATTCAAACCTTAGAACAACGACAGGGCTTCAAAATTGCTTGTATCGAAGAAATTGCTTACCGCCAGGGATATATTGATGCAGAACAACTCTATCGACTTGCTAAACCATTGTCTAAAAGCAGTTATGGGCGTTATTTAATCGACCTTATCCACAGTGAAATCTCTACTGCTCAACTTCAGCAGAGTAATCGGGTTATACCATTTCACGAAATATCTGATACAAGTAAAGCCTCTTAAATATCATGGAGAAATGTATGAAGAATTACAGGTTACTACAAGCAGCTCGAGGTGAAGTACTGGAGCGCCCTCCAGTATGGATGATGCGCCAAGCTGGTCGCTACATGAAAGTCTATCGAGATTTGCGCCAGAAGTATCCCTCTTTTCGGGAGCGCTCTGAGAACCCTGACTTAGCCGTGGAAATTTCTTTGCAACCTTTCCACGCCTTCAAACCCGACGGTGTGATTATGTTCTCAGATATTCTCACCCCGTTACCTGGTATTGGTATTCCGTTTGATATTATCGAAAGTAAAGGTCCGATATTTGAGAACCCAATCCGAACTCAGGCGCAAATTGATGCTCTCACTCCCCTCGATCCTGAAGCCTCTTTGTCATTTGTTCGTCAAATCCTGACGACGCTACGTAAAGAAGTTGACGATCAAGCTACTGTTTTGGGTTTTGTCGGCGCTCCTTGGACACTAGCTGCCTATGCCATCGAAGGTAAAAGCTCGAAAGACTATGCCATCATTAAAAGTATGGCTTTCTCACAGCCAGCGATGCTACATCAATTTTTAGGGAAACTAGCAGATGCGATCGCCATCTACGTCCGCTACCAAATTGATTCCGGCGCGCAAATTGTACAACTATTTGATTCTTGGGCAGGGCAACTTACTCCCGAAGATTTCAAAATTTTTGCTTTGCCCTACCAGCAAAGGGTCGTAGAACAGGTCAAAGCAACGCATCCAAACACGCCTTTAATCCTGTACATTAACGGCAGTGCAGGGATACTAGAGCTAATGGCACAATCTGGCGTAGATATCGTTAGCGTGGACTGGACTGTTGATATGGCAGTGGCACGGCAGCGACTCGGAGCCAGTATAGGAGTACAAGGAAATTTAGACCCGTGTGCGTTATTTGGTTCCCAAGAGTTTATCCGCTCGCGGATCCTTGACACTGTTCGCAAAGCCGGAAACCAAGGACATATCTTCAATCTAGGTCACGGAGTTTTACAGAACACTCCAGAAGAAAATGTTGCTTTCTTTTTTGAAACTGTAAAACAGTCCAACTACTTATTAAATGACTGTAAATAAGATTTATGACTCTATCTACCTCTGCTTCATCCACAATTAAGAGTCCGAACCGCACGATTCGCATTGGTTCTCGTAAAAGTCAGCTCGCTCTGATTCAGACTTACTGGGTACAAGAACAACTCCAGAAACGCTTTCCCAATCTCACTTTTGAAGTCCACACCATGTCCACCCAAGGCGACAAAATTCTGGATGTGGCATTAGCCAAAATTGGTGATAAGGGACTATTCACCAAAGAACTCGAATTGGGAATGCTATCCCAAGAAATTGACTTTGCCGTTCACTCCCTCAAGGATCTACCGACTCGCTTGCCAGAGGGCTTAGTGTTGGCAGCAGTCACAGAACGGGAGAACCCAGCAGATGCTCTGGTGGTACATAAAAAACACCTCGATAAGCAAATTGATACGCTCCCAGAAGGTGCAGTCATCGGGACATCTTCCCTGCGACGACTTGCCCAGTTGCGGCATCACTTCCCCCACTTCACTTTTAAAGATGTGCGCGGAAACTTGAACACCCGCATGGCAAGGCTAGATGATGGAGAGTACGATGCTTTAATTCTAGCAGTAGCAGGGTTAGAGCGATTGGGAATGGGGGCGCGCATTCATCAAGTCCTGCCTACTGAACTTTCCCTTTATGCTGTAGGACAAGGAGCCTTGGGGATAGAATGTCGTGCTGATGACTTAGAAGTACTGTCACTACTCAAAGCGATCGAACACGTACCAACTCGCGATCGCGCTCTTGCCGAGCGTGCCTTCTTACGAGAACTAGAAGGCGGTTGCCAAGTACCAATTGGTGTCACCACTCACTTGGACGGAAATACGCTCATGTTGACGGGAATAGTAGCCAGTGTTGATGGTCAACGTATGGTGAAAGATACTGTTAAGGGTGCTACAGTAAGAGCAGAACAACTAGGTATCCAACTGGCTCAGAAATTACGGCAACAGGGAGCCCAAGAAATTTTGTCAGAAATTTTTCAGACAGTCCAACGAAACTAAAACATTTCATTCCGGTTTTTCAACGAAAATTAAAATAAATTCTGTGCTTAATAGCACAGGCATCCCTCTTTAATGGTTTTTTCCCTTTAATCAATACTATGTTTCCACTTCATCGCCCTCGTCGTCTTAGAAGCCATCCGCAACTGCGTCGAATGGTAAGTGAAACTGTTTTATCAACCAGTGATTTAATTTACCCCCTCTTTGCTGTACCTGGTAAGGCAATTGCCAACGAAGTGAAATCTATGCCTGGAGTCTACCAGTTGTCGGTAGACAAAATCGTGGAAGAAGCTAAGGAAGTCTACGACCTCGGTATTCCTGCTATTATCCTGTTTGGCATTCCTGAAGATAAAGATTTAGAAGCAACCAGTGCATGGCACGACTGCGGTATTGTGCAGAAAGCTGCTACTGCAGTGAAGCAGGCAGTACCAGATTTAATTGTCATAGCTGATACATGTCTGTGTGAATACACCAGTCACGGACACTGCGGCTATTTGGAATTGGGTGACTTGACCGGGCGCGTCTTGAATGACCCAACGTTGCAGTTACTCAAGAAAACAGCGGTTTCTCAAGCCAAAGCCGGTGCAGATATCATTGCTCCTTCAGGAATGATGGATGGGTTTGTCCAGGCGATTCGGATGGGGTTGGATGAAGCTGGCTACCAAGATATACCAATTCTGTCGTATGCTGCTAAGTATGCTTCGTCTTACTATGGTCCTTTTCGTGATGCTGCTGAATCGACACCGCAGTTTGGCGATCGCCGCACTTACCAAATGGACCCAGGTAATGCCCGTGAAGCCATTAAAGAAATTCAACTTGATGCTGCTGAAGGAGCAGATATGTTAATGGTCAAGCCAGCCCTGGCTTATATGGATGTTATCTTGCGTGTCAAACAAGCAACCAACCTACCAGTTGCTGCCTACAACGTCTCTGGCGAATATTCCATGATTAAAGCTGCGGCACTTAATGGTTGGATTGACGAACAGCAAGTGGTGATGGAAACATTAACTGGTTTGAAACGGGCTGGCGCTGACTTGATTCTCACGTATCATGCCAAAGATGCTGCCCGTTGGATAGCTAAGCTTGGCGGTTGAGCTTTGCAATGCCTGAAATTTTTGTGGCATAAGCGTCTCGCCCGTCCTATTTCTCAGATATTCACCTTTTTTGGAGATTAAGTTGAGATGATAACGACTGCTTCGACTCCTCAAGCAACTCAATCCAAATTACCCCCAATTGATGCAAAGGTTAGAGTTAGCCAGTTCATGCGACAGTTACAAGACGAAATCTGTGAAGGATTGCAACAAATAGATGCAGTAGGCACATTTGTGGAAGATGCATGGGAACGTGCTGAAGGGGGTGGAGGGCGATCGCGCGTCATGCGTGACGGTGCCATATTTGAACAAGCTGGGGTCAACTTTTCCGAAGTTTGGGGTTCTCATCTGCCCCCCTCAATTCTGGCACAACGCCCAGAAGCATCTGGACATAAATTTTACGCCACAGGCACTTCAATGGTGTTGCATCCTCGCAATCCTTACGTGCCAACTGTCCATCTCAATTACCGCTACTTTGAAGCGGGACCGGTTTGGTGGTTTGGCGGCGGTATAGATTTAACACCTTACTATCCTTTTGCCTGTGATGTCGTTCATTTCCATTCCACACTTAAGCGAGCTTGTGACGCTCACTATACAGAGTATTACTCTGTGTTTAAGCCTTGGTGCGACGAGTATTTTTATCTCAAACACCGCCAGGAAATGCGTGGAGTAGGTGGTATTTTTTTTGACTATCAAGGTGGTCAAGGTCAGCTGTATCGGGGTCCGCATCCAGAAGGTGCAGCTGCTGTCTATAGTAACCTGGTGGGTACTCTAGCGCCGCGTAGTTGGTCTGAATTATTCGCTTTTGTGAGCGATTGTGGACGAGCATTTTTGCCGGCATACGTGCCGATTGTAGAGCAACGAAAGTTGATGGAGTATGGCGATCGCGAACGGAACTTTCAGTTGTATCGCCGAGGGCGTTACGTTGAATTCAACCTGGTTTATGACCGTGGCACAATCTTCGGTCTTCAAACCAATGGACGCACAGAGTCAATTTTAATGTCGCTACCACCTCTAGTGCGTTGGGAATACGGCTATAAACCTGAACCTAACACGCCGGAAGCTGATTTGTATGAAACTTTCTTAAAGCCTCAAGATTGGGCTAGCTAGATATCTGCGGTCATGTAGAATAGCTATCAATCGTTGCACACAGGACTCAAGATGAAGCTTCAAGCATTATCAAAGCGTTCAGGTCAATGGACGCTTGCCCTGATTATAGCTGCCACTGCCATCACAGGCACAATTGTTTTCTACGGTATTTCCCAATCAAGACAAACTAGCACACCAGAACCAGTCGCAAAAGCTACTCCGCCAGAGAGGAAAATTACTGCTCTAGGACGACTCGAACCAGTAAAGGAAGTTATTAAAGTATCTGTACCTGCTACTTTAAGCAATGACAGCGTTACCAAACTACTGGTGCAACGAGGCGATCGCGTTAAAGCAGGTCAGGTGATTGCGATTATGGATGCACAAAATCGTTTGCAAAATGCCTTGCTTGAAGCGCAAGCACAGGTTAAGATATCGCAAATAGATCTGGCGAAGGTGAAAGCTGGTGCAAAATCTGGAGAGATTGCAGCTCAGAAAGCTGAAATTGTTCGCCTTCAGGAGCAGTTAAAAGGCGAAATTGCAACTCAACAATCCACCATTGCTCGTTGGCAAGCTGAGGTTAGAAATGCAAATTCTAACTACAATCGCTATTTGTCGCTTTACAAACAAGGAGCCACCGCTGCTTTAGATCGAGATCAAAAACAGCTTGCAAGAGAAACAGCGCTCTCACAGCTTAACGAAGCTAAAGCTAAGCAAAACCAGAGTGTAGAAACAATAAAGCAGCAGATTAGACAAGCTAAAGACACTTTAAACAAGATTGCTGAGGTGCGTCCGGTTGATGTACTTTCAGCCCAAGCAGAGGTAGATAAGGACAAAGCATCTGTCAACAAGGCTAAAGCTGACTTGGCCCAGGCGTACATTCGCGCACCGATGGCAGGTCGCATTCTCGACATTTACGCCAAACCAGGAGAAGTCGTTGGCGTAAAAGGCATTGCTGATTTGGGACAAACTGACGATATGCAGGTAGTGACAGAAGTCTATCAGACTGACATTAGTAAAATTCGTTTAGGTCAACAAGCCGTTATCACGAGCGAATCATTTCCCGGTCAGGTACATGGAACTGTTCGCTTAATTGGGCTACAAGTGATTCAACAGGAAGTCACTAGCGGTAAAGCTGGAGAAAATCTTGATCGCAGGGTGATTCAAGTGAGGATTCAACTCAATCGAGAAAATAGCCAACGGGTTGCTCATTTAACTAACTTGCAAGTGCAGGTAGCCATTCAACCGACTGCGCCATCGACCAATAGTCAATAGAGACTCCAAAATCGAGGAATTCATGTTTCGTAAATTATTCCGCAAAACGCCGTTAGCCTGGTTGCAAATCAGTCGCCAAAAGGCGCGTCTGCTAGTCGCCATAGCAGGAATTAGCTTTGCTGATTTTCTGATGTTTTTCCAACTTGGAGTGAGGGATGCACTGTTTGATTCACAAGTTGGTCCTTATACCACACTTCAAGGGGATTTGTTTTTAGTCAATAAACTGTCTGACAACCTCCAATCGGTCAAAAGTTTCTCAAGAGACAATCTTTATCAGGCAGTAGGCATCGACGGTGTAGCGTCCGTTAGCTCGCTGTATATTGGTCAGGCAACATGGCGAAATCCTGAAAACCAAACCAGTCGCCAAATCTTCGTCTACGGGATTAATCCAAATCGCCCAGCATTCGACTTGCCGGAACTGAATCAACACTTGGATCAACTTAAGTTACTAAATCGAGCTTTGTTTGACCGAGCCTCCGCACTTCCTCTAATTGGGGATGTTCCTACCTTGCTGAAAAAACAGAATCCGCTTTCGGTTCAGGCAAATGATTATGAAATTAAAATTGTTGGATTATTTACGCTCGGTATCTCTTTTTCTGCTGAGGCCAATCTCATCACCAGTGATTCTACCTTTTTGCGGCTCTTTAGCCAGCGTCAAGCTCATGAAATTGATGTAGGTATCGTTAAAGTAGAATCAAAAGCATCGATTGAGCGAGTACAAGCTTCTTTGCAAGCAATCCTGCCGGATAATTTGCTGGTGCTAACCCTCGATGAATTCACCGCTCGTGAGCTTGCATATTGGAATACAGGTTCTGCCATCGGTCCTACCTTTAACCTTGGCGTAGCAATTGGGTTCTTGGTCGGAGCGGTAGTTGTCTATCAAATTCTCTACACCGATGTTTCCGATCATTTGTCAGAATATGCAACGTTGAAGGCAATGGGCTATAGTGATGCGTATTTCATCGGAGTTATCATTCAAGAGGCTCTTGTGTTAGCAGCTTTGGGCTTTGTGCCAGGGTTTTTGCTCTCTAATGGACTTTACGCCCTTTTTAAGTCCGCAACGCTTTTACCGATCGCGATGAAACTAAGTCGCGCAACAACGGTGTTGATGTTAACCATCGTCATGTGTATTGGAGCAGGAGCGATCGCCATGCGGAAGTTACAGCAAGCCGATCCAGCGGACATTTTCTGACATATTTGACCTCACAAACTGCAATGTCTCAATCGACTTTCAATCAAGCTCCAACCATGAAACCTGTAATTTCAGTTTGCCATCTCAATCACTACTTTGGTCGAGAAGAACTCCGTAAGCAGGTATTATTCGATATCAATCTCGACATTTATGCTGGGGAGATTGTGATTATGACTGGACCATCTGGTTCTGGTAAAACCACCTTACTGGCACTAGTAGGTGGATTGAGGTCTGCTCAGTTCGGCAGTATAACAATTCTGGGAAACCAGATGTGTGGTGCTAGTAAGCAGCATGTAATGCAAGTGCGGCGGCAGATTGGCTACATTTTCCAGGGGCACAACTTGCTGACCTTCCTAACAGCGAAACAAAATGTACGAATGTCTTTGGAACTGCATGATAAGTACCTAGAGCAGGATATGGATGAGCTGGCAGCCGACATTCTCAACGCCGTTGGTTTGGGCCATCGCATCCATTATTATGCAGACAATCTCTCTGGAGGACAAAAACAACGGGTTGCGATCGCTCGTGCCTTAGCTAGTCATCCCAAAATCGTCCTCGCAGATGAACCGACTGCGTCCCTTGATAAAAAATCTGGTCAGGATGTCGTAAAAATAATGCAGCGTTTAGCTAAGGAGCAGGGATGTACCATTTTGCTTGTCACCCACGATAACCGGATTCTTAATATTGCTGACCGCATCATCCACATGGAAGATGGCCGATTGATAAAAGAAGCGGAGGAGCACAAGGTATTGTCAGGTTAGAAGTAGGCAAACATAATGTGCAGAAAATAGTGTGACTTGAACCATATTTTGTCCAAACGGTCACTCTAGTGCTTCAAAATCACTTAAGACAACATATAGTTCAAAATTATAAGTTGAGTTAAAAAACATCAAAAATCAAGTACGGCAAGCAACAAGGCTTTTATAGTTCATTTGTATGCAGGCGGCGAACAGAGCTTTTAAAACTGAGTAGAGATGCGATTGCCTGCGGCAGAGCTACGCTTAACGCTTGATCACTCAATTTTTGGCGAAACATATTTTTGAACCATATTGTGGACGTTTTGAATCATATTTTGACTGAAAGTTGAAAATTTTCGATTGATTTTAGTGTGTCTTGCTCTGCATTTTTTACCAAATCCAAAAATAAAACTTTTAGTCGCATTATGGTTCACATTTAAAAGACGCGGACATAATTTTATTCATAATCTTAGGTTGTTGATTGGCTCAAAAGCTTGAAATTACGTTAACTTTTAGTCACGCTATGGTTCAAAATTTGGTCATGCGGGGGGTAAAATCACAAATAGAAAACAAACACTTAACCAAATTTTCCCAAATTTGGATCATAGATAGCTCAACATTAGAGGCATTGTTTTGTAAGCTCAAAAGTTTAGAAGATGTTCCTACTGGACAATTATAGCAGTCGCCACCTCAGTCAGGACGTAGGATAGATAAAGAAGTGATTAGTTTGGGCATTCCTATGGCAAACCCTTACAGTTATGACCTGCGACGAAAAGTGATCGAGGCGATTGAACTAAATGGAATGAAGCGCTCTTGAGCGAGTGAATTCTTCAACATCAGTGGCAATACCATCAATACATGGTTCCAACGTCGTCAGGAAACGGGTGAGTTTAATGCCAAAGTCAGAGTGCATAAGGGTAGTGGTCACAAAATCACCGACTGGGAGAAGTTTGGAGCCTTCGTGGAAACCCACGCAGACAAAACTCAGGCGCAAATGGCTCAACTGTGGGAGAAGGACATTAGCGAACGCACCATCTGACGAGGGTTGAAAAAAATCGGATTCACGCGAAAAAAAAGACTTATGGCTACCGTGAACGGGATGAGGACAAACGGCGGAAGTTGCTCAAACAGCTAGCCGCAGT
>JAESGJ010000507.1_pt1 | contig 17862 bp, 18 predicted proteins | sample 9266241 | NCBI WGS metagenome assembly JAESGJ01 (sample SAMN14514841, study PRJNA621669) | algae metagenome | isolation source: Brasilonema octagenarum HA4186-MV1 and co-occurring heterotrophs from wet... | place: USA: Manoa Valley, Hawaii | collected 2009-07-20 | reverse complement strand
CGACGCCGAGGCCGAGATCCTGCGCGACACCATCAAGAACGGCAAGGGCCAGAAGAAGCTTCGTGCCCTCAAGCGACTCAAGGTGGTCGCCGCGTTCCAGATGAACCGCAACTCGCCCATGGGCATGGTGCTCGACGCCGTTCCGGTGATCCCGCCGGAGCTGCGCCCGATGGTCCAGCTCGACGGTGGCCGTTTCGCCACCTCCGACCTGAACGACCTGTACCGCCGCGTCATCAACCGCAACAACCGGTTGAAGCGACTGATCGACCTCGGCGCGCCCGAGATCATCGTCAACAACGAGAAGCGCATGCTTCAGGAATCCGTTGACGCACTGTTCGACAACGGACGTCGTGGCCGCCCCGTCACCGGGCCGGGCAACCGTCCGCTGAAGTCGCTGTCGGATCTGCTCAAGGGCAAGCAGGGCCGGTTCCGTCAGAACCTGCTCGGCAAGCGCGTCGACTACTCGGGCCGTTCGGTCATCGTCGTCGGCCCGCAGCTCAAGCTGCACCAGTGCGGTCTGCCCAAGCTGATGGCACTCGAGCTGTTCAAGCCGTTCGTGATGAAGCGTCTCGTCGACCTGAACCACGCGCAGAACATCAAGAGCGCCAAGCGCATGGTGGAGCGTCAGCGCCCGCAGGTGTGGGACGTCCTCGAAGAGGTCATCTCCGAGCACCCCGTGCTGCTGAACCGTGCACCAACGCTGCACCGCCTCGGCATCCAGGCCTTCGAGCCGCAGCTGGTGGAAGGCAAGGCAATTCAGCTGCACCCGCTGGTCTGTGAGGCGTTCAACGCCGACTTCGACGGTGACCAGATGGCAGTTCACCTGCCGCTGTCCGCCGAGGCGCAGGCCGAGGCGCGCATCCTGATGCTGTCCTCGAACAACATCCTGTCTCCCGCGTCGGGCCGCCCGCTGGCCATGCCGCGTCTGGACATGGTGACGGGGCTGTTCTTCCTGACCACCGAGATCGACGGCGATCTGGGCGAATACGTGCCCGCCGCCAAGGATCAGCCGGAGTCGGGTGTGTACGGCTCGCCCGCCGAGGCGCAGATGGCCGTCGACCGTGGCGCGCTGAGCGTCCGGGCCAAGATCAAGGTGAGGTTGACGAACCTTCGTCCGCCCGCCGACGTCGAGGCGGCGCTGTTCCCCGAGGGCTGGAAGATGGGCGACGCCTGGTTGGCGGAGACCACCCTGGGCCGCGTGCTCTTCAACGAGCTGCTGCCGCGGGGCTACCCGTTCGTCAACAAGCAGATGCACAAGAAGGTCCAGGCGTCGATCATCAACGATCTCGCCGAGCGCTACCCGATGATCGTCGTGGCGCAGACCGTCGACAAGCTCAAGGACGCCGGCTTCCACTGGGCCACCCGCTCGGGTGTCACCGTGTCCATGGCCGACGTGCTGGTGCCGCCGAACAAGGCCCAGATCCTCGATGCGTACGAGCAGCAGGCGGACGCCATCGAGAAGAAGTACCAGCGTGGTCTGCTCGAGAAGGTCGAGCGCACCGACGCGTTGGTCAAGATCTGGAAGGAAGCCACCGAAGAGGTCGGCAACGCGCTGCGCGATCACTACCCGTCGTCGAACTCGATCATCACGCTGATCGACTCCGGCGCCACCGGTACGTTCAACCAGACGCGAACGCTGGCAGGCATGAAGGGTCTGGTGACGAACCCGAAGGGTGAGTTCATCCCGCGCCCGATCAAGTCGTCCTTCCGCGAGGGCCTGACCGTGTTGGAGTACTTCATCAACACGCACAGCGCCCGAAAGGGTCTGGCCGACACCGCCCTTCGTACGGCGGACTCGGGTTACCTGACCCGTCGTCTGGTCGACGTGTCTCAGGACGTCATCGTGCGCGAGCACGATTGCGAGACCGAGCGCGGCATCATGACGACGATCGCGACGCTGGAGGCCGACGGCTCCCTGACCCGCGACGCGCACGTCGAGACCTCGACGTACGCGCGGACGCTGGCCGTGGATGCGGTCGACGCAGCAGGCAACGTGGTCGTCGAGCGTGGCCACGACCTCGGCGACCCCGCGATCGACGCGCTGCTGGCTGCCGGCATCACCGAGGTGAAGGTCCGCTCCGTGCTGACCTGCACCACGGGCACCGGCGTGTGCGCCACCTGCTACGGCCGTTCGATGGCCACCGGCAAGCTGGTCGACATCGGTGAGGCCGTCGGCATCGTCGCCGCACAGTCCATCGGCGAGCCCGGCACGCAGCTGACCATGCGTACCTTCAAGCAGGAGGGTGGCGTCGGTGAGGACATCACCGGGGGTCTTCCTCGCGTGCAGGAGCTGTTCGAGGCCCGCGTGCCCCGCAACACCGCGCCGATCGCAGACGTCACGGGTCGGGTCAACATCGAAGTAGGCGAGAAGTTCTACAAGATGACGATCATCCCAGACGACGGTGGCGAGGAAGTCGTCTACGACAAGCTCACCCGTCGTCAGCGCCTGAAGGTGTTCAAGCACGAGGACGGCTCCGAGCGCCTGCTCACCGACGGCGACCACGTGGTGGTCGGCCAGCAGCTGATGGAAGGCTCGGCCAACCCGCACGAGGTGCTGCGCGTCCAGGGTCCCCGCGAGGTGCAGATCCACCTCGTCAAGGAGGTCCAGGAGGTCTACCGCGCCCAGGGCGTGTCGATCCACGACAAGCACATCGAGGTCATCGTCCGGCAGATGCTGCGTCGCGTCACGATCATCGACTCGGGCTCGACGGAGTTCCTGCCCGGCTCGCTGACCGAGCGTGCCGAGTTCGAGTCGGAGAACCGTCGCGTCGTGGCCGAGGGCGGCGAGCCCGCGGCCGGACGTCCGGTGCTGATGGGTATCACGAAGGCATCGCTGGCCACGGATTCGTGGCTGTCGGCGGCGTCGTTCCAGGAGACCACCCGAGTCCTGACCGATGCGGCGATCAACTGCCGCAGCGACAGGCTCAACGGTCTGAAGGAGAACGTGATCATCGGCAAGCTGATCCCGGCCGGTACCGGCATCAGCCGCTACCGCAACATCACGGTGCAGCCGACCGAAGAGGCGCGAGCTGCGGCCTATACGATCCCGTCCTACGAGGATCAGTACTACAGCCCGGACTTCGGTCAGGGCGCAGGCCAGGCCGTGCCGCTGGACGATTACGGATTCAGCGACTACCGGTAGTAGTCACGAGAAGGGCCCCCGCGTTCGCGCGGGGGCCCTTTTCGTGGCGCGGGTGCAGCTCTCCCCACGAGCAGCCGCAAACTTGCGGTAGCTGTCGGCGTGTCACGCAAGTTTGCGTCTGTTCGCGACGAGCGTGCGAGACGCTGACGGACTGTTCGCGGACGCGTTGGCTGTCCACAGTCCGGGCTTCATCCACAGATTGGGTCCTTGATCTGGCCTAGCGGACGTCGGGCGCGAAAGCTTCGAAAGATGTTCGGCGACGGTGTATTTGATGGGCACCACGGGTTGGCGACGGCAGTCGATCTCGCTACGGTGGTGTCGCCGCGAAGATTGGCCCACTACGTGGAAGCCGGCGCGATCGTGAAGGTCTGCTACGGCGTCTACTCGCTGTCCGAACCCGATGTCCTCGGGCGTTTGGAAGCGCTCGACATGATGACGGGCCGGACGATCGTGGCCTGCATGAGCACCGCTGCCGCGTTGCACGGTTTCGACACCGAGTCCGATCAACGGCTGCACGTCTTGGATCCGGCCATCCGGATGCGGCCGACCCAGGGTCTGATGGTGCACCAGCGCAACGGAGCACGGTTGGTCAAGGTCCACGAGCGACTGGTCACCGCGCCCGCGTGGACGGCGGTCGAGGTGGCTCGCACCTTGCGCAGGCCACGTGCGTTGGCCACGCTCGACGCTGCTCTCTACGTCAAGGCGTGCACGGTCGACGACCTTCGGACCGCTGTCGACGAGCAGAAGGGGCGGCGAGGCATCGTGCGGGTGCGGGAACTCGTGGAACACGCCGACGGCCGGGCTGAGTCACCGATGGAAAGCGAAGCGCGCCTTGCCTTCATCGACGGCCGACTGCCGAGTCCCGAGTTGCAGTACGACATCATCGACCGGTGTGGCGACCTGTGGCGAGCCGACTTCGCCTGGCCCGACGCGATGCTCGTCGCCGAATACGACAGCATGGAGTGGCATGCCAACCCATCTGCCCTCAGGCACGATCGGATGAAGATGGCGCGGCTGCAGGAGTGCGGATACACCGTCGTGCCGATCGTCGTCGACGACGTTCGCAGCCGCCCGTGGGACCTCGTCGCGCGCATCCGGCACCATCTTGGCTTGACCTGAAACCGCCGAGCAGCAGCAACCTTGCGGTAGCTGTCGGCGTGTCGCGCAGGTTCGTGCCTGCTGGCGGGACGGACGTTTCCTCACAGCGGGCCAACACGAGCGTCGCTAGCCTGGTGTGATGACGAGGTGGGTCGCCGTGCTTGGTGTGCTGCTCGTCGCGCTGACGGGTTGCGCGTTCGGACGTGCCGAGCCGGTGGGCTTCGGCGTCGGCGGGTCCGAGCACTCCCTCGGTGACCGGTCGTATCGCCTCTACGTCCCTGCCGGGGCGTCATCGCCCGCGCCGTTGGTGGTCATGCTGCACGGTGGCTTCGGCAGCGCCCAGCAGGCTGAAAGGGCTTACGGCTGGGACCAATTAGCCGACACCGCGAAGTTCGTCGTCGCCTATCCCGACGGTGTGGGGCGCGCTTGGAACACCAACGGTGGCTGCTGCGGGCGACCGTCCCGCGACGGTGTCGACGACGTCGCCTTCATCACCGCGGCCGTCGAGGACGTCGCCTCCCACGTCGACATCGACCGGTCCCGCATCTTCGCGACCGGCATGAGCAACGGCGGCATCATGGCCTATACCCTGGCCTGCAACTCGGGCATGTTCGCGGCGATCGGACCCGTGGCCGCCACGCAGCTCGATCCGTGTGGCTCGCCGCACCCGACGTCGGTCCGGCAGATCCACGGCACCGACGACACCAGGATCCGCTACGGCGGGGGTGAGGGCGACGGATTCGCGAACATCAACGGCCCTCCGGTGCCCGAGGTCGACCGGTTCTGGCGCCGGGTCGACGGGTGTGCCGATCCGACCGTCGACACGGTAGAAGCCGTCACGACGTCCACGGCGGCGTGCGCGGACGGGCGGACCGTCGAGTTGGCGACGGTGGCGGGCGCGGGCCACGTGTGGCCGGACTTCGCGACGCAGTCGCTGTGGGACTTCTTCGCGGCTCACTAGTCTGCGGAAGCAGTCCACGAGCAGACACAAACATGCGCGACACGCCGACAGCTACCGCAAGTTTGCGGCTGCTCGCGGGAGAAGGGTTAGCCCGCGACGACGTCGAGCAGGTGCGCGACGGTGTCGGCGACGGCGTTCCGGGCGGCCCGCAGGGCCTTGCGCGGGTCGACCGCGTCGTCGGCGGCGAAACTCGCCCGCAGGGCGTTGGTGTAGGCGATGTTGAGTGCGGTCCCGATGTTCACCTTGACGATGCCCGCCCGCACGGCGGCCCGCAGCGCCTCGTCGGGCACGCCGGAGGAGCCGTGCAGCACCAGCGGGACCGGCACCGCGGCGCGCAGGGCCCCGATGAGTTCGACGTCGAGTTCGGCGGTCCTGGTGGTCATCGCATGTGAGCTGCCGACGGCGACGGCCAGCGCGTCAACGCCTGTGGCACTGACGAATTCGGCCGCCTGCGCCGGGTCGGTACGCACCCCGGGGGAGTGCGCGCTCGACACCTGGGTGTGCTTGCCGCCGACGTAGCCGAGTTCGGCCTCGACCGCGAGGCCCCGGCCGTGCAGCGCGGCGGCGGCGGACGCCGTCACGGTCACGTTGCGGTCGTACGGCAGCGCGCCGCCGTCGACCATCACCGACGAGTAGCCGGCCTCCGCGGCTTGGCCCCAGAGGTCGGCGGCCTCGACGTGGTCGAGGTGCAGTGCCACCGGCACCGTGGCGTCGGTGGCCAACGCGACCAGCGCGGCCGTCACGGGACGCAGGGCGCCGTGGAAGAGCGCGGTGTTCTCGCTGACCTGGAGGATCACCGGCGTAGCGGCCCGCGTTGCGCCGGCGACGATCCCCTCCGCGTGCTCGAGCGTGACCACGTTGAAGGCGCCGACGCCGTGCCCGCGACCGGCCGCGGCCGAGACCAGTTCGGCGGTGGTCACCAGCGGCATGAGACTCCTCGGCGGCTTGACGAAACTCCAATCAGACGCAACCATATCCATGAAAACCCAATGTGAGCAAGGGGTGTGATGACGGCATTCGCAGGCCTCGACGTCGGCACCACGTCGAGCAAGGCCGTCGTGTACGACTCCAACGGCGTCGTGCTCGGGTCCGGACGTGCGGCCACCACGTGGGACGACGGTCCCGACGGAGTGCAGACCGACGCGGAGACGTTGTGCCGCAGCGCCTTCGACGCCCTCAGTGCCGCGGCGGCGGCGGCGGACGTCGCGATCGGGGCCGTCGGGATCACCAGCATGGGCGAGTCGGGGATTCTGGTCGACGCCCGCGAGCGCCCGCTGGCTCCCGTCATCGCCTGGCACGACGGCCGCGACGGCGACGAGGTGGCCGACCTCGCCGCGACCATCGGCGCCGATGCCTTCGGCGGCATCGCGGGAAAGCCGCTGCGGGGCCAGTTCTCGCTGACCAAGCACCGCTGGCTGCGCACCCACGTGCCCGCGTGCCGGGACGCCACGACGCGGTTCGATGTCGGTGGCTGGGTGGTGCGGCGGCTCGGCGGCGATGCCGTCATCGAACTGTCGCTCGCCGGTCGCACGGGCTGGCTCGACGTCGCCGCGCGCGACTGGTGGGACGACGCGCTGCAGTGGTCGGGCGCCGAGCGCGCTCTGATGCCGCCGCTCGTCGCGGCGGGGGTTCCCGTCGGCCGGATCACCACGGATGCGGTGAGCCCACATCTGAGAGGCGCCGTCCTGACGCTGGCCGGTCACGACCACCAAGCCTCGGCGCTCGGCGCGGGCGCGACCGGTCAAGGGCGCGAACTGGATTCGTCGGGGACGGCCGAGGCGCTGGTGCGCACCGTCGCTCCGGTGCCATCTCGTGCGGACGTGGCCCGGCTGGCGGCGGCGGGTATCACCACCGACCCGAGCATCGAGGCCGGTCACTGGAGTCTTCTGGGCGGCACCGAGGGCGGACTGGCCCAACTGCGCGCGCTCGAACGTCTTGGCGCCACGCTGGCCGAACTCGACGCCGCCGCGAAGCGAGGCGATGGGGCGGGCGCCGAATGGCGCGCGGTGGTGGCAGCCGCGGCCGACGAAGCGCTGGCGCTGCACCAGGCGATGGACGACGTCGTCGGCCCGGCGACCATGGTGGTGGTCACCGGGGGATGGCGCCACAGCGCAGAGGTCATGCGCGCCAAGGCATCCCGCTTCGGACCGCTCGAGGTGTCGACGGTCGGGGAGGCGGGCTCCCTCGGGGCGGCCATTCTCGCCGCCCGGGCGGGTGGCGCCATCGGTCTTGCCGATCGGCTCGGCGCCCCGTGAACGCGGGCGGGCGGACGTGGTTCGCCGACGAGCGGCACGCCGAGGTGCTGCGACTACTCGCTGCGGAGAGGCGAGTCGAAAGTGCCCGATTGGCAGCACTGTTCGACATCAGCGCCGAGAGCGTCCGCAAGGATCTGGCACTGCTCGAAGGACGAGGGCTGCTACGACGCGTGCACGGCGGCGCCGTCCCCCGCGAACCCCGTCGGGCCGAACCCCCCGTCGCCGACCGCGCGGAACGCCTCGCGGAGAAGTCGGCCATCGCCAAGGCAGCCCTGCGGTTCGTCCCCGACGGCGGATCGCTGCTTCTCGACGCGGGGTCGACCACGCTGAAGCTGGCCGAGATGCTGCCGGCGGACCACGGACTCGTCGTCTACACCAACTCCTGGCCCGTCGGCGCGGCGCTCCATGACAGGGGCGTCGCGGTGGTGTTGCTCGGGGGGCGCATTCGCCCGGTGACGATGGCCGCGGTCGGACCGCTCACCGCACAGGCGCTGGCCTCGATCAACGTCGACGTCGCCTTCCTCGGCACCAACGGCCTGTCGTTCGATCGCGGGCTCACCACACCCGACGCCGACGAGGCGGACGTCAAACGGCTGATGCTGGCGGCGGCGCGGCAGCGGGTGTTCCTCGTCGACTCCGGCAAGTTCGGGCACGAGAGCCTGGCCCGTCACGCCACGCTGTCCGACGTCGACGTGCTGATCACCGACGACGGTACGACCGAGGAGCAGCGCACCCTGCTGCGGGACGCCGGGATCACCGTCGAGGTCGCTTCGTGATCGTCACCGTCACCCCCAATCCGAGCATGGACCGCACCCTGCACCTCGGGGTGCTGACGCCGGGCGGCGTCAACCGGGCCGCCGCCACCATGACCGAGCCCAGCGGCAAGGGGGTGAACGTCGCGCTGGCTCTGCACGGGGTCGGCGTCGCGACGTGCGCCGTGCTACCGGTCGGCGGTGCCACCGGCGACGAAATGGTCAGTCGGCTAGGGGCTTTGGGCCTCCCGACCGTCGGTGTGCCCATCGCGGGTGAGGTGCGCTGCAACCTCTCCCTCGTCGAGGCCGACGGACGCAGCACCAAGGTCAACGAACCAGGGCCCGAACTCTCCGCGACCGAGGTCGACGCGCTGTGCGCTGCCGCTCAGCAGGCCGTCGGTCGCTGGGTGTTGTGGGCGGGCAGCCTGCCCGGCGGATTCCCGCCGGACCGTCTCGCTGCCGCGGTGGCCGCCGCCCGTGCGACCGGACGGCGGGTCGCGGTCGACGCCTCCGGTGTGGCACTGCGGGCCGTGCTTGACAACGGTCGCGACGGACTGCCCCATCTGATCAAGCCCAACGCCGACGAGCTCGCCGAGGTCACCGGCGTCACGCTGCACACCCTCGGCGACGTGGCAGCAGCGGCGCGCACGCTGCTGGACCGCGGTGTCCACACGGTGCTGGTGAGCCTCGGCGGCGACGGCGCGATCCTGGTCGACGCCGAACTCCCGGACGCCCTGCACGGCATCGCGCCCGCGCGCCGCGTGGTCAACACCGTCGGCGCGGGCGACGCCTTCCTCGCCGGGTTCCTCGCCGCACCCGCGGGCGGCGCCGACGGGCTGGCCGGGGCCCTGCGATTCGGCGCCACGGCCGTCGAGCACGAGGGCACCCTGCTCGGCGTTCCCGACCCGCGGCGCGAGGTCGCGATCGGGCCGGTTGCCGCGGATGCGCCGCTCGCCTGAGGGCTGTCGGACCCGTCACTAGACTGGGCGGCGTGCTGATCGGTTCGCATGTCCACGACGAAGATCCCCTGGCCGCTGCCGCCGCGGAGGGCGCCGAGGTGGTGCAGTTCTTCCTCGGCAACCCGCAGAGCTGGAAGAAGCCCAAGCCGCGCGAGGACGCCGAGCTGCTGCGGGCGTCGACCACGCCGCTCTACGTGCACGCGCCGTATCTGATCAACGTCGCGTCGGCGAACAACCGCGTCCGCATCCCGTCGCGCAAGATCCTGCAGGACACCTGCGACGCCGCGGCCGACATCGGTGCAACGGCCGTCATCGTGCACGGCGGTCACGCCGACGACAACGACATCGAGGCCGGGTTCGAGCGCTGGGTCAAGGCGCTCGACAGCCTGAAGACCGACGTGCCGGTCTACCTCGAGAACACCGCGGGCGGCGACCACGCGATGGCCCGCCACTTCGACACCATCGCCAAACTGTGGGATCACATCGGCGACAAGGGAATTGGCTTTTGCCTCGACACCTGCCATGCCTGGGCGGCCGGCGAGGCGCTGATCGATGCGGTGGAGCGCATCAAGTCGATCACGGGCCGCATCGACCTGGTGCACTGCAACGACTCCCGCGACGCCGCAGGCTCGGGCGCTGACCGGCACGCGAACTTCGGCACCGGCCAGATCGACCCGCAACTGCTGGTGGCCGTCGTGACGGCCGCCGACGCGCCCGTCATCTGCGAGACCTCCGACGAGGGTCGCAAGGACGACATCGCGTTCCTGCGCGAGAACGTCTGACGATCAGCCGCCGGTGACGTAGACCTTCCGCAGGGTCTCGGTCACGCTCCACACGGTCTCGGCGCCCGCCGCCAACCGCACCACGTCCCCCGGGCCGAGATGAAGTGGTGCGGTCCCGTCGGCGAACTCGACGGTCGCCCTGCCCGCGAGCACGACGAACACCTCGTCGGCCTCGACGTCGGTCATCACGCCCGGCGTCATCTCCCACACCCCGACGTCGAGACCGGCAAAGTCATCGACCGACGCGGCGGCGGTGGTCGGCGCCCCGCCTGCGGACTGGTCGGCGGGTACCGGCTCGTGGTCGAGGTCGAGTGCCGCGGCGTGGACGACGGTGTTGGGCTTCATGGCTCGAGTATCCCTGTTACGTCTCTTGTGCAGTTGTCGAGAAAGTGTAATGGTGGTGGCATGAGTGAAACCCACGTCGTCACCAATCAGGTTCCGCCGCTTCTGGACTACAACCCCGCGACGTCACCCGTCCTCACCGAGGCCCTGGTGCGAGAGGGTGGCGAATGGGGCCTCGACGAGGTGGCCGAACTCGGCGCGCTCGCGGGCGGCGCGCAGGCGCAGCGCTGGGGTGAGTTGGCCGACCGCAACCAGCCCATCCTGCGCACCCACGATCGCTACGGTCACCGCATCGACGAGGTCGAGTACGACCCCGCCTATCACGAACTGATGCGCACCGCGATCGCCCACGGCGTGCACGCCGCGCCATGGGCGGACGGCCGCCCGGGTGCACACGTCGTCCGTGCCGCCAAGGAGTCGGTGTGGACCCCGGAGGCGGGCCATGTCTGCCCGATCTCGATGACCTACGCCGTCGTCCCCGCGCTGCGCCACAACCCCGAACTGGCCGCGGTCTACGAGCCGCTGCTCACCAGCCGTGTCTACGACCCCGAGCTGAAGGTCCCGACGACGAAGGCCGGTCTCACGGCGGGCATGTCGATGACCGAGAAGCAGGGCGGGTCCGACGTCCGGGCGGGAACCACCGAGGCCACGCCGAACGGTGACGGCACCTACTCGCTACGCGGCCACAAGTGGTTCACGTCGGCGCCGATGTGCGACGTGTTCCTGGTGCTTGCACAGGCCCCCGGCGGACTGAGCTGCTTCTTCCTACCGCGCGTGCTGCCCGACGGCACCCGCAACCGGATGTTCCTGCAGCGGCTCAAGGACAAGCTCGGCAACCACGCCAACGCGTCCAGCGAGGTCGAGTACGACGGTGCCACCGCGTGGCTGGTCGGGGAGGAGGGCCGCGGCGTGCCGACCATCATCGAGATGGTCAACCTGACGCGGCTGGACTGCACCCTCGGCAGCGCCACCAGCATGCGGACCGGCCTGACGCGCGCAATCCACCACGCCCAACACCGAAAGGCGTTCGGCGCGTACCTGATCGACCAACCGCTGATGCGCAACGTGCTGGCAGACCTCGCCGTCGAGGCCGAGGCCGCGACGATGCTGGCGATGCGCATGGCGGGCGCCACCGACGCGGCCACGCGCGGTGACGAGCGCGAGACACTGTTGCGTCGCATCGGTCTCGCCGCGGGCAAGTACTGGGTCTGCAAGCGGGCGACGCCGCACGCCGGTGAGGCGATGGAGTGCCTCGGCGGCAACGGCTACGTCGAAGACTCCGGCATGCCGAGGCTCTACCGCGAGGCGCCGCTGATGGGCATCTGGGAGGGTTCGGGCAATGTCAGTGCGCTGGATACGTTGCGCGCCATGGCAACACGTCCGGAGTGCGTCGAGGTGATGTTCGACGAGCTGGCCCGCACCACCGGCCAGGATCCCCGGCTGGACGCGCACGTGCAGACGCTGCGCGCCGAGCTCGAGGACCTCGAGACCATCCAGTACCGCGCGCGCACCATCGCCGAGGACATCTCGCTGGCGCTTCAGGGTTCGCTGCTGGTGCGGTTCGGGCATCCCGCGGTGGCCGAGGCGTTCCTCGCCAGCCGGCTCGGCGGGCAGTGGGGCGGCGCGTTCGGCACGCTGCCGACGGGTCTTGACCTCGGCCCGATCATCGAGCGCGCCCTGGTGAAGGGGTGACGCTTCTCGCCGAGCAGACGCAAAGATGCCCAAAACCTCGGCGTGTCGCGGAGGTTTGCGTCTGCTCGCGGGGAAGGGGGGCGCAGTCGTGACCCACGCGATCAGACCCGTCGACTTCGACGACCTCAAGACGATGACCTACGAGGTCACCGACCGCGTCGCCCGCATCACGTTCAACCGCCCCGAGAAGGGCAACGCGATCGTCGCCGACACGCCGTTGGAGTTGTCCGCCTTGGTGGAGCGGGCCGACCTCGACCCGAACGTGCACGTGATCCTGGTGTCGGGCCGGGGGCAGGGCTTCTGTGCGGGCTTCGACCTGTCGGCCTACGCCGACCGCACGTCCTCGGCGGGTGGGACCGGCACGTACAAGGGGACCGTGCTGGACGGCAAGACGCAGGCGGTCAACCACCTGCCCAATCAGCCGTGGGACCCGATGATCGACTACCAGATGATGAGCCGCTTCGTCCGCGGGTTCGCCAGCTTGATGCGCGCCGACAAGCCCACCGTCGTCAAGATCCACGGCTACTGCGTGGCGGGTGGCACCGACATCGCGCTGCACGCCGACCAGGTGATCGCGGCGTCCGACGCCAAGATCGGCTACCCGCCGATGCGCGTGTGGGGCGTGCCTGCCGCGGGCCTGTGGGCTCATCGTCTCGGCGATCAGCGCGCGAAACGTCTTCTCTTCACCGGTGATTGCATCAGCGGAGCGCAGGCGGCCGAGTGGGGGCTTGCCGTCGAGGCGCCCGCGCCGGAGGACCTCGACGAGCGTACCGAGAACCTGGTCGCGCGCATCGCCGCCATGCCCGTCAACCAACTCATCATGGCCAAGCTGGCGCTCAACACCGCCCTCTACAGCCAGGGGGTGGCCACCAGTCAGATGGTCAGCACGGTGTTCGACGGTGTCGCCAGGCACACGCCGGAGGGCCACGCGTTCGTCGCTGAGGCGACCGCGCACGGCTTTCGCGACGCGGTCAAGGCGCGCGACGAGCCGTTCGGCGACGCGGGCCGCAAGACGTCCGGGGTCTGACCGTGACGCTGCGCCGGATGACCGCGCGGTCGGTGGTGCTGAGCGTGCTGCTCGGCGCCCACCCCGCGTGGGCTTCGGCAAGCGAACTCATCAGGCTGACAGCGGATTTCGGCATCAGGGAACCCACGTTACGGGTCGCGCTGACCCGGATGGTCGGTGCGGGCGACCTGGTGCGCTCGGCCGACGGGTACCGCCTGTCCGACCGCCTGCTGGCCCGGCAGCAGCGGCAGGACGACGCGCTGGATCCCCGGTTGCGGCGCTGGGACGGGACGTGGACCACACTGGTCATCACCAGCGTCGGGACCGACGCCAGGACGCGGGCAAACCTGCGAACGACCTTGCACGACAAGCGGTTCGCCGAACTCCGCGAAGGAGTGTGGATGCGGCCGGCCAACCTCGAGCCGCACCTCGACGACGAGCTTCGGAGCCGCCTGAGGGTGCTGCGCTCCCGTGACGACGACCCCGAGGGGCTGGCGAACGCGCTGTGGGATCTGCCCTGCTGGGCCCGCACCGGCCACGGCCTACTCGACGACATGTCGGGCGCACCCGACGTCCCGACGCGCTTCGTGGCTGCCGCGGGCATGGTGCGCCACCTGCGCGCCGACCCGGTGCTGCCCGCCGAACTGCTGCCCGGTGACTGGCCGGGTTCCGCACTGCGACAGGCTTATCAGGACTTCGCCGCCGAACTGGCGGCGCGACGCGAGGACACCGAACTGATGGAGGCGACATGACGGACGGCAACGGCGGCGTTCGGGTGGAACGCAATGGTCCCGTGACCACGGTGATCATGAATCGGCCGCAGGCGAGGAACGCCGTCAACGGTCCCGCCGCCGCAGAACTGTTCGCCGCGTTCGAGGAGTTCGACGCCGACGACTCCGCCTCGGTCGCGGTGCTGTGGGGCGACAACGGAACCTTCTGTGCAGGAGCCGACCTCAAGGCCTTCGGCACGCCGGAGTCGAACCAGGTCCACCGCACCGGGCCCGGGCCGATGGGCCCGTCGCGCATGCAGCTGTCCAAACCCGTGATCGCCGCGGTCAGCGGATTCGCCGTCGCGGGCGGGCTCGAGCTGGCGGTGTGGTGCGACATGCGGGTGGCCGAGGAGTCGGCCGTCTTCGGCGTCTACTGCCGCCGGTGGGGCGTGCCGCTCATCGACGGGGGAACGGTGCGGCTGCCGCGGCTCATCGGGCACGGGCGCGCCATGGACATGATCCTCACGGGCCGCAGCGTCGACGCCGCCGAGGCGTTCGCGATCGGCCTCGCCGACCGGGTGGTGCCGACCGGACGGGCCCGCGAGGCCGCCGAGGCCCTGGCCGCCGAGCTCGCCGCCCTTCCGCAGGCATGTCTTCGGGCCGACCGGCTCTCGGCGCTCAACCAGTGGGGGCTTTCGGAGAAGGAGGCGATGGACGCCGAGTTCGCCAGCATGTCCCAGGTATCGGCCGAATCAGTGGCTGGGGCAAGGAGATTCGCCGACGGGGCCGGACGGCACGGCGCGAGCGCGTGACGCTCAGCCCTTCCTGATCGAATTGCCCGATCCGGTGTCGTTGACCTTCGGGTCGCCGTCCCTGTAGCTGACGGTGTTGTTGAGACCGACGACGCTGAGGCCGTCGGAGATCGTCTCGAACGTGACCCGGTTGTCGGCGCCCCCAATGTTGACGTTCTTGCACGTGCCCTTCACGGTCAGCGTGTTGTTGGAGCCGCCGATCGTCAGCGACTTGCCGTCGGCGCAGTCGATGTCGGCCGTCGTCCCGACCGAGCCGTAGTTGATGGTGTTCGCAATCTCGACCTGCACGCCCGAGGTGCCCGCCGTGACCGTCGGCGGGGCGGATCCCGACCCGCAGGCCGCCACCCCCACCACCGTCGCGGCCAACAGTGCGCAGAGACTGGGGCGGGGCAGGCGCATGTCTAGGCGGGTACTCGATCGATGCGGTTCGTCATCCCCAGTTCGCGGCCGCGATCCAGGACCGCGGGGTCGCCGTTCTTGTAGAGCACCGTCTGGTCGTACCCGTACACCGTGATGTCGTTGACGACGTTGTCCGCGATGACGATGTTGGACGACCCCTGGACCGAGACGCCCCAGCACGTGCCGACCGCGTTGACCGTGTTTCCGGTGCCGACGACGATCAGCGCCGAGTCGTTGCAGTCCAGCGTCTGGTTGATGCCCTGACCGGTGACGTGGGTGTCACCGTTCTTCGCCTGAGCGGACGGCACCCCGACCACGAGCGGGAGAGCGAGCGCACCCACCGCCAGCGAAGCGCTCAACGCCTTCCAGCCCACCGTGGTCTCCCTTGCCTCGCCGCCCCGATCCGATGGGCCGACTCTACGGGGCGGACGCGTCCGACGACCACCACTTCGCGGGTTCGGGCGACCACGCGTCAGGTCCACACCGCTGACGCCATCGGTGCTGGGTAGCGTGTGCAGGCAATGCGCAGGCTGGTCGAACGGGGTGCCACGGGAGTCGCTTCGGCGATGACCGCGATGGTGGCCGTCGCCGCCTGCTCGCAGACCGTCGGAGGCAGTGCCGAGCGGGCCGGGCCCGCAGTGCCCGGCCCCGATCGCAGCTACGGATATGTCGCCGACCGCTGCGGACTGCTGCACGACGACGAGGTCAGGGATCTGCTGCGTGCCACCAGCGTGGTGAAGCCGTTCAGCGGCGCGGTGTGTCAGTACGTCCTCGCCACCGAAAAGGGCCTCATCGACGTCGTCTTCTCCTGGTTCGAGACGGGTACCGCCGCACGGGTACGCGGTGTCGCGGCTGAGGGCGGCGCACGCATCGTCGACAGGCTCGTCGATCGACACCCGGCCTTCCTGGCCCAGCATCCCGACACGCCGAACGCGTGCGCAGCCACCGCAGGCGCTGGCACCGGCGTGCTGACGTGGTGGGTGCAGTTCCGGCCCGCCGCGGACGACCCGTGCGCGGCGGCCGAGAACCTCCTGTCGGCCACGCTGTCGGCGGCCCTGTGAAGCGAGCGCGACGGCTGGCGGCGCTCGCGTCGGGATGCTGCGCGCTGATGGGCTGCGGATCGCCGGCCGCGGAGTCCACGGCCGTGCCGTCCGCTGTCGACTCCGCCGCGGCCTTCCACAGCAGGCAGTGCAATGCCGTCACCGATGCCGACGTCACCAAGGCCGTCGGGAAGACGCTGTTCACCAGGTTCGTCACCAGCGATGCCGGCTGTTTTTGGCAGGAGAACACCGTGATCGGCGAAGTCGGCCTCGGCATGGGCATCTCGACCTGGTGGTACCGCGGCAGCGACCTCGACACCGAACGGTCGTTGGAGGACGGGGCGGGCCGGACGCTGACCGAGCTGACGGTCGACGGAAACAAGGGGTTCAAGGCCTTCGACGACCATGCCTGCAGCGTGTACGTGGGCAAGGGTGGTGACGTCATCACCTGGTCGGTGCAGACGGTGAACCCCGGCATGCTGCCCGACCTGTGCACGATCACCCAGACGCTTGCCCAGCTCAGCCAGGACAGAGTGAACTGACTGGGGCCTGTGCCGCGGGTTAGAGTCATTAGCCGTCCTTCTTCAGGACATCAGATGCTCACCCGCAGAGGCGAAGGACACGATCGCATGCCAGCTCGGCCGGCCAGGGCCACCAAGCTGAGTCGTGAAGCCATCGTCAACGCGGCCCTGACGTTCCTCGACCGCGAGGGCTGGGACGCCCTGACCATCAACGCCCTTGCCACGCAGCTGGGCACCAAGGGCCCGTCGCTGTACAACCACGTCGACAGCCTCGAGGACCTGCGCCGCACCGTGCGCATGCGCGTGGTCGACGACATCATCGGCATGCTGAACACCGTGGGCGACGGCCGCACCCGCGACGATGCCGTGGTGGCGATGGCCAGCGCCTACCGCAGCTACGCCCACCACCATCCCGGCCGGTATTCGGCGTTCACCAGGATGCCGCTCGGCGGCGACGACCCCGAGTACACCGAGGCCACCAGGGCCGCCGCCGAGCCGGTGATCGCCGTGCTCGCGTCGTACGGGCTCGAGGGGGAGAGCGGGTTCTTCGCCGCGCTGGAGTTCTGGTCGGCGCTGCACGGGTTCGTGCTTCTGGAGATGACGGGCGTGATGGACGCGATCGACACCGATGCCGTGTTCACGGACATGGTGCTGCGGTTGGCGGTGGGCATGGAGAGGCGCTGACGGGGGCTGGAATGCCCAGGTCGGGGGCCGCTTTGGCGCGCTTTGACCTGCATGCCCGCGGACGGGTATTGTGGTCGATCGTGCCTGGCCGATAGGCGCTTGGGGTTGTGATGCCCGCGAGCACGCCTGCACGCCGGGCCAATTCGCATGTCCACGGTGCATCGAGATGAGAATCGGTGTGCGGGCGCGTGCGACACACCCGGCCGCGGGGTAACTGGGCAGGGCGTAACCGCAGTACACAGACTTGAGAACGACCGTAGTAACAGCAGAGCAAGCAACAGAGAAAGCCGGTACATGCCAACCATCAACCAGCTGGTCCGCAAGGGTCGCCGGGACAAGATCGCCAAGGTCAAGACCGCGGCCCTCAAGGGCAGCCCTCAGCGCCGCGGCGTGTGCACTCGCGTGTACACGACCACCCCGAAGAAGCCGAACTCGGCACTTCGCAAGGTCGCGCGCGTGAAGCTGACCAGCCAGGTCGAGGTCACCGCCTACATCCCCGGTGAGGGCCACAACCTGCAGGAGCACTCGATGGTGCTGGTGCGCGGTGGTCGTGTGAAGGACCTCCCCGGTGTGCGCTACAAGATCATCCGCGGCTCGCTGGACACCCAGGGCGTCAAGAGCCGCAAGCAGGCCAGGAGCCGCTACGGCGCCAAGAAGGAGAAGAGCTAATGCCGCGTAAGGGCCCCGCACCCAAGCGGCCGCTGGTC
>JAESGJ010000506.1_pt1 | contig 17897 bp, 16 predicted proteins | sample 9266241 | NCBI WGS metagenome assembly JAESGJ01 (sample SAMN14514841, study PRJNA621669) | algae metagenome | isolation source: Brasilonema octagenarum HA4186-MV1 and co-occurring heterotrophs from wet... | place: USA: Manoa Valley, Hawaii | collected 2009-07-20 | reverse complement strand
GGCGTTGGCCTTGTCGACCTCGGCCGCGTAAGGTGCCGGATCGATCTTGAAGAGGACGTCGCCGGCCTTCACCAGCGCGCCTTCGGTGAATTTCGTCGCAAGGATCGCACCGGCAACCCGCGGCCGGAGTTCGACTCGGTTGATGGCTTCCAATCGGCCGGAGAAGTCGTCCCACAGCGCAGTCTGCCGCGGCTCGATCATGGCGACGGTGACGGGCACTGCCTGTTCAGCCGCGGCCGCCGTCGCGGTTGCCTGGGCGGGATGAAGGTAGTGACCGGTCGCAATCGCGCCGGCCACGGCAAGGGCGCCGACGACGGCAACGCCGCCCAGAAGGCGGCGGAAACGGCCGGTGCGGGAGGTATTTTGGGAGGGGTGCATTTGCGCGCTCCAGATATGTAGTGTTCACTACAGATGTGGAGCTGGATGTCGCAGTGCAAGATACTTATGTACCATTCACTAAGAAAATTGTAGCCGCTTACCGCGACGATGGGAAGACACAAGAAAAATAAAGCTAGAACAATCAGATAGGGACCGGCGTTAGGCTGCTACTGACCGCCGCTTCCGAGGAGACAGGCACATGCGCATGGGACGCCCGCGCGAATTCGACGCCGAAACGGCGTTGGATCAGGCGATGGAAGTGTTTTGGCGACACGGCTACGAGGGCGCCACCATCGCGCAGCTGACCGAGGCCATGGGCATCAATCCCCCGAGTCTCTACGCGTGTTTCGGCAACAAGGAAGGCCTGCTGAAGGCCGCACTCGAACGCTACACCAAACTGCGCAACGTCTGGATGAACGAGGTGGTGGCCGCACCGACCGCCCGCGAGGTGGCCGAACGGATGCTGATGGGCATCGCCGACAAGCAGACCGATCCCGCCAATCCGCCCGGATGTCTGCTGGTGCAGGGTGGCATCGCCTGCGGTACCGGCTCCGAGAACGTACCCTTCGAACTCGCCGCCCACCGCGCCCGGAATGAAGACCAGCTCCGCGACCGTTTCATCCGCGCCAAGGCCGAAGGCGATCTCAAGGAAGGTGCCGACCCCGCCGCGCTCGCGCGCTACGTCTCGGCCGTATCGGTCGGTATGGGCGTGATGGCATCCTCGGGCGCGGATCGTGAAGCGCTGCGGCAGGTGGCGAGCGTGGCGGTGCAGGCGGTCGAGGCGCAGTCGACCGACCGAAGTTGATCGCCGCAAGCGCGATCGGCCTGTGTCACCTCGCCGATTGCATGGCAGAGAGCGACGGCGGCGGGACGAAGCCGCCGAACTCGCGTTCGATGAGCCCAGCCAGCGCGATCGTCGTGCGGTCCTCGAGATAAGGCCCGATGATCTGGACGCCGATCGGCAGACCCGATGGCGTCCGCTCGATCGGAACAGCGGTCGCCGGCAGTCCGCAGGTCGATGCAGGATCTGCCCAGATGAAGCACGCGTCGGAGTAGTTGGCGGGCTGTCCGTCGATGTCGAGCAGTCGAGCGTCGAACGGCTCGGAATGATCATGTGGAAACGCCGGCACGGCAGCGGCCGGGTAGACCACGGCGTCGAACTGGCGGAAGAATCGCTGCCACTTCTGTTGCAGCTGCAGGCGTGTCGCATCGGTCGCCAGCCAGTCGCGATGGCTCATGCCCCAGCCGCGCGCACGCTCGGCCTGCAGGCTGCGGTCGTCGGGCAAGAGTGCCGCAGCGAGTCCTTGCGCCTCTGCGAGGGCAGCCGGTGTCAGGCGCGGACTGCGCGCTGCGTTCAACAGCTTCATGTAAAGCCGTGGGGATTCGGCGAGGTCGGGCAGCGCCGTGCTTGAACGTGCGACCCGTGCGCCCGATCGTTCGAGCCGTTCTGCCAGCCGTCCGATGGCGGAACGCACAGCGTCTCCCGTCGGCATCAAGGGATGCGTCTCGATCACGAGGATGCTGAAATCCCGGAGCTTTTCGTGTCGCGGGGCGGGCAGTGCAAGCCGATAGCCGATCCCGTCCCGCGTCTCGTCCGGGCCGGCAATCACGTCGAGCGACAGCGCAAGGTCCGATGCGGTGCGAGCCATCGGTCCGACGACGGCGAGATCGCCCTGGCCAGCAACGGGTGGTGCCGGCGGCAGGCCGTATCCACGCAGCGGGACAAGGCCGAGGCTCGGCTTGTGTCCGAACACACCGCAGAAATGGGCTGGGACGCGGATCGAGCCGCCGATATCCGAGCCGATCGAGAGCGGACCGAAGCCCGCGGCGAGCGCCGCCCCCGATCCGCCCGAGGAGCCGCCGGGCGACCGGCCGAGATCCCACGGGTTGTTGGTCGTCCCGTGGATGTCGTTGTAGCTCTGGAAATCCCGCAGTCCGATCGGGATATTGGTCTTGCCGATGATGATGGCGCCCGCCGCCTTCAGCCGCGAGACGACCAGGGCGTCTTCCGTCGGCTGGAAGTCTTTGAACTGCGGAAAGCCCCATGTCGTCGGCAGGCCGGCCACGTTGAACGGTTCCTTCAATGTCACGGGGATGCCGAGCAAGGCCCGGCGCTCGCCGCGGCCGAGCGCGGCATCGGCCGCGCGTGCGGCGTCCCTGGCGCGCTCGAAGTCGCGCACGATGATCGCGTTGATCGGTCCGTCCAGCACCTCGATGCGCGCGATCGTGTGTTCGAGCAGCTCCGCTGCGGAGAGCTTACGCGCGTGCAGGGCGCTCAGCAGGGCGCCGATCGAGCCATAATTCAGGTCAGCAGCATCTGCGGTCATCACGACCTCCAATGCCTCAATGTATCTCATCGCTGGGTCGACGCTACCCCGTCGCGCCGATCGCGCGAGGCACCGAGCATGCGATTTTGAAATGGGGATGAGGAGATCGCGCAACGGGACCATATCTGCCCGCGGTCAGGGCGGGGGCTGGACCGTTGCCTGTGGCCATTCTTCGAGACGCCTGCCAAAGCGGGCGTCTCGAACCATGCAGGCTGAACCTGCCTCAGGAAGCTTCCTTCAGCACTGGCGCCGCCGATTCCTCGGCCTTGAGCTCTTCGAGACTGCGATGCCGGCGCTCGATGCCGAGGGCGAAGACCGTGATGATCTGCACCACCAGCAGCCCGATCATCAGTGACGCCGGCCACGCCGTGCGTCTCGAACAGGGAGACGACCAGGAACGGCGTGATGATGGTGGCGCCGCGTCCAAGCGTGTTGAAGGTGATTAAGCAGACGGCGCCGACGATCATCCGCGACAGCAGCGGCGCGAAGCGGGGATCGTGCCGCGCCAGATCGCAGGCTACGCACTTCTGCCGCGCTCTACGCCGCCTCGACGGCTCTGTACGCGCTGCTGCTCTCGTGGCATTGGGGGCGGTGAGGTCGAGCGGGCGGTTGACGCTCAGTTCACGCTCGACAGGAAGCCCGCCAGAATCCGCCGGCTTTGGCTTAGCGTCTCGATGCGTTCGTCGATGAGGCTGACCTGCTGCGCGAGTATTCTGCGCAGATTGTTGCACGGCGTGAATTCCGGATCGTTGCTCCGCACGCACGGCAGCAATTGCTGAATCGTTTCCAGCGTCATCCCGGCCGCGCCAAGCATTTTGATCCGCCGAACGGTCTCTTCTTCCGTTGAACCGTAATCGCGATAGCCGGAGTCTGTCCGCTGCGGCGCAAGCAGTCCTTCGGCTTCGTAGTAGCGCAGCATCCTAACACTGACTCCCGTCCGGCGGGAAAGCTCACCTATCTTCAATGGAAAATCCTCTTGACCCTGACAGTGCTGTCAGACCTTACAGGTCGTGCTCGTCCATGTGAACACCATCGCGGAGGAGCAAGATGAAAGCCTACCATTTGAACGGCGATGCCGGTGCCGGTGGCCTTGTGCTGGCCGATGTCAGTCGACCTGAGCCCGCCAAAGGCGAGGTCCGTATCCGGGTCGAAGCCGCAAGCCTGAATTATCGCGACCTGATGATCCTCGACCGCGTCGGCCAAGGTGGACTGAATGGTCGCGTCCCGCTGTCGGACGGCGCGGGTGTCGTGGATGCCATCGGTTCGGGCGTCACGCAATGGCAGCCCGGAGACCGCGTCGCCGCGTCGTTCTTTCGCGATTGGATCGCGGGGCCATTCAAGTCCAGCTATGTTCCGTCTGCCCTCGGCGGCAACACCATGGACGGTATGCTTGCGGAGTATGTCGTGCTGCCAGCAACCGCGCTTGTCTCCGCGCCGGCGCACTTGTCCGCGGTCGAAGCGGCGACGCTGCCCTGTGCGGGCGTTACGGCCTGGCACGGCCTCATCGCTCGCGGCGGGATGGGCAAAGGCGACACGCTGCTGGTCCAGGGGACAGGCGGCGTCGCGCTGTTCGGCCTTCAGTTCGCCGCGGCGCTGGGCGCGCGCGCGATCGTGATTTCTTCCTCGGATGAGAAGCTCGCCCGCGCCAAGGCGCTGGGCGGTTCACTCCTCATCAACTACCGCGACACGCCTGACTGGGATGCCGCGCTGATGAAGGCGACGGACGGCGAAGGCGCCAGTCATATCCTCGAACTCGGCGGACCCGGCACTTATGACCGATCGCTGAGATCGGTCGCTGCGGGAGGCAAGATCGTCCAGATCGGTGTCTTGACAGGGTTTGGCCCGAAGCCGGACCTCGCGCGTCTTCAGTGGGAGAACGCCGACATCATTGGCGTCACCGTCGGATCGCGCGAGCATTTCACCGCCATGAATCGCTTCTTGACCGACAAGGCAATCCACCCGATCGTCGATCGGGTGTACGGTTTCGACGAGGTTCCTCACGCGTTCGCCCGTCTCCGGACCGGCTCCCACTTCGGCAAGGTCGTTGTGAAGCTGTAAGGTCTTAGAGACGTCAGGGCGGAAGGACGCTTCCTTTCTGGACAAACGACAAGCATGTTCGCCCTGACATTTCTCGGGACCTCTGCGAGCGTTCCGTCCGCCGAACGCAACCATCCGGCACTGCTGATCGAGGCGGCCGGCCAGCGCATGCTGGTCGATTGCGGCGAGGGCACGCAGCGCCAGTTGCTGCGCAGCGGCGCCGGCTTTCGGCGGCTCGACCGCGTGCTGCTGACGCACGCGCATCTCGATCATGTGCTCGGCATCCCCGGTCTGTTTTCAACATTGGGATTGCGGCGGAGTGCCGACGCGATGACCATTCATGGCGGGCCTGGCACGCTCGACATCGTCGTCCGGATGTTCGCGGGCCTTTGGGGTCCGGGCAGGGCGCCGATCCCTGTCGCATTCGCGGCCCTGAGCGAAGGACAGGTGATCGACGCCGGCGACTTCACCATCGCCTGCTTTCCGGTTCGGCACCGTGACACCGACAGTTTCGGTTTCGTGTTCCAAGGTCCCGCGCGCCGTCATCTTTTGCCGGAACGCCTTTCGGCTCTGGGTGTGCCGGATGGCCCTATGCGTGGAGAATTGGCTGCGGGACGAGCCATCGTGATAGCCGATCGCACGATCGATCCGGAAGACGTCCTGGGTCCGCCGAGCGGCGGCAAGAAGCTCGTCGTCATCGGCGACACCGAAACCACCGAGGGGCTGGCGCAACACATCGCTGATGCCGATCTGCTGGTGATCGAGGCAACGTTTCTCGATCGTGACGCGTCGACCGCGCGGGACTATGGGCATCTCACCGCGGCAGAAGCGGCGTCGTTTGCGGCAGCGAGCAGTGTGAAGCAGCTCGTGCTGACCCACATGTCGGGACGCTATGAAGACGAAGAGGTTCTCGCCGAGGCGGCAAGGATCTTTCCGAACAGCCGGATCGCCGCCGACTTCGATCACATCGTGATCTGACCGTCGTGACGAAATATCGTCAATCGCCGTCCCGTCCGGCGCTATAGGCCGGCGGCAACACCGAGGCGGCCGATGCCCGGCAGCTTGATGGCGGGCCGCCGGATGTCGAGGCCGAGCACGGCACCGAAGAAGTTGATCTCGAGGCCTTCGACCCAGCCCAGCGTCAGGCCGAGATAGCCGGAGAGCGAGGCATAGAAGCCGGTGCGCGAGGCGGTCAGCCCGATCCATTCTCCGGAATAGGGATAATCCTTGCCGATCGCGGTCGGCGGCAGAACTGCGCGAAGTTCCGGCACGGCATCAAGCGCGGCTTGAACGAAAGTGTTTGAATTCGGTCCCGGCCAGGCGCTGTAGTCGCCGTAAGCTCGAAACTTGTAGGTTTCGATCACGCTCCGGATCCTGGGAATGAGGGGCTCGGCCTGTGGGCCATCTAAGGCGACAACGGTTTCCGGCGGGGCGCCGAACCACCTTCCATCGGGAGCGAAGCCGTTGCTCCGGATCGGTTCGCCCCAGGCGGTGTAGTCGTATCGGCTGTAGTGGGTCGCATCCTTTTCCTTGACGACGATCCACGTGTGGACGGCGAAGATGCTTCGCCACCGGACCGTTCGCGCCGCATAGACCCGGATCAGGGCATCGGGATGGGAAGAAGCGGGCGGCAGCAAGCCCGCGCTGGAACGGTCGGCCGTCTGCCAATTGCCGCGGCCATCTCCAAGCCAATAGTACCGCGCGGCCGACAGGCCAATCGGTACAAACAGAAGCAAGAAGAAAATGAGCACGGTTCTTCGCAAGGAAAGATCGGGTTTCGGAAGGAAGCCTTGCGGATATAGGTCGTCGAAGCCCTTTCACAATGATATTCGAATGCAGATCGTCGGCTGTAAGGTCGCGGGACACGGCGTCTGTCTCTCGCATTTACTCGTCGTCCGGATCGCCACCATTCTGCAGCCGTTGGAAGCGGTCACGCTCACCACTCCGTATATTGTGAGCCGTCAGCGAATTCCGTTTCAGACCTTGGGCATCCTGCTCGCATCTACGATGGCCGCGCTCGCCTTCGGGTTCTCGGCGCAGAAATGGATCGACCGGCGGGTCGATCGCTGTTCCGCAGCCTCAAAGGGCCGCAGGATTCCTCCGCAGGGTTGAGACCTTTCGTCCTGTCGGTGCGAACGCAGGGAGAACAAGAACAAGCGGACGATGTTCACGGAGGGGCTGGACCGCGAAGGTCGGCGCGGCTATATGAGCGGCCTGCGAGCCGCTGATTTGCAAAGCAATTAGCTTGCCTTGCAGAACTTCCGAAGAAAGCTTAGTGATTTCAAGCGCTTCGGTGGGGAATGGTGTAACGGTAGCACAACAGACTCTGACTCTGTTTGTCTTGGTTCGAATCCAGGTTCCCCAGCCAGCTCAGGCCTTCCAAAGGTCCGGCTCTCCAGCCCCTCAGTGACAGTGATTGGTCCGCTGGCCGCGTCGGCGATGGCGACCGTTTGCCTCACCCAAAATTGCGTTTCTCCGGTCGGATCGTTGCGCGCTCCATCGTCCTTGGATCAAACAACGCGAGGAGATCCTGATGCCCTATGTCGATGGGTTCGTTCTGGCCGTGCCGAAGGATAATATCGAGGCCTACAAGACGCTGGCGACGAGCGCCTGCGCGATCTGGATGGAGCACGGTGCGCTCGAGTACGTCGAATGTATCGCCGATGACGTTCCCTATGGCGAACTGACCTCCTTTCCACGCGCAGTGATGGCGAAGGAAGACGAGGTCGTGGTGTTCTCCTGGATCGTCTACCGCGACCGCGAGACCCGCGACGCCGTGAACAAGAAGGTGATGGCGGATTCGCGGCTGAAGATGGAGGGCATGCCGTTCGACGGCAAGCGCATGATCTATGGTGGCTTCACGACGCTGTTGCGCACGGGCGACCTTACCAGCTGATAGCGGGAGCAATAGGCCTATCAGTCGATCTCGGCCTGAAGCAGCAGCAGCAGGCAACCGGCGAGCCGCGTCTCCATCTCTTTCGACGAAAGCTGTAGCGGACCGGGATCGTTGAGGAGCGCGTTCACCAGCGTGCCCAGCACGATCTGGAAGCCGAAGGCGATGGTGCGTGTCTTTGCCGCCTTGCGGCCCCTGCCCATGGCCGGCAGCAGGAGAGGGGTGGCGCGCGCGGTCGTCGCCTGCGCGAGCGCCTTGAACGGTGTCCATTTGTCCGGGCGGGTGTCGTCGTGCTGAAGCGCGGCGCGCAACACGCCCTCGTGGCTGCGCATCCAGGCGATGATGCCGCCGACGATGATGGGGCAGAGCTGGTCGAGGCTTGCCTCCGGTGACGGTCGCCGGATCTTGCCCAGCCGCTGCTCGCCGTCGCGCATGGCCAGCGCCATTAGCGCGTTGAAATAGGTCTCCTTGCTCTCGAAGCGGCTGTAGAAGGCCCCGACGGTGGCGCCGACTTCGGTGCAGAGCGACTCGATCGAGAGCTCCACAAGGCTGCGCGTCCTCAGCATTTCGGCGCCGGCGCGCAGCAGCGCCAGCGCGGTTTCCCGGCTACGCTTCTGCCGCGACGGCGCGACACCCGGCAGGTCGAAATCGCGAAGCTCCGGCTGATCTGACCGTGGGCGCATCCGTGCTTGCATCCGCTAAAAACTATAATCATAATTCTGATTATAATTTAGGGCGTGGCGGGCTGCGGGTCAATCGCGGGCGCTACGACAATGAAAACACCGGGTCCGGCAGGGAGGATCAGATGAGCGCAGGCAGCGGCACGCCGTTCGGCGGCACCGTCGGCAAGACGGTTGCGGAGTCAAAACCCTGGTGGCCGGATGCACCAAGGCCGCCCGCGGGGGCGCCGAATATCCTTGTGGTGCTGTTTGACGACGTCGGCTTCTCCGATTTCGGCTGCTACGGCTCGGCGATCAGGACGCCGACCATCGACAGGCTCGCTGCGGAGGGCCTGCGGTACAGCGGTTTCCATACCACCGCGATGTGCTCGACGACGCGCGCCGCGCTGCTCACCGGGCGCAACCATCACTCGGTCGGAGTCGGGTGCCTCGCCAATTTCGATTCCGGCTATCCCGGCTATCGCGGCAAGATCGCGCGAGAGGCGGGCACGCTGGCCGAGATGCTTCGCGTGCATGGCTATCGCAACTACATGGTCGGCAAGTGGCACGTCACGCCGCTGACCGAGAGCGGCGCCACCGGTCCGTTCGACGGCTGGCCGCTCGGCCGCGGCTTCGATCGCTTCTATGGCTTTCTCGACGCCGAAACCGACCAGTATGCGCCGGAGCTCGTCTCCGACAACACGCATATCGATCCGCCGGGGACCTATGCCGACGGCTATCATCTGACCGAGGATCTGATCGATCAATCGATCCGCTTCATCGGCGATCACGTCGCTGATCGTCCTGACGTGCCCTGGCTGACCTGGGTCGCGCTCGGGGCCTGCCACGCGCCGCATCAGGCGCCGGTCGAAATCATCAGAAGCTATGACACCGCCTTCGCCCATGGCTGGGACGTCGAGCGGGAGCAGCGTCTCGCGCGCCAGAAGGCGATGGGCCTGGTGCCCGGAGATACGCGGATGCCCGCGCGCAACGACGGCGTGAAGGCCTGGGAGGAGCACTCGGCCGACGAGCGCCGCGTCTTCGCCCGCCTGCAGGCGGCCTTTGCCGGCATGCTCGACCACTCCGACCGCCATCTGGCGCGTCTCGTCGCATTTCTCGACACGGCCGGCATCCGCGACAACACGGTGATCATCGTGATGTCCGACAATGGCGCGAGCCAGGAGGGCGGGCCGCTCGGTTTCGTCAACGCGATGGGACCGTTCAACTTCAAGCCGGAGCCGATCGCCGAGAAGCTTGCACGCATCGACGACATCGGCGGGCCCGACACCCACAGCAATTTTCCGCATGGCTGGGCGATGGCGTCCAACACGCCGCTGCGACGCTACAAGCAGAATACCCATGGCGGGGGCATCCGCGATCCCTTCGTCATCAACTGGCCGAACAGGATCGCGGCCAAAGGCGAACTGCGGCACCAGTTCGTTCACGCCTGCGACTCACGCCGACGCTGTTGGAGCTCATCGGCATCGAGGCGCCCATCGATCTCGCGGGCTGCCGGCAGATGCCGCTGGAAGGCGAGAGCTTTGCGCGTTCGATCATCGATGCCTCGGCACCGTCGAAGAGCTCGCCGCAATATTTCGAGATGTTCGGCCATCGCGGTCTCTGGCACGACGGATGGAAGGCGGTTGCCTTCCATCCGTCGGGCACGCCGTTCGAGAACGACAAATGGGAGCTGTTCCATCTGGACGCGGATTTCTCCGAGACCGACGATCTCGCGACAAAGGAGCCGGAGCGTCTCGCAGCGATGATCGCGACATGGTGGAATGAGGCCGAGAAGCACAAGGTGCTGCCGCTCGACGACCGCTTCGGGCCGCGCTTTGCCGAAAATGCCGCGCGTTTCCACGGCGCGCGTCACCATTTCGTCTTCCACGCCGGCATGGGGCACGTGCCGACCGACGTCGCGCCGGACGTGCGCAGCCGCAGCTACACGATCGAGGCGCATGTCGAGATCGGCGAAGCGGACGCCGACGGCGTGCTGATCGCGCACGGCGATGCGACGTCGGGCTACAGCCTCTATGTCAGCGATGGCCATCTCGTGCACGATCTCAACATCGGCGGCAGCCACCAGATCGTGCGTTCGGACCGCAAGGTGCCGACAGGCGCGCACCGGCTCGGCGTGCACGTCGAACGTCTCGTGCGCAACGAGGCGCCGGCCAAGGGCTCGCGCACTGGTGTCACCGAATACACGCTTCTGATCGACGGCGAGCCCGCGGGTTCGCTCCAGACCCGGCTGGGCTTTCACACGCTGATCTCGTGGTCCGGACTCGACATCGGCCGCGACCGCGGCAGCCCGGTGTCACATTACGAGGCGCCTTTCGAATTCAGGGGAAAGCTGCTGCGCGTGACTGTCACCATGCACAGCGATCAGAAGCTCGACGGCGAGGCCGTCGGCAACGCGCAGATGGCGCGGCAGTAGCGGAAACCGGTGTCGTGCCCCGCGAAGGCGGGGCATCCAGCACGCCGCGGCCTCTCGGTCCGATCACCGCCGTCTCTGGAATACTGGATTGCTCGCCGCAGTGGCGCAATTGCGCGCAAGGCGGGCGATGACAGCGTGCCTGTTACTTGATCTTGTCGTAGGCCGCCGCGAAGTCGCCCAGCGGCATCGGGATCGCGATCGTCTCCTTGGCCATGTTCTGAAAGGAGACCTTGAGCTGCTTGCCCGACCGCAACGCGGCAAGCAGGTCCGGCGCGATCGGCGACGAGGCGTAGCAGCCGCGGTTCTCGCAAGTCTGGATCTGCAGGTCGACCGTCTTGCCCTCGTCGACCTGAAGCTTGGCGCCGATGGGAAGGTTGAGGCCGAGCGGCAATTGCAGCAGCGCCACCGGCGTGCGGGTATCGGGCGCGATGCGGATATTGATCAGGACGATGGTCTGGCCGGTCTTGGTCAGTACCGCGTTCTGCTCCATCGCGCATTCGAGCGGCGCGTCACGGCTGGCACTGGTACAGCGTACGATCCAGCCGGGCTGTTGCGCAGGCGAGCCGTCGGCCTGTGGCTGCGTCGGAGCCGGCTGTGCCGCCGGAGCGGGGGCGTTCTTCTTGGCGGCCTGCTGGGCAGAAGCGGCGCCGGTCGACAGCAGGACAGCAGCGGCGAGGGCGACAAGTCTGGATTGCATGAGCATGGCGAACCGCGTTGGCGTGAACCGGGAGCCTCGCTGTAGCGTCGCCGGAAGAGCCGTGCAAGCCGCTACTCGGCAGCTTCCTTAACGGTGCGGTGCTCGACCCTCTCGCCGCCTTCGCCGTCACCCGAACGGCCCCAGCCCGAGAACCAGTTGTTGAGCTCGTCGAGATAGAGATAGACCACCGGCGTCGTGAACAGCGTCAGCGCCTGGCTGACGATCAGGCCGCCGACCATGGCATAGCCGAGCGGCTGACGGATTTCGGCGCCTGTGCCGTGACCGAGCATCAGCGGCACGCCGCCGAGCAGTGCGGCCATCGTCGTCATCATGATCGGGCGGAAGCGGAGCAGCGCGGCCTGGCGGATGGACTCTTCCGGTGTCTTGTGCTCGTCGCGTTCGGCCGCGATGGCGAAGTCGACCATCATGATGCCGTTCTTCTTCACGATGCCGATCAGGAGAATGATTCCGATCAAGGCAATGAGGCTGAAGTCGAAGCCCGCCACCATCAGGATCAGAAGTGCGCCAACGCCGGCCGAGGGCAGGGTCGACAGGATCGTGATCGGATGGATGTAGCTCTCGTAGAGGATGCCGAGGATCAAATAGACTACGACGAGCGCGGCGAGGATCAGGAGCGGCACGGTGCCGAGCGATTGCTGGAACGCCTGCGCGGTGCCCTGGAAGCTTGAGTTCAGCGTCGGCGGCGCGCCGAGATCGGCCATCGCCTTCTGCACGGCTTCCGTCGCCTGGCCGAGCGCGACGCCCTGGCCAAGGTTGAAGCTGATGGTGATCGCCGGGAACTGGCCCTGATGGCTGATAGAGAGCGGGCGGACCGGATCGGTGGTCCAGGTCGCGAAGGTCGACAGCGGCACCTGATCGCCCGTCAGCGGTGACTTCAGATAGAGCTTGTTGAGACTGTCGAGATTGCCCTGCATCTCCGGCAGGATCTCCAGGATCACTTTGTAGGTGTTGAGCTGGGTGAAATACTGCGTTACCTGCCGCTGGCCGAAAGCGTCATACAACGTGTCGTCGATCAGCTGCGGCTGGATGCCATAGCGCGCGGCGGTGTCGCGGTTGATCTTGAGTTGGACCGTGGTGCCCTGGGTCTGCTGGTCGGTCGCAACGTCGCGCAGCTCCGGCAGGGTCTGCATCTTGGCGAGGATCTTGGGCGCCCATTCGTTGAGTTCGTCCAGATTGGCGTCCTGCAGCGTGAATTCAAACTGCGTGCGCGTCGGCCGGCCGCCGAGTCGCACGTCCTGGGCTGCCTGCATGTAGAGGCGGGCGCCCTGGACCTTGTCGAACTGGGGACGCAGTCGCGCGATGATCTGCTGAGCCGAGGCCTCACGCTTGTCGCGCGGCTTCAGCGTGATGAATAAGTTGCCGTTGTTGCCGGCGCGGCCGCTGCCGCCGATCGACATCGCGACGCTGGCAACGTCGGGATCGGCCAGGATGATCTTGCCGAGCTGTTCCTGCCGCCGCGTCATCTCCTTGAACGAGATGTCCTGCGAGGCTTCCGATGTCGCCGTGATCAGGCCGACGTCCTGCTGCGGAAAGAAGCCCTTCGGGATCAGGACGAACAAGTAGATCGACAGACCGAGCGTGGCGAAGAAGATCGCCAGCGTGGTGCGCCGCCAGGCCAGGGCGTGGTCGAGCACATACTCGTAGCCGCGCAGCATTCCGTCAAAGGCGCGCTCGCTCCATTGATAGAATTTGCCATGGGTTACCTCGCCATGGGCGCGAAGGAAGCGTGACGCCATCATCGGCGTCAGTGTCAGCGACACGAACATCGAGACGAAGATGGTCATGGCCAGCACGACGGCGAATTCACGGAACAGGCGCCCGATGATGCCGCCCATCAGGAGCAGCGGGATCAGCACCGCGACCAGCGATATGCTGATCGATACGATGGTGAAGCCGATCTCCTTGGAGCCCTTGAAGGCGGCCTCCATCGGCGATTCCCCGTCCTCGATGTAACGCGTGATGTTCTCCAGCATCACGATGGCGTCGTCGACGACGAATCCGACCGCGATGGTAAGCGCCATCAGCGACAGATTGTCGAGTGAGTACCCGACGACCCACATCAGGGCGCACGCGCCGAGCAGCGCCAGCGGAACCGTGATGGTGGGAATGACCGTGGCCCAGAAGCTGCGCAGGAAGATGAAAATGACCATGACCACGAGGGCGATGGTCAGCAGCAGCGTGAACTGGACGTCCTCGACCGCCGCGCGGATGGTCGTGGTGCGGTCGCTGATGAGCTCGATCTTGATCGCGGGCGGGATCGCCGCCACGAGGCGGGGCAGCGTCGCCTTGATCCTGTCGACGGTCTCGATCACGTTGGCGCCCGGCTGCTTGAAGATCACCAGGAACACGCCGCGCTTGCCGTTGGCCCAGGCCGCCTGCTTGGCGTCTTCAGCTGCGCTCACCGCCTGGCCGACATCGCGGATCCGCAACGGAGCGCCGTTGCGATAGGCGATGATGACGTCGTTCCAGTCCTTCGCGTGCGTGAGCTGGTCGTTGGCGTAGATCGTGTAGGCGCGTTTCTCGCCGTCGATGTTGCCTTTCGGGCTGTCGACGGTGGTGATCGCGATCTGGCTGCGCACGTCCTCCATCGACAGGCCCTTGGCGACCAGTTTCGCTGGGTCGATCTGGATGCGGATGGCGGGCTTCTGCTGACCGCCGATGAAGACCTGGGCGACGCCCGAGAGCTGGCTGATCTGCTGGGCAAGCTGGGCGTCGACAGAGTCGCTGACGCTGGTCAGAGGCAGCGTGTCCGATGTTGCCGACAGCAGCAGGATCGGCGCGTCGGCCGGGTTGACCTTGCGATAGGTCGGCGGTGACGGCAGGTTCTTCGGCAACTGGCCGGAGGCCGCGTTGATGGCGCCTTGCACGTCGTTGGCGGCGCCGTCGATGCTGCGGTTGAGATCGAACTGGATGGTGATCGACGCCGTGCCGAGATAGCTCGTCGAGGTCATCTGGGCAATGCCGGGAATCTGGGCGAACTGGCGCTCCAGCGGCTGCGCCACGGACGAGGCCATCGTCTCCGGGCTGCCGCCCGGCAGATTGGCGGTGATCTGGATGGTCGGGAAGTCGACCTGCGGCAACGGTGCGACTGGTAGCAGGGGGTAGGCGACGAGGCCGACAAAGAGAATGCCGGCCATCAACAGCGAGGTGCCGATCGGGTACCGGATGAAAGGTGCCGAAATCCCGCCCCCGATCATTCCTGTCGTACCTTGTTCTGGGCCGGGGCCGGGTTCGAACTTGCCACCGCGGTCGAGACGAGGCTGCCGGGCTGCACCTTGAACTGGCCGCCGGTGATCACCTGCTGCCCCGGGCTCAGCCCTTCCTCGATGACCGAATGTCCATCGATGGCGTAGCTGACCTTGATCTTGTGCATTTCGGCCTTGTTGTCCTGGTTGACGGTATAGGCATAAAGGCCGTTGGTGGAATGCTGGACCGCGTCATCCGGAACCACGGTCGCATCCTTCAGCGTCCGGACCAGAAGCCGCGTCGAGACCGACTGGCCCGGCCACAGCGCGTGGTCCTTGTTGTCGAACACCGCCTTGAGCCGGACCGTCCCGCTGGCGGTGTCGACCTGGTTGTTGATGACCGCAAGCTTGCCCTCGGCCAGCGTCTTCTTGCCGTCGGTCGTGAAGGCGATCACCTTGAGCGCGCCGGTCTTTTGGCCTTCGCTGATATAGGGCAGCTGGTCTTCCGGTGCGGTGAAGATCACGGCGATCGGCTCGACCTGCGAAATCGTGACGATGCCCGTCTGCGTCGAGGCGTTGACGATGTTGCCGACGTCGACTTGGCGCAGGCCGGCGACGCCGGTGATCGGCGCCTTGACCTGGGTGTAGTCGAGCTGGGTCTGGGCGTTGGAGATCGCGGCATCGTCGGCGGCGATCTGGGCGGTGAGCTGGGCGACGGTCGAGCGCTGGGTATCGACCCGCTGTGCGGTCGCGAATTCGCCGAGCTTCATGGCGCGCTGAAGTTCGAGATTGGCGTTGGCAAGACTAGCCTCGTCCTGCGCCTTCTTGGCCTTGGCCTGGTCGAGCGTGGCTTGATAGGGACGGGGATCGATCGAGACCAGAAGCTCCCCCTGCTGGACGATCTGTCCTTCCTTGAAGGCGAGCTTGTTGATCTGGCCATCGACGCGGGTGCGGACCTGCACGGTGTTGAACCCCTGAACCGTGCCGAGGCCGGTCAGATAGACCGGGAAGTCGACCTTTTGCGCCGGGGCGACGCTGACGGGGACGGCGGACGGGCGGGACGGCCCCTTCTCGGCGGTCTGGGTCTTGCCGGCGCTATGTCCGTATTTCTGCCAACCATAGTAACCCGCGGAGGCCACGGCCGCGATGATCAGAATCCAGAGGATCGGCCGGGACTTTTTCATGTCGTTTCGTGTCGGCTCGTATGCCCCCAAGCTACGAATTCCAGGGCAATCGCAGGGTTCCAGCGGGCTTGTATAATACACGCCAAGTTCGAGTGTAAACAGCACTATCCGTCGAGAATCCTAAACAATTGGAAAGCTTTGCACCGTCCAGGCAGAGCCGTGGCGCGGCGGCTTGCAGTGTTGCATTTGCCCGGCCGGCCGAACTGCGAGCAAGTCCTGTGCGGCACTCGCAGACGGTGCGCTCGACCCGAACGACGCCGCGCAGAGTCCGCAGTTCGATGGCGAGTACAAGAACGGTTCTAAATCGCGCAACAGCTGTTTCGGTTGTCAGGGATATCGCCATCATCCATATCGGCGCCGCCACACATGGAGCGCAACATGGACGAACTGAACGGCAAGCTGATCGCGTGTCAGATTCTGATCACGGGATTGATCGCGCGTGTCGCCAACGAACAGCGAGATCCCTTGCGCTTCCTCACCGACTTCCGAGACGAGATCAAAGCTGTCGTGAACGGCGTCAACATCGCCGGCATGGACTCGACCGATCGCGTGCGCGCTGTCGCGCTGAAAACCGTCGATGAATTGTTTTCGTTGATGAAGCCGCCGAGCAGCGATTGATGCTGTAAACGAAGCGGCGATGTGCAGCTTGCGGCATTGTTTCTTAGAACGAGTCCAGTCTCGATTTAGAACGATTTCAAAGTGAAGTTTAGAATCGTTTTGATCTGGATCGATTCAACGGTTCTTGCGACCTGCTCGCATTGACCCGCTATTTTACGGCCGATACCAACACTCATCGTTCGTCGAAGTGAACGAGCGAACAGGAAGATGGGGCGTTTGGTAATGGGGCAGGTGGTCGCACCGAAGTCGTTGCGTTCGGTCGCAGCATTCGATTTTGCAGATGAAAAATTCACGGGCGTTTCCGGCAAGAAGGCCTCGGCAGTTGCGAGCTTGATCGCAGTGGCTTCGGTGTCGAGTGGCGCGCAGGCGCAGCAGTCTAACCTGCCGCCGGTGACGGTCGATGCGCCCGTCGAGCGTCCGCGTCCGACGGCATCGAAGCCTTCGCCGGAGCAGGTTCGTGCCCGCAACGCGATTCGTCGCGCCGCGCAGCGCGAGCAGGCTGCCCAGCAGGCCGCGCCGACCACGCCCTCCGGCGCTCCCGACGGCAATCCCTATGCCGATCCGGCCGCGCCCTACAAGGTCGATCACGTCCAGGCGTCCGGCAAGTTCCCGGAGAAGATGCTGAACACGCCCAAGACGATCACGGTGCTCAGCAAGGAAGTGCTCGAGGACAAGAACGCGACGACGCTGAAGGAGATCGGGCGCTCGACCGCGGGCGTGACGCTGGGCTCGGGCGAGGGCGGCAACGCATTCGGCGACCGCTTCTTCATCCGCGGCTTCGATGCGCGCAACGACGTCTTCATCGACGGCATCCGCGATCCCGCGGTGTCCATCCGCGAGAACTTCTTCACCGAGCAGATCGAGATCCTGCGCGGCCCCGCATCGTCCTATGCCGGCCGCGGCACCGCCGGCGGCGCCATCAACATCGTCACCAAGCAGGCTGGCGACGTCAACTTCAAGCGCATGGATTCCGAGTTCGGTACCGACATGACCAAGCGCGTCACGCTTGACGTCAACCAGGTCATCGACCCCACCTTCTCGGTGCGCACGGGCGGCCTGTTCCAGGACGCGAACGTCGCCGGCCGCGACTACGTGACCGACAATCGCTGGGGCACTTTCATCTCGACCAAGTACACCCCGACCACCGACATCAAGATCACCACGAACTACGTCCACACCGACCTCAGCGGCTACCCGGATTTCGGCGTGCCCTATTACAAGCAGGGCAACGTACCGGTGACCTCGGCCGGGATTCCGCGCGGCAATTGGTACGGCTTCCTCAACCGCGACTTCCAGACGGCGCGGCAGGATTTCGGCACCGGCACGATCGAGTACAAGGTCAACGAGGCCATTACGCTGACCAGCAAGGTGCGCGGCGAGCATTCGCTTCTCAACTACATCGGCACGCTGCCGCAGAATCCGATCACGACCAACCCCAATCCGCTGCTCTGGACCACGACGGCG
>JAESGJ010000504.1_pt1 | contig 17919 bp, 19 predicted proteins | sample 9266241 | NCBI WGS metagenome assembly JAESGJ01 (sample SAMN14514841, study PRJNA621669) | algae metagenome | isolation source: Brasilonema octagenarum HA4186-MV1 and co-occurring heterotrophs from wet... | place: USA: Manoa Valley, Hawaii | collected 2009-07-20 | reverse complement strand
GTGGCGGTCACCCACCGACATGGCGGCGACCGACGCCGCCTCCCACCTGTGGACCCGCACCGACCTGACTCAGGCCGACGTCGACGTCGCGGCGTTGTACGACGGCTTCAGCTTCCTGACCGTCGTCTGGCTCGAGGTGCTCGGCTTCTGCAAGTTCGGTGAGGCGGCGGACTTCGTCGACGGCGGAACGCGGATCGCGCTGGACGGTGAGCTGCCGCTGAACACCGGGGGCGGGCAGCTGTCGTCGGGTCGCCTGCACGGCTACGGCCATCTCTTCGAGGCGTGCACGCAGCTTCGGGGTGAGGCCGAAGGGCGGCGCCAGGTGACCAATGCGCAGGTGGCGGTCGTCGCCGCAGGCGGTGGTCCGCACGGCGGCTGCCTGTTGCTGACGCGCTGACGAGCGTTCACGCTAGGCCGATGTGACAAATGGGCATATATTGTTCCAATTGACCGATGATCGGGGACCGGATGACCACCAAGGACGACACCCTGTCGCGAATCCTGGACGGCACGCTCCTTGCCCTTGCGCGCCGTGGGGTTCGCAAACTGTCCATGAGTGACGTTGGGACACAGGCTGGCATCTCCAGGGGCACGCTGTACCGCTACTTCAGCAGCAAGGAAGAGCTGCTGGCTGCGATTGCGGTGCATGTCGAGAAGGGGTTGCTCGACGAACTGGTCAAGGCCGCGGAGCGCCGTCCCGAACTCGACGTCCGGGTGCAGGTGGTCGTCGAGGCGATGGTGCAATTCAGCAGGACCCATCCGGAGGCGATTCAAGTCATCGCCGTCGAGCCGGGGTTCGGTATCGACTTCATCCGCCGGGTGTTCCCCGAATTCGTCGCCGTGGCAGAGCGGTTGCTCAGTCCGGCGCTCGAGTTGACACCGACGGTACGGTCCGGCGCGATGACGAGTGGCGAGTTGGCGGAGCTCATCCTGCGGGTCGCCGCGTCGACGTTCTTCATTCCGGCCAACGACATCGACGAGATCCCCCGCACCATCGCCGCACTGCCCTGCCTGCAGTGCGCTTAGCTCTGAATCCCGCCTCTACGTCGTGTGTGCGGTCTAGCCGGCCGGCCAGTTGACGCTCTTCGTCTCGAGGTACTCCGAGTAGCCGGCCTCGCCCCACTCGCGGCCAATGCCGCTTTGTTTGTACCCGCCGAACGGGCTATGCGGATTCGGGCCTCCGCCAACGCCGTTGATGTTGACCATCCCGGTGCGCAGCCGTGCCGCAACCGAAAAGGCGTGCGCCGGGTCAGCATCCCATATCGAACCCGACAAGCCATACGGTGAGTCGTTGGCGATGGCTACCGCTTCGTCATCGGTGGAGTAGGGGATGACCACGCCGACGGGGCCGAAGATCTCCTCGCGGGCCACGCGCATCCGGTTGTCCCCGTTCACGAACAGCGTCGGGTCGACGTAGTGGCCGCGTACGAGTCCGCCCGTGGGACCGCCGCCGAACGCGAGCTTCGCGCCCTCGGATTGGCCGAGTTCGACATACGACAACACGCGCTCGCGCTGGCGCGCGCTGATCAAGGGGCCCATGTCCGTCGCTTCGTCGGTCGGATCGCCGACGACGATCGACTCCAGTCTGGCCACCATTCGCTCGACCACTTCGTCGTGGACGTCCGTGTGGGCCAGAATCCGGGTGAACGCCGCGCAGCCCTGGCCGGAGTGTCGGGTGAAGTTCAGCACGGCGTGCGCGGCGGCGTCGTCGAGGTCAGCGCCGGGCGTCACGATGTTGACCGACTTGCCACCCAGCTCGAGCACCACCTTCTTCACCGTCGAAGCCGCCTGCGCCAGAATCTGTTTGCCCACCGCGTCCGAGCCCGTGAACGACACCATGTCCACGTCGGGGTGCGAGGTCAGCAAGTTCGACACGTCGATGTCGCCGGTGACGATGTTGAGCACCCCCGGCGGTAGCCCCGCCTCCAGCGCGGCTTCACCGAGGAGGAGCGCTGACAGCGGTGTCAGCGGTGACGGTCGCAGCACCACCGTGCAGCCGGCGGCCAGCGCGGGGCCCACCTTGAAGAGGTTGAGCAGCGTCGGATAGTTGAATGCCGTGATCGCCGCGACCACGCCCACCGGCTCGCGCAGCACCACGCCCTGGCCGATGCCGAACCCGAACGTCGGTTCCTGCGCCAGCCGGGTTGGGAAGGTCGGCATCACACGATCGACCAGATCGCGCAGGTGGACCAGCGGCACCCCGACCTGTCCGGTGCGCGCCAGCGCCACCGTCGCACCCGCCTCGGTGACCACCAACTCCTGCAATTGGTCGGACCGCGCGGCGACGGCGTCGACGAACGCGGTCATTAGCATGCGCCGCTCGGCACCCGACAGTTGCGGCCACGGCCCCTCGTCGAAGGCCCGGCGGGCGGCCGAAATCGCTTGGTGCGCGTCCTCCACCGACGCCTGCTCGGCGCGCGCGAACACGTCCTCGGTGGCCGGGTTCTCCACGTCGAGCACGGTTCCGTGCCCGCCCGTGCGCCATCGGCCGTCGATGAAGAGGTCGGTTCGCATATCGCTTTCCTCCGCCCATAAGACTAATGCAATTTAGACACTTTATGTCTATTCTGATCACAGAGTATCGGTTCTCGACAAGGAGGAAAACGATGCCAGGACGCTTGGCCGGCAAGGTGGCACTGGTGACGGGTGCCGGGCGCGGCCAAGGTCGGAGTCACGCAGTGCATCTGGCTCGTGAAGGAGCCGACGTGGTGCTGGTGGACCTGTGCGCCGACATCGCGACCAACCGGTATCCGCTGGCCACCGTCGAGGACCTCGATCAGACGGCTCGGCAGGTGGAGAAATTCGAGCGCAGGGCGGTGGTGGCGCGCGCGGACGTGCGTGACCGGCAGGCCATGGAAGATGCTGTCGAACAGGCCTTCTCCGAACTCGGCAGGCTGGACGTGGTGGTCGGTAACGCGGGCATCGCCCCGCTGGGAGCCGACGGGACCGCCGCCACGTTCGTCGACGCCTTCGACGTGGACTTCGTCGGCGTGGTCAACGTCTTCAGTGCCGCGATACCTCGTCTGACCGATGGTGCCTCACTGATCGCGACGGGTTCGGTCGCCGCCATCCGGGGTGCGGTGAGCAACCCGGCGTCCGGTCCCGGTGGCGCGGGGTACGCCCTTGCCAAGACCATGATCGTCCAGTACACCAGGACGCTTGCGAAACAGCTTGCGCCGCAGAAGATCCGCGTCAACGCCGTGCATCCGACCAACTGCAACACCGACATGCTGCACAACCAGGGGATGTACCGACTCTTCCGTCCGGATCTCGACGACCCGAGCACGGACGACGTCATCGACGCCTTCGCGACCATTCAGGCCATGCCGATTCCCTACGTCGAGCCTGCGGACGTGTCCAACGCGGTGGTCTTCCTCGCCTCCGACGAGTCCCGATACGTCACGGGCCTGCAGATGACGGTCGATGCCGGTGCGGCCCTGACCTAACCGCCTGACGGGTAGCGGTTCAGCGCCGCCTCGGCCTGCGCGAGCTTCTCCTGCAGCCGGGCGAGCTCCAGATCGTCTGCGCCGCTTGCGGTCAACGCGTCGAGCTCGCGCCGGGTGTCGCGGACTAACTCGCGTACTCGGGCGTTCGCCTCCAGCGTGGTGAGCAGGTCGTTCTCCTCGGCGACCGGGTCGTGGTCGATGGCCTCGTCAGCCGGTTGATCACCCGACACGGCTACGCCGGCTTGAGGTGGAACAGCTCGCGGGCGTTGAGCTCGGCGATCGCGTGCACCTCGTTGTCCGGTACGTCGCGGACCGCCTCGGCGAGGATCTTCCGGCTGTTGGGCCACATGGAGTCCGAGTGCGGGAAGTCGCACTCCCACAGAATGCGGTCCAGCCCGATGTCGTGGCGCAGGCCGACTCCGGTGGTGTCGACGATGAAGCAGCCCCAGATGTTGCGACGGAACAACTCCGAGGGCCGGACCTCCTGGTTGATCGGCTGCCAGAACCGTTGGCGCTCCCACGTCATGTCGGCGCGCTCGAGCATCCACGGCAGCCAACCGATTCCGCCCTCGGCGAGGACGACCTTGAGGTTGGGATGGTTGTGGAACACGGGGGAGAAGCAGAGGTTGATCATGCACTGCATCGAGTTGAGGCCCATCAGCGCGATGAACGTCGCCTCGGGCGCGTCGGGCGCTGTGAACGGCCGAGTGCCCGAGGTCCCGAAGTGCATCATCAAGGGAATGTCGACCTCTTCGGCCGCGCTGAAGAACGGATCCCAGTAGTCGGTGTGAAACGACGGCAGACCGAGCGGCGTCGGGCTCTCGATGAAGCTGACACCCTTGGCGCCCTTGGCCGCCGTGCGTTGCAGTTCCGCGACGCACAGGTCCACGTCCCAGACCGGCATGATGACGATCGGCGGCAACCTGTCCGGATCGGCGGCGGACCATTCGTCGATGTGGAAGTCGTTGTAGGCCTGCACACACCGCAACGCCAGGTCGCGGTCGGCTCCCTCGAGGAACAACGTGCCTGCGAATCGCGGGAACGACGGGAACGCCATGCCCGTGTGCACGCCGTCGAGATCCATGTCGAGCAGGCGAGCGTTCGAGTCGTAGCAGCCCGGCATCATCTGGTCGAATCGCACTGGATCCCAACCCCATTCGCGCGGATCCTTGCCTGCGACGGCGTTCAGCCCGATGTTCGGGTAGACGGTCCCCTGATACGTCCAGACCTGGCGGCCGTCTTCGCGCTCGATGATCCGAGGAGCCATCTCGTGGTCGGCGCTCGGCAGACGGTCGAGCCACACTCTGGGATGCTCGATCAGGTGGTCGTCGACCGAAACCAGTTTCATGTAGTCCTGCAAGGGCATGAGGAGCCTCCTAGAGAGCAGTCAGGCGCGGGTGTTGATGCCGAGCGCTTCGGTGATGTCGCGGCTCGGATCTCCGTCGTCGAGGTACGAGTAGTCGCCGGCTTGCTGGCGTTCGACGAGCGCCGAGTAGAGCTTGCGGTAGCGCAGGCCCGCCTTGTCGAACCGCGAGCTCAGGTCCCGGTCCTCGCCGGCCTCCATGTAGTTCGCGTTCTGTTTGCGGACCGCCCAGTTGTCCTGCCTGCCGACGACGTGGGACGTGTGCGAGAAGAGCTGCCGGGCGATCGTGGGCATGTACATCGGGTTGTACGTCACCGGGGTACGTGTGCGGGTGGGAGTCTCCGGATTACACGGGTGCAGCATCCGCATCGACATTCCGGGGTTGAAGTCGCCATGCAGGACGCAGAGCCCGCTGCGGACGTGGGTGACCGTCACGACGCGGATGTTCTGCTTCGTCGCGCCTTTCGCCATCGCCTTCTGCGCGTCGGGAATCGGCCGGCCGTGCGCGGTGCGAATCATCGTGACCACCTCGGAGGTGGACTCCACCTCGACGACGTCGTCCTCCGACAGCGAGTCACCGGTGAGCTTGGAGTGCAGGAAGTCCGCGTGCGTGAGGTCGAGCAGGTTTTCGGCCACCAGCTCGTACGTGCAGTCGAACAGCACCGTCTTCTGGAAGCGCTTGGGCATTCCCTCAAGGGGCAGGTGCGGAACCGACGGAATGAGGTCGGGTGACGCGTTGCGCGGGTCGCCGTACCACACCCAGGTGTACCCGTAGCGCTCGTGAGTGATGTATTCGCCGCTGCCATGCGTCAATTCGCCCTGACGCCTGAGCTGCAGCGGGGTGCCGGGCACGTCCTCGGTGGCACGCAGGCGCGCACCGTCCCGCCACATGATGACCGGGGCGCCGTGGATCGCTCGCCGCAGCGGCTTGCGTCCGACGTGGTGGGTGTGGACCAGCGGAAACCAGGTGTCGCGCAGGGCGAAGCCACCGGGGTGGAAGCGCGATGGCGCCTTGGTACGTTGCGGGGCAACGGTTGTCACGGAACCTCCTCAGTGGGCGTTGGCTCGGCGGAGCGCGAGTACACCGGGATCGATCGACTTCGGCATCGTGTCCGCCAGTGTTTCGATGGAGTCGGCCGCACGTCCTGCCAGGCGACGACCCGCCGTCCATGCCGTGGCGCCCGCCGAGCCCAGTCGGCGTCCGGGCCCACCTAGGGCCAGCCGCCAGCGCACGACGGTGCGGTGGGTGTCGATCGGTGTCAGCCCGATGGTCACGTGGCACTCCGGCGTCCAGCGCCCCGCAGGCACGTCGACGCGGGTGAAACCGGTCGCGGCGACCGTGCTGATCGTGGAGGTCAGTTCCCGCTTGCTCAGGGGTTCGAAGGTCGACACCCTCGGCAGGTCGTAGGCATAACGCTCACGCCGCACCGTGACGACGCCGCCCTCGCTGCTGACGGTCGGCGAGCACAGTTCGTCGCCGGCTCCGATGAGTGCGCCGAGCCCCAGCGCCGCACCGGGATTCACCAGCAGGGCCTCGTTCACCGAGGTATGCGGCGCGCGAACCAGCACGGTGCCGGTGATGGCGGTGTCGTCGGTCGGAGTCGGCTTCGGGGCACCGCTACGCTCCTCGGAGGGCTCGGCACCGGTCCACACGAACACCATCCCGCCGTAGGTGAGGGCGTCGTACATCGTGGTGCCCACGTCGGGCTCCTCACCGGTGGGCGCGCCCACCGGCGGCGCCAGCACGCTGGTGCGCAGTCCGAAGCCGAGTGCCTCCGCGACGTTCTCTGCCGCGGTGAATGCGGTTACCTTGATTCCGTTCGGGATGCGCTCGTCGACGCTGAGGTTGGGGATCGCGGTGCAGCGTCCGGTCGCGCCGTCGAAACTCCAACCGTGATAAGGACATTGGATTGAGCCGTCCTCGGTCAGACGGCCCATCGACAGGGGTAGCCGCCGATGTGGACAACGATCCTCGACGGCGCGCACGCTGCCGGTCAGGTCGCGGTACACCGCGAGTTCCCTGGTGCCGAGGCGGAATGCACCCGGATGCTGGTGGACCTCGTCACTGTGGGCGACCGGCCACCAGCCGGCCGCCAACCCGAACGGGGACGTCGTTGGCCGCTTGGCGGAAGCCGCGGACGTGCGCGCCGCGGATTCGATGATGCGCGGCGACTCTTCAGCCGTGGTCATGTGACGGTCCGACGTCCTTTCCCGGTGGCACGGTCGACACCCGATTCGGGTGTCATGAACGTAACACCGACGGGGAGGTAAGACAAGACACTATCGACACAAACTGTTCAACACGCTTCATTGGCAAATTACGTGATCGTGCATCGATTGTCCGCGGGACCGAGTCCTTCGACAGCCTTCGATCGCGGCGAGGCAGTCAAAGGCGACAGAAGTTGTCTATCGTGTGCAAGGACTGTCGGAGCTGGCGAAGGGACGTGCGGATCGTGGCGCTGAGACTCGATGGCAAGGTCGCATTGATCACCGGAGTCGGTGGGGGACAGGGTCGCGAAGCCGCACTCCGATTCTCCGCCGAGGGTGCCACCGTGGTCGGGTGCGACATCGACGCACCAACCGCCGCGGCCACGCTCTCCGCGGTCCGCAACGCGGGACGTGACGCCGACATCGCCACGGACGGCGTCGATCTGGGTGATCCCGAGCAGGCGCGGCAGTGGGTCGAAGCCGCCGACGCGAAGCACGGTCGGATCGACGTCGTCTACAACAACGGCTCGGCGGCCAAGCTCGGATCGATCGCCGAACTGTCCGTGGAGGATTGGCGTTTCGCCATGCGCAACGAGCTGGATCTGGTTTTCTTCGTGACGAAGTACGCATGGCCGGTGCTCGTTCGCTCCGGCGGCGGCACCGTGATCAACGTGGCGTCGGTGGCGGGGTGGACGGGGAACCGCGCCGTCCCATTCGTCGCCCACATGGCGTCCAAGGGGGCGTCATCGCGATGACCAGGCAGCTGGCGGCCGAAGGTGGCCCGGTCGGCATCCGCGCCGTCAGCATCAGTCCGGGCACGATCGTGACACCCGGGACCGCCGACGTCCTGGCGGTGCCGGAGGTCCGCGACGCGCTGGTCGGCCAAACGCTGATTCCCAGACTTGGCGAGCCCGCGGATGTCGTTGCGCTGGCAGTGTTTCTGGCTTCCGACGAGGCCGGCTACATCACCGGCAGCGACTTCGTCGTCGACGGTGGCCTGACTGCCGTCTGACCCGCCTACGCGGCGGTGACCTCGGTCGGCTGATGTCGACGATCGGCGATGACGAGGGTGAGTTCGCAGCCTTCAGGTCCGGCGATGAGCGCGGGCATCACCTCGTCGGCGCGCTGCACCCGCATGTCGCCGGGCAGATAGGTGTCCTCACCGATCGACAGGCTGCCGCCGGTGACGACGACGAACTGCTCGGTTCCGCACACGGCAGCGGGTCTGAACGTCTGTCTCGGGCCGACATTGGCGATGTGAACGGCAGGACCAGCCTCAGCGTCGCCGAACACGCCGTGAAGGGGTTCGCCCGCCGTGAGTTCGGAGGTGGACCCCTGCAGATATCCGCGCGCGGGCGCGCCCCCGGTGGTCTTGATGTCGGCGATGCCCTTCGGGCCCGCGGGATGCGCGTAGGTGTCCGCCTCTGCGGCGCGGAAGTTCTCCCCGCCGTCGATGAGCGTCTCCTTGTCGGCCTCGGCCATGATGGTCGGCAGCGCACCGCGACGGTCGGCGATCACCAGCACCAGCCACGCTGTGTCGTCGGATGCGGGGTGCTCGCGGTAGACCTTGCCTGCTTCCTGAAACATGAAGTCGCCGCAGTGAAGTGGTCTGCCGCCGACGTTCCACTCGCCAGCGGCCAGCACCCGGAACTGGTCGCTACCGTGGAAGTGCGGCGGATCGACGACGTGGCGCCAATCCAAGGGTTCCTCGGGCATCGAACTCACCAGGCCCAGCTGCACGAGCGGTCCGGCCTGCGGATCGCCGATGCCGAACGTGTAGTTCTTGATCGACCCCGCCGGAGTCATCGACGGCCAGGTGTCGTCGGCGCGGTAGCTGAGGTCCAGATGATCGCCCTCGAGCTCGAGTACGCCTTGCCCGTCGAACATCGCCACTCCCTCGTCGCTGCTGCTGGTAGTGACCAATTTGAACATAGTTCGTTCATTTCGTTCAAGAGTTTGCGATAGCGTGATCGCGTGAGGGCAGCAGTCGCGCGGTCGTTGGGCGGCCCCGATGTCGTGCGCGTGGAGTCCGTGGCGTCGCCGGTGCTCGAGTCGGGCACCGCGCGTGTCGCGGTGCACTCGGCGGCGGTGAACTTCCCCGATCTGCTGGTGCTGGCGGGCAAATACCAGGCCCGCGTGCCGCCGCCGTATACCCCGGGATGCGAGTTCTCCGGACGCGTGCTGGAGGTGGCGGCCGGCGTGACCAATGTCGGTGTCGGCGACGTGGTGTTCGGCCTGGCGACCCACGGGGCGTTCGCCGAAGAAGTGGTGCTGGACGCCCGCAGGCTGACGGTGCTCCCCGCCGGAGCGACCGTCGACATGCACGAGTTGGCGGCCTTCTCCGTCACCTACACCACCGCCTACCACGCCCTGCGCACCTTCGCCGACGTCCAACCGGGGGAGCACGTCACGGTGCTGGGCGCTGCAGGCGGCGTCGGCCTGGCTGCGGTCGACGTGGCGATCGCGTTGGGCGCGAAGCCGATTGCGGTCGCGGGTTCGGCCGCCAAGCTCGCCGTGGCCTCCGAGCGGGGTGCCGTCGGCACCGTCGATTACACATCCGAAGACGTCAAGGCGCGGATCAACGAGCTCACCGCAGGTGGTGCGTCGGTGGTCGTCGATCCCGTCGGCGGCCCGTACGCGGAGCCCGCGCTGCGCGCCATGCGGTGGGGCGGACGCTACGTGGTGCTCGGCTTCGCCGCCGGTGAGATCCCGCGCATCCCGCTCAACTTGGTGCTCCTGAAGGGAATTCGGGTGATGGGTTTCGAGAATCGTACGATTCTCGACCACCTGCCGGACGTGGCGGCCGCGCACCGCGCCGAGGTCGTGCAGTTGTTCCTCGACGGCGCGGTACGGCCGTACGTCGGTGCGGTCTACCCGTTGGCCGAGGTCGGTTCGGCGCTCAGCGAACTAGCCGAGCGGCGTGCCGTGGGCAAGGTCGTCGTCAGCATCGCCGAACTCTAGCTCCAGCCGCACGAAGCCGCGCAGTAGCGGGTTTGCCGCGCGCTGGGGAGTGGCGTCGGCGGCCAGCGCCAGGTTCGTCATCTTGGGCAGCAGGCGTTGCAGTGTCAGCCGACCCTCGGTTCGGGCCAGCCGGGCGCCGAGGCAAAAGTGCGGACCCACGCTGAACGCGAGGTGCGGTTTGGAATGGCCTCTGGTGCGTCGGTCGAGCACCAGCTCGTCGGCGTCGTCGAATACGGTCTCGTCGTGATTGGCCGACCCGTACGACACGAACACCGTTGAGCCCGCCGGAATCGTCACCCCGTGAAGTTCGACGTCGCGGGTCGGGAATCGCGGTAGGCCCTGCGCCGGGGCTTCGAGCCGAAGGATCTCCTCGAGAAACGGTTCGATGAGGTCCGGGGTGCCGCGTAGCCGCTCCGCCAGTGCGGGCTCCGTTGCCAGCCGGTGGAATGCGCTGGTCAACATGAACATCGTCGTTTCATTGCCTCCGACGAGAAACACCTTGGCAACGTTGACGATCTGGACGTCGGTGAGGCGTTCGCCGTCGAGTTCAACCGTGGTGAGCAGCGAGAAGAGATCGTCTCGCGGCGATTCGCGTCGGCTCGCGATCAGGGCGAAGAAGTAGTCGCTCATCTCGGCGATGGAACGCGCGACCTCAGCCTGGCGCTCCGGCGTCTGGGGCCCGGCCGTCCTGGTCATGATCTCGTCGGCCCAGAACAGGCAACGCTCCGTCATCGCGGGGTCGGCGCCGAGCGCAATCGCAGTGACGGCCGCGGGCAACGGGCGCGCGAACTGCGCTGCGAACTCCACGCGGCCGCGGCCCAGCCACGCCGAGGAGAGCTGATCGATGAGGTCGGCGATGGCCGGTTCGAGGGCCGCGACGTTGGCCTCGTTGAACACCTTTGCGACCAGCCCGCGCACCCTGGTCTGCTCGGGCGGGTCGTTGTCGAGCAACGTCGGTATCTCGGGGCAGGCACTCAGGATGGCGTCGAGTTCGCCTTGTCGCTCGGGCTCGCCGAACCAGGAGAACGGGTTTCGCGGCGCGCGCGACGAGAAGGTCGCAGTGTCCTTCACCACGCGGAGCACGTCCTCGTACCGGGTGACCATGAAGACGCCGGGGGCCATCTCCGTGACGGGGGAATGCTCCCGCAACGCCTTGTAGATCGGGAAGGGGCACTCGAGCATCGATTGCTCCACGGCTGCTTCCGATGGGCCGGACATCGTGCTCCCAACGTCGGAGTGGTATACGAAAAGACCATAATGTGTCTAACATGTCTTCAGGCCGGAATCCCGGATTTCGAGGAAGGGTGTCAGGACGGACGATGGTGACGACTGACGATTCGAAGGCCCGGTCGACGTCTCGACCGAGGGTGTCGGAGGAGCCGAGCCTGCCCGATGCGTGGTGGCCGATCGCGTTCAGCGACGAGGTTCACCAGCATCCCAGGGCATTTCGGCTCGGTTGGCAGGACTTCGCGGTGTACCGCGATCTCGGCGGCGTGGTTCGGGCGGTCGACGACGCGTGCCCGCACCGACGTCTGCCCCTGTCGATGGGCCGGCTGACCGAGGACGGTTATCTGCAGTGCGCCTACCACGGGTGGTGCTACGACGGCTCGACCGGACAGTGCACGGCCATTCCAAATCTCAGTCAGGATGAGCGGGTCCCACGTGGGGTCAAAGTGCGGGCCTTCGCGACGGTGGAGAACGTCGCCGACGCCCTCGGCTGGGGTCTCCGCTTGCCCGCGCTGGCGCCGCGAGTAGGGCCACCGACCGGCGAGGAACCCGAGGAGGGCACCACGATGTCCCCGGCCTCGGTGGTCGGACCGTTCGTCTTCGTCTGGTCGGGTGACGAACCGGCGCCCGTCGCACCACCACCGCAGGCGGTTGCGCCACCGACGGTCCGCGGGTCGACGGTGGCGGGGGAGCTGACGGTGCGCGCCCCTCACGACGAGGTCTGCGATGCACTCGTGTGGAACCCCGGCAAGCTCATCGGACAAGGCTGGTTGCTCGGCGGTGGCGACGAGGTGCGGGGCCCGTCGGTCGAGGCGCACGGGTCGAGTGTCACGGTGCGCAGGCGCCGCCTCGCCCTTGACCCGCCACGGGTTTCGACGTTCGGGCCCGCGGCGAAGCGCGTCGTCGACAGCGTCACCACCACGGATTCGGTGACGGGGCTGACCTCCATCGCCGCGGCCGCGTCCGGCCCGGTACCCCCCGCGCGGGTCGTGGTGGCCCTCACGCCCATCGGCCGGTATCGCACGCAGGTGCGGTGGAGCACGACCATCGACGGCTCCGGATGGCGTCACCGCGCCGCGGCGGCGGCCATCCAGTCCGCCCGACTACACCCCCCGTCGCGGGCGGAGTCGGTGGTCGATGCCGGGGAAGGCGCGATCGACTCGGCGGTAGACCTCGTGCGCGACACCCGTCGCGTGCATCGATCCATCGACGACCAAGCGAGTCCAGAATGACAACGACCGTCACAGAATCCTCGAAGGCGCCCAACGCGTTTCGGCCCGGATCGATAGCCTTGCGTGATGCGTGGTTCCCGCTTGCATTTACCAACCAGGTACGACGCAGGCCACTGGCCCGCGCGGTGCACGGTGAGCCCGTCGTGTTCTTCCGCGACGCCGCAGGCGCGATCCGGGCGTCCGACGCGCCGCCTGGCACGCCGGCGGCCCAGCGGGCCGACTCGGCGTTCCTCGATGCCTCAGGCCATTACCCGCTCGTCGAGCGGTACGGGTATGCCTGGATCTGGTACGGCGACCCGCTCAACGCCTCGCCCGAACTGATGCCATGCATTCCGCATACGCCGGTCGAGGGGCTCTCCCGACGGCACCAGGCCACCGTGGTTTATGACTGCACCTACGAGCTGGTGTGCGAGAACCTGCTCGACCTGACGCACGCGGACTTCCTGCACTCCAAGCTGACCGGTGACGCGCTGTCCGAGGACGACGTGATCGAGGTGGAGTCGACATCGGAGACCGTCACCATGGTGCGCACCGCCCGAGGGCGGCCCATCCCGCAGATGCAGAAGGCACTGGCCGGGGGAGCGAAGACCCAGAACGTCAGGGCGGTCACGATCACCTACGTGCGCAGTGGACTCTGCGTTCTCCACGGCGACTTCAACCCAGGCATGTCGATGCCGATGATCCACCCCACCAATCCCGAGACCCGTACGCGTTGCCGGGTGCCCGCGATCTTCAACCCCAGGTACATGCCGGGGCTGGCGAGGGCGGTGTTCCCGTTGTCGGCCCATCCGGTTGGGCGGCAGGACAACTGGGCCATTCGTAAGCAGAACGCAAAGTACGTGGGAGCGCGGGCGCACGAGCAGCAGGATCTGAGTTCGCGCTTCGACAAGGCGGGCTTGCGCTATCGCAAGGTCTACCAACAACTCGCGGCACGCCAGCTCGCGGGTGACTACTCGTATCTACCCGACGCAGGCATCGACCGGGACACGTCCGACGAGCTCGGAATCAACCGGCGCGCCTGAGGCGGGGCAAGTTCAGCGACGCTGCGCGGCAGCCAAGCGTTCCGCGAAGGCGGGCGACTGGATCGAACGTGCCTGCGGTCCGAGCTCGATTCTCTTGGCCACTTCGTGCTGCTTCGAGTCGAGCTCGCCCGGATTGGCGGTGGCGCGCATGGTCGCCTTCGTCGCCAGCACCACCTCCCGCGGCGCGGCGGCGGGACCAGCCGCCAACTCGAGTGCGTCGGCGACGGGGTCGTCGGCCATCCGCAGCGCCAGGCCGTAGCGAACCGCCGCCTCGGCGTCGAAGGCCATCCCGAACAACAGGGACGCCCTGGCGGCTTGCGTGCCCATCGCTCGGTTCAGCATCCAGGTGCACCCGCCACCCGGATGCAGGCCCAGCTTCTGAAATCGACTGTCGAACAACGCCTTCGGTCCCACTACGCGGACATCGGCGGCGAGCGCGAGGTTCAAGCCCGCACCGACGGCAGCCCCGTTCACCGCCGCGATGGTGGGCAGCGTGCAGTTGGCCACCGCCATGAACCCGTCGTAGAGTCGCAGCAGGCCCTCTTCGGCGGCGGCACCGAGCGCGCTCAGGTCGGCACCCGCGCAGAAGGCCTTTCCCGCTCCGGTCACGACGACGGCGTGCACGGTCGAATCCGCCTCGGCGCGCTCCACCGCCGAACGCAATTGCGCCGACATCTCGTCGGTCACCGCGTTCCGCCGATCGGGGTCGTTGACGGTGATCACCGCGACGCCGTCCGTGGCCCTGTAGAGGACGAGTTCGGGTTCAGTCATGGGGTTCTCCTTGGTGAGACCCGCTGCGCCCTGCCATAGACGTGAAAGGTGGACGCACCGTCCCGCTCGTTCTGCTCATGGCCGACGGCTGTTGTTCGGTTCGCGTGGCGGCCCCAACGCGGTCATCGTCCCGAAGGTGCCGAGGAAGAAGCCCGCGGCGCCGATGCTACTGGTGAAGTCGCGAGCGCGGACGTGCGAACCGACTGCCAGCGCGAAGTACAGCGTGAGCATCGACGTGGTCAGGCGTCCGAGGGCCGGAAAGCGGCGCGCCGCCAACAGGCCGATCGCCGCGGCCGCCTTGATCGGGGGGACGATCCACCGGTACTCCCGAGGAAAGTGCACGTTGTCGAGGCCCTCGGTGACGAATGGCAACGGAATGGCGTATATGACGGCGTCAAGCGCCATGAATGCGCCGAGTGCGGTGTAGGTCTTGCTCGAGGTCAGAAAACCAAGGGCCATGGTCGGGCGCTCTCTCCTGTGATGCGGTCATGCGGGCCGGGTCAACACTAGTGAACATGAGTCGAATCGTGCGATAATTGTTCAAAATGTCTACCTAGTAACTGGCTGATCCTGTGGTGCGTGACAAAACTCACTTAGTAACCTATGTTCGTAGCCAGGCATTCAGCGAGAATCGACGACGAGCGGTGGGTTGATGCAAAAGCCGATGACGGGCGTACGCGTTCTCGAGGTCGCGCAATTCACCTTCGTGCCATCAGCCGGTGCCGTCCTCGCCGACTGGGGTGCCGACGTCATCAAGATCGAAAACCCGGTGACGGGAGACGCGCAGCGAGGTCTCGTCACGGTCGCAGGTCGGTCTGCCACGGCACCTGGCGGTACCTTCGCGCCGATGATGGAGGCACCCAACCGAGGTAAGCGCAGCGTCGGCTTGTCGCTGGCGCTCAAGCAGACGCGGCCCGCCTTCGAGGAGCTCGTCCGGCGTAGTGACGTCTTCCTGACCAACCTGCTGCCCCGAGCACGGGCCAAGCTTCGCATCGACCTCGACGAGATCCGCCGGATCAACCCGTCCATCGTCTACGTGGCGGGAAGCGGCTTCGGAAGCGAAGGGCCAGACCGCGAGACGGGTGCACACGACGCAACGGCGTTCTGGGCTCGGGCCGGTAACGCCGAAGGCGTCACGCCGGCCGACTCCGAGGTACCGACGGGCATGCCCGCAGGCGCATTCGGCGACAACGTCGGGGGCATCACGATCGCAGGCGCCGTGGCCGCGGCGCTCTATGGCAGGCAGGCGACCGGCCAGACCTCGGTGATCGATGTCTCGCTGCTCGCGGTGGGGGCGTGGGCCAACCAGTCCAATGTCAACCTGGCCATGCTGTATGGCTGTCCGCTGCCTAAGATCGATCACCGGACGCAGGCGCCCGGCAACCCGCTCACGGCGGCGTACCGGTGTTCCGACGGTCGCTTCATCCAGCTGTCGATGTTGCAACCCACTCGCTACTGGGCTCCGCTGTGCCGGCTCCTGGGTCTCGAGGGGGCTGCCGTCGACGAGCGATACGCCACGCTGGAATCCCTTGCGGCCCATGCTGATGAAGCGACCTCGCTGCTCGTCGACGCGATCGGCTCGCGGACGTTCGACGACTGCGCGCGGTTGCTTCATCAGTTCGACGGGCAGTGGGCGCCGCTGCAGGACGCCTGGGAGGTCGCCAACGACGAATCGCTGATCGCCAACGGTCGCATCGCCGACGTTCGCGACGCTCAGGGCAACGAACAACGATTGGTGGCCAACCCCGTCAAGTTCGACGAAGCGGCGGCTCACCTCACGCGCGCGCCGCTGTTCGCCGAACACACCGACGAGGTGTTGCGGGAGTTGGGCATCGACGACCACGAACTCCTCGAGCTCAAGTTCGACGGCGCCATCACCTGAGTCGGGTTGATCTGGGCGGTGCGAACCCGGGATTCACCAGCGCCGTGGCCATACCGCTGCCGATGGGCCCCACGTGGTCGAAGAGGGTTGCCACGCCGGTGGCTATCCCGGCATGGCCATAATGCGTCATCGCCGCCAAGCCGATGTGCTCGCCGTCCGGCAAGCGGCTCAGGGTCACGGTGTAGTCGGCGTTGATGAACTGCAGTCCCGCGGTACCCCAATGGGTTAGCGAGCTGGTGACATCTGCCGCCATCACGGTCCGAGTGAACGGCGACAGCGGCTCGTCATCGACGAGCGGGTAGGTCTCACGAACCCAGGCGAACTTCTGGCCGTCGTGTCGCCACTCGGAGATTCCCACGCCGGGACTGCCCGCCACCGCATCTCGACCGAACGAGTGCAAGAACATGGGCAGGTCATGGCCCGGCTCCTCGGCTTCGGACGGGATTGCCGGCATTGCGACCGGCGTGCTCCATACGGTGTCCGCGGAGTGCTCACTGCAGCGGAGGAACAGGGCGCTGGCCCGCGCCACGATGGCCTCGTTCTGGGTCATGACCGCATCGAGGAGTCGGAGCCGACGGCCGTCGCGCACCACGGACGAACGTACCTCCACGGGCTGCAGCAACACCGGCCTCAACAGATCGACCGTGAGGCGGGCGGGCAGCAGGTCTACGTCGTCGACCTGCTGCTCCACCACTCGGCCGAGCAGCCCGCCGACGTAATTGCCGGCAAGCGACGGACCCCACGGCCCTCGCCCCAAAGGGGTTGGCACGTAGGTGTTTCCGTCGGTGACGAAGAACGAGGTCGGTCCGGTCACGAGACGTGCGTCCCCCTCTGCCGGAGCCGGCAGCGTTCCAGCAAGATGGTTGCCAACCGCTCGGGATGGCTGAACATCAGTTCGTGGCAGGCGTCGATCGAGATGACGATCTCGACGCCGCCGAGTGCGGCGATGCTGGCGCTCTGTGACTTCTGCGACAGGGCGCGGTCACGGGTGGTGAGGATCCAGGTGCGCGGCACCGCGTCGGGAAGAGCGCTTCGGTCCACCGGTTCGCCGGGAATGCGCGGAGACTCGGCGCGTAACTTCGACATGGTCAACGAGCGCTGCTCGCGGGTCATGCCGTTGCAGAACGCGAACCGCGTCACGGGTCGGGGAATCTTGAACACCCTGGTGCCTCTAGCCGCATACCGCGCGAAAATGGCCAGTGGGCCGCCCAGCGTGTCCGCGATCGACTGGCCCTGCGGTGGGACGAACGCGGCGGCAAGGATCATCTCCCGCACCCGTGCGGAACCAAGTTTCGCGACTACGCCCGGTACTGTCACGCCCGCCATCGAGTGGCCGACGATCAGGATGTCGCCGAGACCTTCGCGCTCGATGTCGGTGACGACCGAGTCCACCCATTGGCCGATCGTCGCCGTCGACAGGTCACCCGGGGTGCGGCCGCGGCCGGGCAGATCCACGGCCAGGGTTCGTAATTCCGGTTCCTGACGGCGGAGTTCGGCGACGACGAGGTCCCAGCAGTCGCCGGCATGCTCGCCCCCGTGAACCAGGACGAGGGCTGGCAGCGTCATCGTCGGACCAACTGGGAGGCCAGCACGCCGACGTCGGTACGGAAGTCGGTGAAGCTGCGACTGGTCGGCTCGACCGTGATCCACGTGACGCCTGCCCGCGCGTAGGCATCCGGTTCCGTCGCAGCGCAGAACGTGGCGCAGTCTCCGCTAGCCATCAGCTTGGCCTCGAAGGGAACGAATGCGACGTCGGCGGCGACGCGGCCCAGGTCCGCGCGCCGCTTGTTGATCCTCGTGATCCAGT
>JAESGJ010000503.1_pt1 | contig 18072 bp, 18 predicted proteins | sample 9266241 | NCBI WGS metagenome assembly JAESGJ01 (sample SAMN14514841, study PRJNA621669) | algae metagenome | isolation source: Brasilonema octagenarum HA4186-MV1 and co-occurring heterotrophs from wet... | place: USA: Manoa Valley, Hawaii | collected 2009-07-20 | reverse complement strand
GCCGCCGCGCTGACCGGTCTGGCTCTCGGCGCCACCGTCGCGCCCGCGCTGTTCGTGGCCGGTTTCTCGCTGCAGTCCAACAGCCTGCAGCGCGTGTTCGCGATCATCGAGCTCTTCCGCGCGGTGGCGGCCTTCATGGTCGCGCCGATCCTGGCCCACTTCGCCATGACGGCGTCCACCGACCTGACGAAGGGCACCGGCGACGCGCTCTGGATCGGGTTCGGCCTCGCGGTCGGCGGCGCGGTGTTCGGCGTGGCCATCTACGCGTTGAGCGGGGCGCGCCCGCAGAAGCCCGACCTCGACGAGTTCCTCGACGGAGACGACCCGGCCTGGTACTCGCCGCCGCTGCTCGCCCGGCTCAGGCCCGGACTGCCTGGGCCCACCGCCGCGCCCGCGCCGGTGGGCGCGGCCACGCCGTCGGTACGCCACGACGCACCCGCGGCGTCGAGCGGAACCGTGCTGTTCGCCTACGACGGTTCCGATCTCGCGGCATGCGCGATCCGGCAGGCCGCGGCCCAGCTCGTGCCGGGACGCCAGGCGTTGGTCGTGTGCGTCTGGCAACCCGTCGACGTGGGCTTCACGCCCACTGACGGAAAGCACTTCGACGCCGACCGCGCGACCGAGGTCCGACAGGCCGCGGAGCGGACCGCAGCCCACGGCGCGGCGATCGCCGAGGCGGCCGGATTCACGGCGCGCAGCACGGCCGTCGAGGCGGCGCCCACGTGGCGCGGCATCGTCGCAACCGCCGACGACCAGCGCGCCAGCCTCATCGTGCTCGGACCGCACCGCCGCAACGGTCTGCTGGGTCACCTGCAGGGCAGTGTCGCGGCGGCCGTGGTCGCGCACTCCGCCACCCCCGTCCTCATCGTCCCCCAGCTGCCGGTGAACAACGGCGCGGAGCGCTCCGAGGAGTACGTCGCGGCGCGCTGACCGTCACTTGGCGCGGAGCAGGGGCGTCACGCTCCGGATGGTGTCCACCTCGCTGGGCTGATACGGGCTGCCGTCCATCCTCAGCAGGTCGCTGAACCACACCCCGGGCGGCGCCGGTTGCGGGTGGTCCCACGAGTCCCACGGCAGGTAGGTCTGGGTCTTGCCTGCGACCAGCCCCCAGTTGAACGCGCCGACGCCGCGGCGCTTCGCGATCGGCAGGACACCCTCGACGCTGCTGCCGAGCGTGCGCGCCAGGTACTCGGTGCAGACGATGGGCCGTCCCAGTGGCGCGAGTTCGGCGATGCGTTCCTCGAACCCGTCCGGCTTGGCATACGAGTGAAAGGTGATGACGTCGGAGTTGTCGAGCTGGATGCCCGCGATGGGACTGCGCCGTGCGGGGTCCGCCCATGCGCCATCCCATACCCCGCTGGTCAGGGGTTGCACCGGGTCGACGGCGCGCGCCCAGTCGAACACCTGCGGGAGAAGTGCCGCGACGAGGTCGTCCTTGTCGGTCCGCTCGACCTTGGCATACACGCTCGCGGGGTTGTCGGGCTCGTTCCACAGATCCCACCCCAGCACGCGCTCGTCGCGGCGGAACTGACTCAGCACCCCGGTCACGTAGTCGTTGAGCACGCGGCCGTACGCGGGGTCACCGAGGCGGTCGGCGCCGGGACTCTGGACCCAGCCGGAGTTGTGCACGCCGGGCACCGGCGCGCGCTGCGGCCCGGACTTCGGGTGGGGATCCCAGCACGAGTCGAAGAAGACGAACAGCGGTTTGATGGCATGGCCCGCGGCAATGGTGACGAACTGGACGAGACGCCGGAGGAAGCCGCGGTGGTCCTGGGTCCACAGCAGGTCGTGGAGGAACACCCGGATGGCGTTGAACCCGAGCCGACTCGCCATCCCCAGTTCGGCGTCGATGCGCCGCGGGTCGTAGGTCTCGGGTTGGAACATCTCGAGCTGGTTGATGGCGTTCGACGGGATGTAATTGGCGCCGACGGGCCGTCGCTGTGCCCGGTACCAGGTGAAGGCGCGGTCGGGCGACCACCTGCCCCGGCCCGTGGCGGCGGCGCGCGGCGTCGGGCTCAACGCGGTGGCTCCGGCCAGCAGCAACGGGACCTTGAGGGCCGTCCTGCGGTGCACGGAGAGATCGGGACGTGGTTCACCGCGTTGTTCGGAATTGCCGACCAAGCTGCAATCCTTCGGGTCGTGTGCATTGTCCGCAGTCATCAAAGATATTGGCGCGCAAGCGATCCGGCGCACGATGAAAGCGGTGTACAGGTGAGACTGGCCGCGACTCGGGCCCACGGCCGGGGCCAGGCCCCACGCTACGTCAACGTCACGGACGAGGCATCCCCGCAGGACACCCGGCCAGCGAGCGTCGCTCGGCAACGTTTGCCTCCCAATTCGGCCGATCGTGCTTGACTTCGTCGCAGGGTGGGTAACGAGCCGGGGAAGGGTTTGCAACAACGAATGGAGCGCTCACCATGACCGACACCCGGACACCCCGTCGTATCGCCACCACTGCGGGCATCGCCGCCGTGATCGCCCTCAGCACGCTCACCGCCGCGTGCGGTGGCAGCGGAGGCAGCGGCGACTCCTCGACCAGCAGCACGACGTCCACGACCACCACCACGACGACGACGGCGACCACGACTCCGAGCGAGACGGCGACCGCCCCCGCTGCGCCGTCGGAGGGCACGGGCGTGCCCGGCGCAGGCGCAGGTCCCGGCGGAGCCACCGCGAGCGTTCCCGGTGCGGGTGCAGGCGCAGGCCCCGGCGGGGCGACGGCAGGCGCGGGCGGAACCGGTGCCGGAGCCGGACCCGGCGGCGCGACCGCGGGCGTTCCCGGCGCGGGCGCGAGCGCAGGACCGGGCGGCGCGGGTGCCTGCGCCGGACCGGTGTGCGTCGGCACCGGCGGATGACGGCTAGGCCGGACAGCCTCCGACACTGAGGTTTTCGAGCAGGCTCGGATGGGTCGTCGCCCATCCGGGCCTCTCGTGTGTCAGCCCGCTGGACGCAGGCTGATCCACGCACAGATGACCGAACTTCTGCGGCGATCGGCGCCGTCGGCACCTAGGAGGGTGTCCGCCCCAAGGAACGCCGTCGAAGCCCTGGGCTTTGTAACGTGCCGCCATGGCACGTCCAATGACTCCCGCGCTATCTCGATCTCGAGATCGGGCCGCGATCACGTGTCGTCTGGCGTCGGCTGTCGGTGTGCGCGCAGGGCGGTATTGACGTCTTCCAGGTCCAGGATGCGGGTGATGCCTGCGATGTTCACCCCATCCCCGACGAGGGCGGTGATGCGGGCGATGCGATTCAGGTCGTCGGCGCTGTAGCGGCGGGTCCCGCCGGGGGTCCGTGTCGGGGTGAGCAGGCCGTGCCGTTCCCACAACCGGATCGATTGGATCGCCGCGCCCGAGAGTTCTGCGGCCACCGAGATCGCATAGACCGCCTGATGGGCCGGTGGTAAGTGGTCGCGGTGAGGGTCTGGCACGGCTGGGCGCTCCTGTCTGGCGCGAACTAAGAAAACTTCGGCGAACTCCCTTGCCCTGACACACTATCTGGTTTATAAAAAATATGTGCCACTTGGCACAGATCTGTTGATGTCTCAGCGATAGAAGACGGGAGTGTAGGAGGTGATGACCATGTTGGTGCGTAGCGACCCGTTCCGGGACTTGGACCGCTTCACCCAGCAGGTAGCGGGGACCGCGGCACGTCCGACCGTGATGCCGATGGACGCGTGGCGCGAGGGCCAAGAATTCGTCGTGGAGTTCGATCTGCCCGGGATCGAGGAGCGGTCGTTGGACTTGGACATCGAGCGCAACGTGGTGACGGTGCGGGCTCGACGTCCGGAGGTGGATCCGGGCCGAGAGATGCTGGCCAGCGAACGACCTCGCGGGGTGTTCAGCCGGCAACTGGTGCTGGGAGACAACCTGGACACCGACCGCATCCAGGCGGGCTATCACGCCGGGGTGCTGCGGTTGCGGATCCCAGTGGCCGAGAAGGCCAAACCGCGCAAGATCGCCATCAATCACGGTGAGGGCGATTCGGCCCGCACCGTCGACTCCCCGCAGGCCGTCAACGCCTGATCGGCCGGTGCGATGTCGACGAGGAATGGGTCGGTGAGCACGCAGCGTGGCGCAGTGGCTGCGCCGGGGAGCGGCAATCATGGCTGGCATTCAGTGGAGTGCGCTGATATTGCGCTGCTGGAGGCTGACGTCATAGCGCTGTTCGCCGAGGTCGACGCCATCTTGTGCAGTGCGGCCGCCCGGATGATCCGCCTTCGTCGCCCGCCGGCACCACCAGCCACCGGCTGCGCCCGCCGCGGGCCCCGGTCGGCTGGGCCGTCGCGGAGGGCCCGGTCCTCCCGGTGGGGCGTTCCGGTCCGCCCGGTCCGCGCCCTGCCCCGGAGCCCCCCGCGCCTGACCCGCCACACCCGAACAGACAGAGGAGGTGATGCCATCACCGTGAGAACAGGGCAGCACGCCCTCGGGGACCGCACATGACCGGCGCCATTCACGATCTGGGATTCCAGAATCGTAGGACGCGCCAAAGCCACAGGCACACAACTGATCCCCGAGGGGCGGGCCCGCCCTCCCTGCCCTGCGTGCTGAGCGGGGAGGGGGACACATTCTCGCTGGCGGTCCTCACCGAGATCAGGACGACGACGGCTCAGCTGCTGGCGGCGGCGACCCTGGCCCGCTCGTTCACCGAGGCGACGACCCCTCCGTCGTTCAGGATGTCGGTGCCCGTGAGGTACGTCGCCCTGTCGCTGACGCAGAACGCCAGCAGTTCCGCCATCTCCTCGGCCTTGCCCCAGCGCGGGACGGCGGCGTCGGTGACCATCGCGCCAGCGCCCGCCTTCTCCTCGAGCAGACCCATCTCGGTGTCGACGGACCCCGGCGACACCGAGACGATGCGGAGCCCTCGGCCGTTGAACCGCTCGGCCTGCGATGAGCTGTACCACCGCACGAAACTCTTGCTCAGCGCGTAGGCCAGACCCGATCGCGCCTCCTCCGGCGCAATGGCGCACGCCTCTGCCATCACGTCCAAGAAGCCGTCGACATCCTGCAGGGCGAGTGGGAATTGCGCCGTGGGGATGAGACTTTCGGGCAGCAGGTGCGCCGCCATCGACGCCACGTTGACGATCGCCGACCCTTCGTGAGCGGTGTCGAAGAAGACCTCGTCGACGTTGAGCGTGCCGATCGCGTTGGTTCTCGTCACGTAGTCCGCGGCGCCCATGCTGGGGCTCACCCCGGCCGTGTGGATCACCGAGAAGATCTCGCCGAGCCCGGACGCGGTCTCGAACAGTCCGACGACGGCCTCGCGGTCGGTCACGTCGCAGTTGACCACCGTCGGGGTGATGCCGAGTTCGGCGAGCGCGGTGGCGGCCGCATCGAGGCGGTCCTGCCGGACGTCGCACAAGACGACCGCGTGGTCCCGTCCGACGATCTTCGCCGTCGCCAGACCCATGCCTCCGGCGCCACCCGTGATGACGGACACTCGACTCATCCTTGGACCGTATACGTCGGACGCAGGCCCGTAAAGACGTTAGCCCAGCTAAATTCGACGTCGATCGCCGCTTCGTCGGGGAGTTTGCCGGTGGAAGAGATCGCAGCCGTTCGTGATGTCGCCCGGCCCTCGACGAGAACCCCGCACACGCGGAACGGCTGTGATGTCCGTCGCCATCTAGCTGCACGAGTTGGCGTCGCACGAGCTGCGATGTCACCATCGGAGAGGTGTTCGGGAGAAACGCTGCACCCACCTGCGAGGCCGGTCGATGAGCACGCATTCGTTTGCTCTGCGGTTCCGTTGGATGATGCGCGCCCTCGGGCGTAACCCGTTGGTTCGCGCCAGCGACCGATGCGAAGCCCTGGCCGTTCTCGTCGTGATCGTCGTAGGCCTTCTCGCCATCCCCTTCGCCGCCCGGTTCGAAGCCAGCAGCTATGACGACGGCATCCGCATCGTCGAGCAGCAGACCAGCACCCGCCACACCGTCGAGACGGCGGTCGTCAGGGGCAGCGTTCCCACCGACTTCGACAGCCCGCTCTCCGTACTGGTCCAGTGGCACGACGGCCCGCGCCTTCGCACCGAAGAGGTCGTCAGCCCCGCCACGGTCAAACCCGGTGCCACACTGAATATCTGGCTCGATGACACCGGCAAGGTGACCTCTGCTCCGCTGACGCCGGTCGATGTGAAGATCACCGCCGTCAGCGTCGGCTGGACGGTCTGGGCACTGGCCGTGGTGTTCAGTGGAATCGTCGCCGTCGCGTTCCGGGTCTGGCTCGACAGGTCCCGCGCCCGCGCGTGGGAACGCGCCCTGCTCCTGATGGCGCACAACGACGACGGCTGGGCCAACCGGCGCAGCTGACGCGGCTCCGCGATTCACACGCCGGTCGTCCTTTACCTCTCCGGCCCCGGCATGGAATTCACGAGGTCTCGGCAGCGTTATCGAAGTTTGTCTCAACTGTCACATGGGTAACTCGAGTAACAGCACTGGTGCATCAGTGCCGGCTACCACGACGAAAGAAATGAATGGATCATCGACATGAACACTGTCCTGTACTTCAGCGCCAACGGCCCCGTTTATGAGACTCGCGCCTACACCAAGGCCGACATCGACCAGCTCGTCCAGGCGCAGGGACTTCAGTGCTTCACCAGCGCCGACCGCCAGTTCGACTTCTGGTTCAGCCCGTCCGCGCGCGGCTGCCAGCGGCGGATCAACCGCAACGCCACCGAAATACTGCTAGCAACAACGTCTTTCACGGCCCGGACGGTGCCGCTGCTGCGCGGTTCGGTCGTCGTCGCCACGCATGATGCCGACGGCGACCTGGACGGATTGAGCTGGCGCCAACTCGACCTGCTCGTCGAACGCAGCCGAGCGCTGACCCGGCGCGACGACCGCGTGCTCAACCGTCGCCTGAATCGCGACGCGCGCCGCGTGGAGCGCACCACCGACGCCCCGCGCGTCGTGCCTACGCGTCCACTGGCGCCGGCAGTCGGCTGACCCGGTCGGCTGACCCGGTCGGAATAACCGGTCGGAATAACGATGTGCCCCCCGTCGTTGGGAGGCACGTGACCGAGCATGCCGAGTTGAGCCCCACCGAGTGGGTACGCGAACAGACAGAACGCATCCTGGAGCAGGGCACCACCGACGGCGTCGAGGTTCTCGACCGACCGATCGTCCTGTTCACCACCACCGGAGCCCAGTCGGGCAAGAAGCGCTACGTGCCACTGATGCGCGTCGAGGAAAACGGCAAGTACGCCATGGTCGCCTCCAAGGGCGGCGACCCCAAGCACCCGCTGTGGTACTTCAACGTGAAGGCCAACCCCACCGTGACGGTGCAGGACGGTGACAAGGTCACGACCCTGACCGCGCGCGAAGTCGAGGGCGACGAGCGCGAGCACTGGTGGACGCTCGCCGTCGCGGCCTACCCGCCCTACGCGGAGTACCAGACGAAGACCGACCGGCTCATCCCCGTCTTCGTCCTGGAGTAACTCCCACCGCCCACCCACGCCGGCCCATCTAGGCTAACGTCGTTTCCCTCCGGGTCGAGCGACGTTGCTGGCCTGCCGACCCGGAGTACTGGGTGGGTAGAGGAGCGCAGGGGGCATGGGTGGTCAGCCGGCACGGGTGAGGATTGCGATCGCGGCGTGCCTTGCCGTGGTCGTCGGGCTCGCGGCGATACTGCTGCTCGACCGCGATGGCGCAGCCACGCGGGCCTCGGACGACCTCGTGATGCTCGCCCTGTCCACGTACGCCGCGGTGTGCGCGGTCGTCGCGGCGCGACGGGCCGACGGTTCCCTCCGGAGAGCGTGGAGGACGATGGCGGGCGCCATCGCCGTCTGGACGATCGGCGACCTGGTGTGGCTGCTGTGCGACCTGGTGTTGCACCTCAACCCCCCGGTGCCGTCCCCGGCTGACGTCTTCTACCTGACCTTCGCGGTGCTCGCCGCCGCCGCGATGGCTCAGCTCCCGACCACGTCGACGCGGCCCTCAAGGCTCCGCCTGATCCTCGACGCGGCGACCGTCGCGCTCTGCCTGTTCCTGCTCGCCTGGGTGCTGGCCCTCAATGCCGTGTACGACGACTACCGCGCGGACAAGATCGCGCTGAGCGTGGCCCTCCTGTATCCGGTACTGGACCTGGTGGCGCTGACCGTCGCGATCGTGGTGCTGGTGCGCGTCGATGCCCGCCAGCGGATGGTCGTGGGACTGCTCACTCTCGGCATCGCGATGACCGCGGTCGCCGACACCGCATTCGCCTACCTCGTCGCGAGCGGCCGCTACGACACCGGAGCACTCCTCGACGTGCTGTGGGCGGCCTCCCTTGCCGCCTTCGCCATCGCGGCGCTGCTCAGTCGGCGGGAACCTCCGGCGCCGCCCGCCGCCCCGTCGCTGCCCTCGAACTCGTCGCTCTGGCTGCCCTACGTGCCGTTGCTGTTGGCAGGCACCGTCGGGCCGCCGCTCGTCATGTCCGGACTCGAACGGCTGCTCGTGCCGTTGGTCGTCGTCGCGGTTTGCCTGCGGCAATCCGTGGCGGCGTGGGAGAACCGCGAGTTGCTCACGGCCGCCGCCGATCAGGCCCTGCACGATCCGCTGACCGGGCTGGCCAACCGGACGCTGTTCCACGACCGGCTGTCCCACGCGATGATGCTGCGCTCGCGCGAGAAGCGGACCGTGGCAGTGGTGTCGCTGGACCTCGACGACTTCAAGCTGGTCAACGACCACCTCGGCCATCCCGTCGCGGACGATCTCCTGACCCGCGTCGGCCGTCGCCTGACGGAGTGCGTCCGCCCCGGGGACACGGTCGCCCGTCTCGGCGGCGACGAGTTCGCGTTGCTCCTCGAAGGCGACGTCGACGAATCGCATCTGGTCGCCCAGCGCGTCGTCGACGCCTTCCACCGACCGTTCCTCATCGACGGCGACGAGGTGCTGATGCGCCCAAGCATCGGCGTCGCGGTCACCGACGAGCCCGACCTGGCACCCGACACCCTCCTCAGGCGCGCCGACATCGCGATGTACGCCGCCAAGCGGTCGCGCTCCTGCGAGGTGCACACGTTCCACGCCGAGATGGCGCTGATCGACCCCGACGTCGTGAACGTCGTCGACGGCACCGGCCGGCCGTCCGGCGAGGGCACCGCACAGGTGCGGCTGCTCGGTGAACTGCGGCATGCCATCGACCACCGCGCGCTCGACGTCGTGTACCAACCCAAGCTCGCACTGGACTCGGGAACGGTCGTCGGCGTCGAGGCACTCCTGCGATGGCCCCACCCACAGCTGGGCACGCTGCGTCCGGACGCCTTCATGTCGCTGGTCCGCCAGCACGGTCTGATGCGCCCCGTCACCGACCTGGTGCTCGACGCCGTCCTCGATGACGCCGCACGCTGGCGCCTCCTCGGCGTTCCGATCCCGGTGGCGGTCAATCTGTTCGCCCCATTCCTGCGAGACACCGAGCTGCCCGACACACTGGCCGCGGCGCTCGCCAAGCGTGGGCTTCCCGCGGAGCTGCTCACCGTCGAGATCACCGAGGACCTGGTGCTCAGCGAGGTCATCCTGGTGACCGCGGTGTTGCGGCGGCTGCGGGACCAGGGCATCAAGGTGGCGATCGACGACTTCGGCAGCGGCTACTCGGCGCTGTCGTATCTGCGCGATCTCCCCATCGACGAGGTGAAGCTGGACCGCCACTTCATCGCGTCGGTGACCACGGATTCGAGGGCCGCGGCCGTGGTGCGCGCTGTCATCGACCTGAATCACGAGCTCGGCATCACCGTCGTCGCCGAGGGGGTCGAGGACGCCGACACCGCCGAATGGCTTCGCCTGGCCCGGTGCGACGTCGGCCAGGGCTACTTCTTCAGCAGGCCCGTGGCCGCCGACCGGATCCCCGATCTGGTGAGCGCCGCGTCGGACGCCTCCCGCCTACAGCTCTGAGACGCGGCCCCCGTCGACCCGCCACGTCCGGTCCAGCCGGACGTTCTGCAGCATCCGACGGTCGTGCGTCACCAGTAGCAGCGCGCCCTCATAGGCGTCGAGCGCCTGTTCGAGCTGTTCGATCGCGGGCAGGTCGAGGTGGTTGGTCGGCTCGTCGAGGACCAGCACGTTGGTGCCGACCGCCTGCAGCAGCGCCAGTCCGGCACGGGTGCGCTCACCGGGTGAGAGGTCGTCGACGGCGCGCTCCACGTGGTCCGCGCGCAGCCCGAACTTCGCGAGCAGCGTGCGGACGTCGGCCGTCGGCCAGGTTGGCACGGCCCGCTCGAAGCGATCGACGAGTCGACCGGGACCGGTGAAATCCGTTCGCGCCTGGTCGATTTCACCGATGGCGACGTTGGTCCCCAGGCTCGCACGTCCGTCATCCGGTAGGCGACGCCCGAGGAGAAGCCGCAACAGCGTCGACTTGCCTGCGCCGTTGGGTCCCGTGATGCCGATCCGTTCGCCCGCGTCGACCTGCAACGACACCGGGCCCAAGACGAAGTCGCCCTGTCGCACCACGGCGTCGACGAGCGTCGCGACCACCGAACTCGATCTCGGTGCGGCGCCGATGGTGAACTGCAGCGCCCATTCCTTGCGTGGCTCGGCGACCTCCTCGAGACGCGCGATCCGACTCTCCATCTGACGCACCTTCTGCGCCTGCTTCTCGCTGGACTCGGTCTGCGCGCGGCGCCGGTTCTTGTCGTTGTCGGGTGCCTTGCGCATGGCATTGCGGACCCCCTGACTGGACCACTCGCGCTGGGTGCGGGCGCGGGCCACCAGGTCGGCCTTCTTCTCCGCGAACTCCTCGTACTGTTCGCGTCGATGCCTGCGGCCGACTTCCCGCTCCTGCAGGTAACTCTCGTACCCGCCGCCGAACACGGTCGTGGCGTTCTGGGCGAGGTCGAGCTCGAGAACGCGAGTCACGCAGCGGGCCAGGAACTCTCGATCATGGCTCACCAGCACCACGCCGCCACGGAGTTCGCGGACGAAGTGTTCGAGTCGTTCGAGTCCGTCGAGATCCAGATCGTTGGTGGGCTCGTCGAGGAGCACGACGTCGAACCGCGACAGCATCAGCGCCGCGAGCCCCACCCGAGCGGCCTGCCCGCCCGACAGCGCGGTCATCGGCGTGGCGTCGGGCCGTACTGCGTCGGAGTCGAGCCCGAGGTCGGCAAGGATGGCGGGCATCCTCTCGTCGAGGTCCGCGGCGCCGGTGGCAAGCCAGTGATCCAGCGCCGCCGCATAGGCATCGGCGGGATCACCTCCGCCAGGGTCCGGTTCCGCCAGCGCCGCCGCGGCGGCCTCCATCGCGGCCGTCGCCGCGGTGCACCCCGTCCGCCGCGCGAGGTAGGCGGCGACCGTCTCCCCCTCCGCCCGCTCGTGCTCCTGTGGCAGCCAGCCGACGAACGCGTCGGCGGGCGCCAGGCTCACGGTGCCGTCGAGCGGTTCGAGCTCCCCCGCCAGGATCCGCAGGAGCGTGCTCTTGCCCGCGCCGTTGGCGCCGACCACCCCGACGACGTCGCCCGGTGCCACGGTCAGGTCGACGCCCTCGAACAGCGTGCGATGGGCGAACCCGCCTGCCAGGTCCTTCGCGACGAGCGTTGCGGTCACGGGTTCATCGTCGCAGGCGCTCGTCCCGAACCACGAACCGGCGATACCCGGACCTATGCCTTATCGTTACCTTAAGTAGGCCTTATTTTTCTTAGATTCCCGTGTACCGTGGCTCACGGCACCGAGGGAAGGAACCGACATGACGCACGCACCCACGAAGGTCGTCCTGGTTACCGGAGCGTCGCGAGGCGTGGGCGCCGAGGTCGCCCAACGGCTCGCCGACGCCGACACCCACGTTCTGGTGAACTACCGGGCGCAGGCCGACCACGCCGAGGCCGTCGCCACCGCGATCCGCGCTGCGGGCGGGCACGCCTCGACGCTCGCGGCCGACATCTCCGACGAGTCCAGCGCCGCGGCGATGCTCGAGTCCATCGCCTCCCGTTTCGGACGGCTCGACGCCGTGATCCTCAACGCCTCCGTGGGAACAGACCTCGCCTCGGGCCCCGGCCTCGCGATCCGGCTCAACCGCGAGGCGCAGCGGCGACTGGCCTCACTGGCCATGCCGTTGATGCCCGTCGGCGGGCGCATCGTCTTCGTCACCAGCCACCAGGCGCACTTCTTCCCCTTCAAGGCGGTGCCCAAGGGCTACGCCACCGTCGCTGCGGGCAAGCGTGCCGGGGAGACCGCGCTCTACTCGATGCGTTCGACGTTCGGGCAGGCGGGCATCCACTTCACCGTGGTGTCCGGCAACGTCTCCAGCGACGCTTCCGAGGAGTTCGTACCCGCGATTCTCGACGCGGCGACCAGCCCCAATCCGCAGACCATGGTCTACGTGGGCCGGACCAACTACGTCGCGGCCGCCTGACTACTGACCCGCGTTGCGGGCGAGGTCGATGGCGTACTGGTCCACGAACCGGCCGGCGCCGGGACCACCCCGGCACGACCCGTCGGATTCCCCTGGCCGCTTGACCCAGAGGAACGCGTCGACGTTTCCGTTGCCGGTATTGGTGGTGGGTGCGACGCCGAGTGCGCGACCGCTGGGGTTGCACCAGTACAGCGGGTCGCCCTCGACCGGTCCCGCACCGTTGCGCGACGTGTCGATGACGTACGGCTTGCCGCCGACCATCCCCGAGATCGCGTCGCCGTAGCCCATTTCCTCACCGGTGGTGAAGAAGTTCGCGGTGTTGAGGCTGAAGCCCCGCGCCTTGGCGATGCCGACCTGGTTGAGCATGTTCGCCATCGCATCGGCGCTCACCCAGCGCGAGTGTCCCGCGTCGATGTACAACGCCGTGGCCGGATTGCGGGTCAGGGTGTCGACGGCGTAACTCATCAGGTCCATGCGCTCCTGCCGCTGGCCGGGCGACAGGCAGTCGGCCATCGCCAGCGCGTCGGGCTCGAGGATGACCGCCGCGGGTCCGCCTCCGATGTCGGCCGCGACCGAGTCGATCCACCCCTTGTAGGCGTCGCCCGAGGAGAAACCGCCCGCGGCGAAGCTGCCGCAGTCGCGGTGCGGGATGCCATACAGCGCGAGGATCGGCATGGTGCCCGCGGCCTGCGCCGTGGCGATGTACTTGGCGTCCACCGCGGGCGTGGACAGCTGATCCATCCAGTACGCGGTCGGCGTGTTGGCGATGGCGGTCAGCTCGGGGCTTCCCGCGCCCTGAGCGGCCCGCATGGCCTTGGAGTCGGGGTTGACGTAGAAGGTCTGCCCGGCCAGCGGATTGGCGTCGTCGACCAGGCGGATCGCCGGCGCGTGCACCGGGGCGGCCACCAGGCCGAAACCGGCGACGGCGGCAATGGCCATCAGGGGGGAGATCCATCGTGCGACTGCGCGGCCAGCTGAGGACATCACCCGAGAAAAGCTAGTGGGACGACCCAGCGAGCGCCAATCGCGGGGGTCAGAGAAGCCACCACGAGGCGACGGCCGCCATGACCGCCCACCCCGCCACCATCGCGATGATGACGAGCCATCTACCCCGGCTCGCGAGGCGGAAGAGCACCGCGGCGACGATGAGCAGCGCGACCACGACGAAGACCGGGTTGGCGCTCACCCAGCCGTAGACCTCGTCGTGCAGCGCGCGCATGACACAGCACGGTAACCGCGCTTGCCTGCAATGTGCTGTGCGTGCGTCGGGTGTCCGCCTGCCCCGACGACCCGAGTGCGTTCCCGGCACGAGTTCGTCGCCAGTCCCTGGGCCGCGTCGGCAATGAAGCTGTCACGCAACGGCCTTGGCGTCGCGTCGCCGATCGTGTTCGGCGACGACCAGGTCGGTGGCCGGTCGGTGGCCCCGACCTCGACGCGGCGACGCCTGCGTGACCACGGTCTCCAGTTGTGTTGTCCAGCAACGGCTTCGGTGATCCGATGTTACGGATCGTGGTCCGCGACGACCGACACGGCGTACTGGCGAAGTGACGGCAGGCTGAGGTTGGGGCACAGCAGGGCGCGGTACCCACTGATGCGGAACGTCCGCGACCGCAGCGCCGGATGCCGCAGCCGAATGTCTTCGTGGAGTTGCTGTTCGAACGCGACGCTGCCCTCGGCCCGAGGATCGGCGCACGCACTGACGTGGTGGATTGCCATGACCAAGCACACCCCGACACGCCGGGGAACGCACGGCAGTCGATGGCGTGTCGCGGTGATGTTCACGTGACCTTTACAACGGGCCGGGAACGAGCGGTTCCGTGGCCTGGCGTCGGCCTCGAGACCCGCCGGTCTGGGTTGCCCCCGCACTCGCGCGTTACTGTGCTGTGGTCGGCTCCAGCGAACGTGCCGACCGGAAAGTTGAGCCTTTGATGACCGCAGCAGCAGAAACGTCGGCGCTCGAAGCGCGGGTCGGCCACTACTACCAGATGGACGGCACCTACCTCGTCGGCCGCGAGAAGGTGCGCGAGTACGCCAGGGCCGTGCAGGACTACCACCCGGCGCATTGGGACGTCGCTGCCGCGGCGGAGCTGGGGTACTCGGACCTGGTGGCGCCGCTGACGTTCACGTCGACCCCGGGCATGACGTGCAACCGGCACATGTTCGAGCAGGTGGTGGTCGGCTACGACACCTACATGCAGACCGAAGAGGTGTTCGAGCAGCACCGCCCCATCGTCGCGGGCGACGAGCTGACGGTCGACGTCGAACTGACGTCGGTGCGCAGGATCGCCGGCCGCGACCTCATCACCGTCACCAATACCTTCACCGACATCGCGGGCGAGCGGGTGCACACCCTGCACACCACGGTCGTCGGCGTCACCGCCGAGGACCTCAATCCCGAGATCAAGACGGCCGTGCACAACGCGATGATGCACGACGTCAACATCTTCGGAGTCGGTGAGACCGAGTACCGGAAGACGCTGCGGCCCGAGGGAGAGATCCGCATCGCCGACGACGCCGCCCGTACGCCGGGCACCGCCTCCTTCGACGACGTGACGGTGGGCGACGAGCTGCCGGTGAACCATCTGAAGCTGTCGCGTGGGGACCTGGTCAACTACGCGGGCGTGGCGGGCGACGCCAACCCGATCCACTGGGACGAGGACATCGCCAAGCTCGCCGGGCTGCCCGACGTGATCGCCCACGGGATGCTCACCATGGGCTTGGGCGCCGGCTTCGCCTCGTCGTGGTCCGGCGACCCGGGCGCGGTGACCAAGTATGCGGTGCGGTTGTCGGCGCCCGCAGTGGTCTCGGCCACCGAGGGCGCAGACATCGAGTTCAGCGGCAAGGTCAAATCGCTTGACCCGCAGGCTCGTTCGGGAGTCGTTCTGGTCGGCGCGAAGTCCGAGGGCAAGAAGATCTTCGGCCTCGCGACGCTGGACGTGCGGTTCCGCTGAACCGGTTCGGCGCGGCACGTCCATCGCCTGTCTGCCGCGACGTCAGTTCTGCTGTGTAACAACGTCATTGCACAAGGCGTCGTTGGCTTTTCCGGCGTGACTGCGGTACCGCCGCGATAGACTGACTCGATGAGCACGGCTACCGGTGGCCTCGTCGGCGTCGACCTGACCGATCTCGAGAACTTCGCGCACGGCTTCCCGCACGACGTCTTCGCGGTGCACCGCGCGGAGGCGCCGGTGTGGTGGCACGAGCCGACCGCCAACACCCCCGACGGCGAGGGGTTTTGGTCCGTCGCCACCTACCGCGAGGCCAGGGAGGTGCTGCGCGCACCGGGGACGTTCTCGTCGGTGACCGGCGGCGGCCGCGAGTTCGGCGGGACGCTGCTACAGGACATGCCCATCGCGGGACACGTCCTCAACATGATGGACGACCCGCGGCACAACAGGATTCGCAAGCTGGTCAGTTCCGGGCTGACGCCGAGGATGATCGCCAGGGTCGAGGACGACCTGCGCACCCGCGCCCGCCGACTGATCTCCGAGGTCGACGACGGCGTCGAGTTCGACTTCCTGCGGGTGATCGCCACCGAGCTGCCGATGCAGATGATCTGCGTGCTGCTGGGCGTCGCGCCCGACGACAGGCACTGGCTGTTCGACGCCGTCGAGCCCATCTTCGACCTGCAGGGGGACCGCCAGGTCGACGACCAACCCGATCCCGCCGAGCAGCAGGCCCATGCGCGGATGTACGACTACGGCACGGCGTTGATCGCCGAGAAGCGGGCCCGTCCCACCGAGGACATGTTCTCCGCCGTCGTCAACGCCACGCTTCCCGATGGTGACCAGATGGACGAGTTCGAGCTCTACGTCTTCTTCAGCCTGCTGTTCAGCGCGGGCGCCGAGACCACGCGAAACGCGATCGCCGGCGGGTTGCTGGCGCTGGCCCAGAACCCCGACCAGCTCGGCGCGCTGCGCGCCGACATGGACCTATTGCCCAAGGCCGTCGAGGAGATCGTCCGCTGGAGCACGCCGTCATCGTCGAAGCGCAGGACCGCGACGACCGACGCCGTGCTGGGCGGACGCGCCATCGAGGCCGGCCAGAAGGTCGTGTTCTGGGAGGCGTCGGCCAATCGCGACGAGACCGTCTTCGAGAACGCGGGACAATTCGACATCACTCGGGATCCCAACCCGCACATCGGCTTTGGCAACGGCGTGCACTTCTGTCTCGGTGCGAGCCTGGCTCGCTTGGAGATCCGCGTGCTCTTCGAGGAGCTGTTGCCGCAGTTCTCCGGCTACCAGGTCACCAGGCCCGTCGAGTGGGCGCGCAGTTACCGCCACACCGGAGTCCGGCACATGTACGTCGAACTGCGGCGCTGACGACGCCACACACGTTGCGCGGTCAGGCCACCGGGAGCGAAGCGTCGCGACGCAGCACGAAGAAGTACGGCTGCGGGATGCCGCGCAGGTCCATCGCCCCGATCACCGCGTCCTCACCCAGGCGGCGGAACACGTCGTTGATGGGCAGCTGGTCGTAGATCATGGTCGCGGTGTCGACGCCACGGAAGCGGGTGGTGCGCACCCGGGCCTTGGGCGTCGAGGTCGAGAGCAGCGGCCGCAGTGCCGCGATCGAGCGCTTGACCGGGACGGTGCGCAACGCAGGCAGCAGCGTCGTCACCTTCAGGCCGCCGAACGCCAGCGTCGGATTGCACGCCCACAGGGAGCGGCCGTCGCCGGCTGGGAACAGAAGCGGGTCCACCCGCTCGGCGTCCACGAAGCGCTTGCCCCACCAACCACTCGCGGCGAGTAGACCGTCCAGGGGATGCGACGTCGGCACCTCCGCGCCGCGCCACGTCCCGAACATCGAGTCGACGTCGACCGGATCGGCAGCGTCGAAGACCGCAAGGGCCTGGTCGGTGGTCGTCGGGACGGTGTGCAGCACCTCGTCGGCAAGCATGGCCCCAGGATACTTGACAGGTGTCAAGTTTGACCGACGGCCCGGACGAAGGTGTCGGCGAAGACGTCACACACCGTGTCGACGTCGGGCAGTTCGATGATCCGGGTGGCATCGGCGACGGGACGGAACAGCTGGTGGACCATCAGCGGCGCCATCAGTTGTTGCACCAGCAGCGGTGCGGGAAGATCCCGGACCCGACCGGCGGCCACCTCGCCGATCAGCCAACCTCCGATCGCGCCGAACAGGCGGGGCACCGTGTGTCCGAGGAGTGCCTGCACCGCTGGGCTGGAGGGTCGCGCGAACGCCTCGGCGAAGATCGCGGGCAGCACCCGTGGCTGTCGAACCAGTGCCTCGGCCAGCACGCCGTAGAGTGCACGCACCACTTGCCTGAGGTCACCATCGGGGGGCGTGGCGAAGAACTCCTCGACCGCGAGCAGTGGGCTGTACCGCTCGAACACCGCCCGCACCAACCCGTCCCGTGAGCCGAACACGCTGTACAGGCTCGGCACCGAACATCCGGAGCGGGCGGCGATCGCCTCCAGTGTGGTTGCGCCCAAGCCGGTTTCCTCGATGAGCGCGCCCGCCGCTTCGATCGCCCGGGTGCGCACGGGAAGACCACCCGGATCGACCCCCCTCGCACGCACCGCGTCGTCGAGGGCGGCGCGGGAGCCTCCGAGCCTGCGCAGTAGCGTGCTGCGCGACATCCCCGCGCGACGGGCGATCACGTCCACCGAGACGTCGGCGACGTTCCTGCCCTCGTTCTCCGCGGCGTCAAGGGCAGCCTCGACCAGTTCGTCGGGGACGGCGGGTTCCGGTCCTTCAGTCACGCCCTAGCCGGTCACCACGGCATGGGCGGTCA
>JAESGJ010000502.1_pt1 | contig 18213 bp, 13 predicted proteins | sample 9266241 | NCBI WGS metagenome assembly JAESGJ01 (sample SAMN14514841, study PRJNA621669) | algae metagenome | isolation source: Brasilonema octagenarum HA4186-MV1 and co-occurring heterotrophs from wet... | place: USA: Manoa Valley, Hawaii | collected 2009-07-20 | reverse complement strand
AGCGGGTGCTCGCCAGCGACGTGCGGTACCGCTTCGTGATCGACACCTCGACGCTGTAACCCGAAACATCAAGCGGCGCAGGCCATCCGGTGCTATTGCCGGATGGCCTGCGCCGTATTGGGCTATCTGATGCCCTCGACGGGCCAGCCCGCGGCGACCAGCTTGTCGGACACCCGCTTGACGTTCTCCGGGCCCGCGTCGTGATGCGTGACGTCCTTGATGAACGCCTCGATCTCGTCGTGCTCGATCCCGCCGTCAGCCATCGCGGTCGAGTCGGTGGCGGTGAGGTGGGCGACGACCTCCTTGACCTGATCGTCGGTCAAGGGGGTCTCGCGAAGCAGTGCGAGCAGGGGAACGCGGTCGGGTCCCGGGACGCCTTCGGGATAGCCGGCACGCAGCCAGTTGAGGATCGATTCGAACAATTCCTTGGTCGTCATGGTGATCAGTCTCTGGCCTGCGACCTACCGCGGCCCACGAGTTGGCACAATGTTCACGATTCGAGTTGTCGGATCGGTGTCCGGGTGCGACAGTCAGAGACGGACCCGCATCGTCGCGGGCCATATTTGTGCTGATTCCGAAGCTGGGAGCCGCTCGTGAGCACTGAATCCGCAACCGCCGACGACAAATCCGCCGCGCGGTCGAATTCCCTCAAGAAGGGTTCGATCGGCATCGTCGCGGTCATCTTCATGGCCGTCGCCAACGCCGCACCCATCACCGCGATGACGGGCAACGTGCCGATCGCCGTCGGCTTCGGCAACGGCCTGGGCGCACCGGCGGGCTTCCTGTTCGCGACGATCATCCTGACGCTGTTCGCGTTGGGCTACGTCGCGATGGCGCGCCACATCACCACGACGGGCGCGTTCTACGGCTTCATCTCCCACGGCCTCGGCCAGACGTGGGGCATGGCCAGCGGCATGCTCGCGACATTCGCCTACGTGGTGTTCGAGGGCTCGTTGATCGGCGGCTGCGCCTACTTCGCCAACGATGCCCTCAACACGATCTTCGGCGTCGACATCCCGTGGCTCGCCATTGCCATCTTCGCGATCGTGCTGATCGCGGTGCTCTGCTACTTCGACATCAGCCTCACCGCAGCCATTCTCGGTGTGACGCTGACGTGCGAGGTGCTGATCCTGTTCGCGCTCGCGTTCACCGTCATCTTCTCCGGCGGCGGCCCCGACGGCCTGATGCTGGGCCAGACGATCGGGCTGAACCACGCATTCGAGGGTCTGCCCGCGGGCGCGTTCGGCACCGCGGCGGCTGCGGGGTCGATGGCGATCGGCCTGTTCTTCGCCTTCTGGTCCTGGGTCGGCTTCGAGACCACCGCCGTCTACGGCGAGGAGTCGCGCAACCCGAAGAAGATCATCCCGAGGGCGACCATCATCGCAGTCGTCGGGCTGGGCCTGTTCTACACGTTCATCTCGGCGATGGTGATCGCAGGCAACGGCGCGAAGACCTCGGTCGAGGCGTCGATCAGCGCGAACCCGCTCGACCTGTTCTTCAACCTGGTGCAGAGCAACCTCGGCGGCGTCCTGCTCGACGTGTACAAGGGGTTGCTGGTGATCGGTTCGTTCGCCTGCGCGCTGGCCTTCCACAACGCCGCGTCCCGCTACCTGTTCGCGCTGGGTCGCGAGGTGCCGTCGGACAAGGTCAAGAACACCCTCGGCAGCACGCACGCGAAGCACGGCTCGCCGTGGATCGCGTCGCTGGTGCAGAGCACCATCACGCTCCTGATCGTGCTGGCGTTCGCGATCTTCACCGCGGTCCAGGTGCCCGACGCCAACGGCACGCCCGTCGACACGCCCGCCCTGGTCCCCTACGTGAACGTCTACGGCCTGCTGGCACTCATCGGCACTGCGGCGATCCTGCTGGTGCAGGCAATCTGCTCGGCGGCGGTGATCTGGTTCTTCTGGGTCAAGAAGACCCACCGGGGCAACGTCATCACGACGCTCATCTGCCCGCTGATCGGTGGTGTGGCAATGCTTTACGTGGTGTGGCTGCTGTGGGACAACCGCGAGTTCGCCGCCGGTCTTGCCGCCAAGTCCGACGTGTTCAAGGTCGCGCCCTACATGCTGCTGGTGGTCTTCGTGCTCGGCCTCGGATACGCGGTGTGGCTGCGTACGTCGAAGCCGGAGATCTACGCGGAGATCGGTCGCACGGTCATGGAGGACGCCCACGAGCGCAGCGAGGAGACTGCCGTCTAGCCGCGAGCAGTCGTAAAAGTGCCCGACACCTCAGCGTGTCGGGCACTTTTGCGTCTGCTCGGCAATTGCTCCAAGCGGATTCCAACGCGCACTTCATAGCCTTTGCGGCCATGAGAACCAAAGCCTGGTCAGCGCTTGCCATGGTGTTGCTGCTCACCGCGTGCGGCGGACCGAAGCCAACCGTGCCCAACGCCTCGCAGGCATCGGGCTCGAAGGCTCCCGACACCTCCAACATCACGATCAACGGAGATGCGTCGACGCCCACCAACAAACTTGCCATCGAGGCGATCGCGGACCTGCAGCAGTACTGGGGCGAGGAATTCCCCAAGCTGTATGGCAAGGACTACAAGCCGGTCGACGGCGGTTTGTACGCGCTGACGCCGGAGTCCGACAAGGGACCCGCCTGCGCGAGCAGCTACGACGACGTCGCGGGCAACGCCTTCTACTGCAAGCTCGACGACTCGATCGCCTGGGATTCCTCCGGCCTTCTCCCCGATTTGCAGTCCAAGTACGGGGACTTCATCATCCCCGTCGTCCTCGCGCACGAATTCGGCCATGCGGTGCAACAGCGTTCGGGCTTCTTCGATCAGAACAAGCTGACGGTGTCCTCGGAACTGCAGGCGGACTGCTTCGCCGGGGCCTGGTCCAAGCACGCGCAGGACAGCGGTCAGTTCAAGGTCTCCGCAGGCGATCTCGACACCGCCCTCGCCGGCATCCTCGACCTGAAGGACACTCCGGGCACCAACGTTCAGGACCCGTCGGCGCACGGCAGCGGCTTCGACCGCGTGAGTGCCTACCAGGACGGCTTCGACGGCGGGGCCGAGAAGTGCAAGGGGTACGCCGACGGCAATCCGACCGTCCTCGAGCTTCCCTTCCGCGACGCCCAGGACGCGGCGGCGGGTGGCGACGCCCCGTACGACTCGATCGTCAACGGCGTGCCGTATGACCTCGAGGACTACTGGACGCAGGTCTACCCCGAGCTGACCGAGGGCACGGCATGGACTCCGCTGAAGGGGATCGAGCCCTACGATCCGAAGAGTCCGCCCACCTGCGGGGGGAGCAGCACCGACGGATACTCCCTGTTCTATTGCGTCCCAGAGGATTACGTCGGTTGGGACAACGTGCAGTTGATGCCGGAGATCTACCGCAAGGGCGGCGATTACGCCGTCGCGACGCTGCTCGCCACGCAGTTCGGACTCGCGGCGCTCAACCGCCTCGGCGATCAATCCGACGAGAAGACCTCGACGGCGCGCAGCGACTGCCTCGCCGGGGCGTACACCGCAAGCGTCATCCTGTTCAACCGCGAGGCCACCAGCAGCTACCACATCTCGCCCGGCGATCTCGACGAAGGCATCAAGGCGCTGCTGGTCTTTCGCGGCTCGGGCGACGTCGACCGCCAGGGCGCCGGATACGGACGCGTGGAGGCGTTCCGTGAGGGCGTCATCAACGGCGCGCAGGCGTGTTTGAGCCTGAAGGCCTAGACCCGACATGGCCAGCGCACCACCTTCGACCAAGGCCCATCTGCTCAAGAGTCGCGGAAGTTCCTGGTGGGTCAACGTTGACCTGGAGCTTGGGGAAGAAAATCTGCGCTGCACGGCACGGGAATACTCCGCGTGGGTCGACGAGGAACTCGGGGTGACCGACTACCGCGCGAAGCTGTCCGCCGGCGAGCCGGTGGTGATCTTCGACTTCCGCCGCGATCGACTGACGATCACTTGGCTACGCCAGTTCTACCGCGGCGGGTTCCAGGTGAGCCAGGACGATTCCCGTCGGTGGTTAGTGGCGCTGGTCCATCCCAGCGGCTTCGGCAGCATGCTGGACCTGATGACCGATCGTGCGGTGTGGCGTCAGTGGCGCGCGGCGCTGCCCGACAGCCCGGGGTGCCGACGACCGGTCGGGCAGTAACGCGGCCTCGACGCGCGTCCTGAGGAAGCCGTCCCAGGCGTGCTCGCCTGTCGCGTCGGCCAGGGCTTGCGCCCTCGCCAGCAGGTCCCGAGCGTGTTGCACACGGCCGTAATGCATTTCGATGTCGGCGAGCAGGCCCAGGAACATGGCGTTCATCGCGCACGTGCCGTCTGCGGTGAACACGTCGAAAGCCTGGAAGGCGGCCTCCGGCGAGCCCTCACCCGTCTCGAGGACCTGCGCCCATACGCTAATGATCTTCGCCGCGCCGCCCCACTGATGTCCGCCCGCGGCCACGAACTCCTGCTCGACGATGGCGGCGGCCTCCGCGGTGCCGACGACGTCGCCGAGGATCGCCGCGGACTCGACGAGGGTCAGCTTGGCGGCGACGACGTTGAACACGTCGCCACGGCTCCGCGCCAACCGCAGAGCCTGCTCCGCATAGCGCCGCATCGCGATGCGGTCGCCGCGCGTTGCTTCGGCGAGCGCCATCCAACACAGCACCCTCGGGTGGAAGAAATGTATTGGGTCGGTGACGGTTTCGGGCGGAGAGAAGGTGTCCATCATGTGCTGTCCCGTGGTGACCGCCGCCTCGACGTCCCCGCGCAGCACGTTCACCATCACGTTGACGAAGTCGCTGACGACGCCGATGTCGGGATCACCCGACCTGTCCCACTGTTCGCGAAGACCCGTGGCGATCACGTCGACCTCGGCGATGCGGCCGTGACCGCACGACATCAGGCACTGTAGACCGATCGCGCTGTAGAAGCTGCGGCCCTTGACTTCGCTGCCGATCTCGAACGCCCGTTGGACGGCCGCGACGGCCGTCGTTCCCCCCTGCCCCTCGAGAATTCCCTTCGCACCAGCGAGATGGAGCCACAGGGTGGCTTGGCGCTCGAGGTGTTCCGGCTTGGCGGCGAGGCGCTGGCAGATCTGCAGCGCCTGCTCGGCGAGACCCGCCACGTCGTCGTATGCCGAACGGTTCAGAGCACGCTGAATCACGGTCTCGTGCATCTCGACGGCGACGTCGGGACTGAGATCTCCACCGGCCCGCCAGGCGTGGTCGGCGGCCGCGATGCCGTACTCGTAGGGCGAGGTGGCCAGCGCGGGCGCGCGCGTGGCGGCGACCGACGCGTGGATGGCGGTTCGCTCGGCGACGGGAAGCCGGGCGAGCACCGCCTCCCTGAGCAGTCCATGGCTGAAGCGGTAGGCGCCCGGTCGCGCAGAGACCTCGTCGATGAGGCCCGCATCGTAGGCGGGGCGCAGCCGTGCCTGTACCTCCGAGACGGGCAGTTCGACGACGTCGGACAAATCACCGACGTCGAACTCGGCGTCGATGACGGCGGCCGCGGCCAGCACCCGACTCGAGGATCCGTCGAGAACGCCGAGCCGTTTGCCGACCACGCCGAGCACAGTCTCCGGTAGCTGAATCGCGCTGCGTGCCAACCCGTCCCGTTGGCCCGAGACGTCGAGACCCCTGGCGAGCTCCTTGAGGTAGAACGGGTTGCCGCGCGCCTGGCGCCACATCGGCTCGGATACCTCGGACGCGATCGGGGCGCCTGCGACCGCCTCCAGGAGGCGCGCGGCGGCGTGCTGGTCGATGCCGTCGAGATGCATCGCGGTCGTGTCGTTCGACCTGACGAGCAGCTCGAAGGACCGGCGGTTGACGGGCCGGCCCGCACCGTGAAACGTCCAGGTGCCGACGACCTGGATCGGCACGCGCGGGAACTGGGCCGACAGCAGCGCCAGGGTGTCCACGGACGTGTCGTCGGCGAGCTGCAGGTCGTCGACGATGAGCAGCAGCGGCCGGCGCGTCGCCAGCACCAGCAGCGCGGTCACGATTCCCTCGACGAGCGCGAATCCGCTCGCGGGTGCCGGGGCGGGCGCGTCGGTGCCCTTCCACTCCGGCACCAGCGCGTCGACCACCCCGGGCACGGCACGGCACACGGCGGCCCGGGCAGGTTCGCCCAGCTCCGCGCCCAACTGCCGAAGCAGTTGGATCCACGTCCACGACATGGGCACCTTGATCCCGGCGGGATGCGCGGCCCATGCGACGGCCACGGCCTCGGCGCGGCCCTGTTGGGCCACTGCGAGCGCCAGGGCCGTCTTTCCGATGCCACTCTCCCCCGTCAGCAGGGTGAGACCGCCGCTGCCCGCGGCGGCCCGACTCGCTGCCCCGGAAGTGGCGCGCAGTTCCGCGTCGCGGCCGACGAACGGCAGCGGCGTCGAGGGGTCCGGCCGACTGCCCGCGGCGCGATCGGGTGGCACGACGTGGAGGTCGGCGGAGTCGTCACAGATCTTCTGGAAGAGGGTCTGAAGTCCCTCACCGGGCCCGGCGCCGATCTCCCGCCGCAGAGTGGCGCAGGCCCTGTCGAACGCGCTCACGGCGTCGGCGGTCCGGCCCGCCCGGTACAGCGCCAGCATGAGGTGCCCCCAAAGCCGTTCCTGCACTGGGTCTCTCGCGATTGCCGCTTCGATATCGGGGACCAGATCGTCGCCGGCACCGAGTTGCAACGCGGCGTCGAGGCGCGCCTCGATCGCCGTGGCCCGCAGCGCGGTGAACCGAAGGACGTCGGGTGCGGCGAAGTCGCGATAGGCGAACTCGCCGAACGGATCTCCCCGCCACGACGCCAGTGCCTCGCCGAGGGCGCCCAAGGCCGCGCCAGGGTCGTTGCCGATGAGCGCGGTCCGCCCCGCGGACACCAGGGCATCGAAGCGGTGCAGATCGACGGAGTCACCCGCCAGCAGGTTCAAGCGGTATCCGTGGGGCCGCGATTCCAACCGCTGCCCGTCGGGGCGCTCAGCGCTGGCGACGTTGAGGATGCGACGGAGGTTGGCAATGTAGGAGCGAACCGACGCCAGCGCCTTCGGCGGGGCGTCGTCCTCCCACACGGCGTCGATGAGCCGGTCGATACTGACGACCGACCCGTGGTTGGCGACCAATACCGCCAGCACGCAGCGCTGTTTGGGCCCCCCGAGCGCGACCATCGCACCGTCGACACGGGCCTCGATGGTGCCGGACAGCAGGTATTCCACCGTCTCGATGCCCCGCGGCGAAGTCATAGTGCGATGTGACGTTACCTGCCAGGAGCAAACTCGGCGTCGCCAATGGACGAGCATCTTGGTTGCCGTGAGGTTCCCTCGAACTCGCTGTGAACGACGTTGTTCCGATGGGCGTTCGACCGGCGCCCTCAGCGCTACTTCGGCTGCTCGTCGACCTTGAAGTCGAACAGGACGTCGCCGCCGTCCTTGACGTCGGTGACGGTCACCGTGACACCGTAGGTCTGGCCCTGATCGGTCAGGTCGCACGTCAGGGTGGCCCCCGGGGTGCCCTTGAGATTGTCCGGGCAGGTGACCTTCTCCGGCTTCTGCCCGACCTGCTGAGCCAGTTGATCGCTGATCTGGTTCGCGACGTCGTCCTTGTCGACGGTCTCCACCATGTCGAACTTGGCCTGGTCACCGTCGACCGAGGTCACCGTCACGTTCACGTTGAACGGCTGCCCCTTGACCTTCATCGCACAGTTCACCTGTGCGCCGACCTGAGCCTTGAGGTCCTCGGGACAGGACACCGAGTCCGGCTTGTTGCCCGACGCGTCGGTCATCTTCGAGCTGACCTGGCCCGCGACGTCGTCCTTGCTGACCGCACCCGGTCCGCTCGAGCACCCCGTCATCCCGATGGCCAGCAGTGCGAGGGCCCCCGCCGACGCCGCAACCGTGCGCAGTCGCCCGGCGGTGAAACGCAATTCAGAAGTCATGCGGTGATGGTGGGGGTCGGGGGTTGGAAACCGGTTGGAACCACTCGGCCCCGGAGTCCGTGGCCCATTAGGTCACCGGCGCGACCGGCCCCAGCCGCCAGGCACCTGCACCGAGTAGTTCGAGATGCCGCTGGTGGTAGCGCTCGAGGGCGCGATGGTGGCTGACGCTGACCACGATCGTCTCTGGCAGTTCGGTCTGCAGGAGTTCGTACAGTGCGAACTCCAGCCCCTCGTCCAGGGCCGAGGTGGCCTCGTCGAGGAACACGGCGCGGGGTCGGCGCAACAGCACCCTGGCGAACGCGATCCGCTGCTGCTCGCCCGGTGACAGCACCTTGGCCCAGTCCTGGGCCTCGTCGAGCCGATCGCGCAAGTGCGACAACGACACCCGCGTGAGCATGTCACGCAGTCGGTCGTCGTCGACTTCACCGGGCGGCGACGGGTAGGACACCACTGCGCGCAGCGCCCCCAGCGGGACATACGGCAGCTGCGACAGGAACATCGTGTCGTGATCGCCGTCCGGGCGGTGCCAGGATCCCGCGGTGGCAGGCCACATTTCGGCGAGACTGCGGATCAGCGACGTCTTGCCGGTACCCGAGACGCCCGTGATCACCAGCGACTCTCCCGCCTCCAGCCGCAGCTCGAGCGCCTCGATCAGCGGCTCGCCGGCGGGCGTACGCACCTCGACGCCGTCGAGCTCGATCGAACCGTCGGGGCTCGGGCGCGTCGTCAGTTCCGGTAGCGCCCAGGCCCGTTCGTTGGCCTCGACCAGTCCGTCGAGACGGATCGTCGCCGCGTTATAGCTGGCGAACTGGCTGTACGCGTTCCGGAAGAACGACAGTCCGCTCTGGATCTTGCCGAACGCCGTGGCCGATTGCGTCACGTCACCCAGCCTGATGGCGCCCGCGAACAGACGTGGGGCCTGGACCAGGAGCGGCAGCGGCACGATCGCCTGCGTCGCGGTGAAATTCCAGCCGATCAAACCGACCGTGCGCCGGACGTACCGCCGGTAGTTGACGATGACGTCGGCGAACCGAAGGTCGAGCTGTCGGCGCTCGGCCCGCTCGCCGCGGTAGAACGCGACGGCCTCGGCGCTGTCGCGCAACCGCACCAGGGCGTAACGGAACGCAGCATTGGTCTGCTCGTTGAGGAAACTGAGACGGATCAGCGGGTGCCCGATCCGGAACGCGATCACCGAGGCGAGCAGGACGTACACCAGCACGATCCAGAAGAGCGCCTTCGGGATCGCCAGACCGAACACCACCAGCGGTCCCGACAGATGCCAGAGGATCACGGTGAAGGACGCCACCGAGGCCAACGCCTCCACCGCCCCGAACACCACGATGCTGGTGGTGTAGTACGTCGGGACGTTCGGACCCGTGCCCACCCCGGTGGTGAAGACGTCGATGTCCTGCTGGATGCGTTGGTCCGGGTTGTCGATCGGGTTGTCGCTGAACCGATCCCGGTAGTAGGCGCGGCCGGCGAGCCAGTTGGTGGTGAGGCGGTCGGTCAGCCACACCCGCCAGCGGACGATGAAGTGTTGCGCGAGCAAGGTGTCGACGACGGTGCGAAGCAGGTGCACGACGGCCAGGACGCAGAACACCACCAGCGCCATCCAGAACCCGTGCATGCCGGAACTCCGCTGAGCCGCGTTGTGCGCGCCCGCACCCTGGAACGCCACCTGCAGCGCCGAGTACAGGTCGTTCGAGTAGTAGCTCTGCAGCACCACGATGCGGACTTCGAGAATCACCGACAGCAGCATCAGCGCCAGGAGCCCCCACACCCGAACGCTCGAGCGACCGGTGAAGTAGGCGCCGGTGATGCGCCAAAAGCGTTGTCCCCACGTGCTGAATCGGATCAGGGCGGCGCCGATCAGCAGGACGGCGGCGGCGCACACCGCCCAGACGCCGAGGATCCACAGCGCGGAGTGGACGATCTCGTGGCCCCAGTCGATCGAGGGCGTGAAGTGCTCCAAGGGATCAGCCTCCTCCTCCGGTGTGCGCGGCACTGCCGAGGTGAGTATCGGCCCCATTCCTGAACGGCGTCGAAACTCGGGCAGCACCGGCCGCTGTTATCGTTCGCGCAGAGGTGTCGCCGGGAGGGGTGGCTGTCGTGTTGCGCTTGATCCGTGAACTGCTCAGCCCGTACCGCGGTCGCGTGGCCCTGGTCCTGGCGGCGATGTTGGTGCAGACGTTGATGAGCCTGGCGGCGCCGTGGCCGTTGAAGATCATCATCGACGACGTCATCGGCAACCGGCCCGCGCCGGCGTGGATCGCGTGGATGCTGCCGATCCTCGGCGGCGACTCGCGGCTGCACCTCGCCGCAGCCGCTGGCATCGCAACCGTGCTGATCGCCGCGGTCACCGGGCTCGCGTTCTACGTCGCCAACTACGCCACCGAAAGCCTTGGGCAGTGGGTCGCCAACGACCTGCGGGTACGAATCTTCCACCGCCTGCAGACGTTCTCCCTCGGCTACTACGACCACAATCGCGTCGGGGCGATCCTGTCCACGATCATGACCGACGTCCAGACCATCCAGAGTTTCGCCTCGGTGTCCACGTCGGGTCTGGTCACCGACATGCTCACGATCATCGGCATGGTCATCGTGATGTTCGCACTGCGATGGGATTTTGCGTTGATCGCCCTGACGGTGCTGCCGTTCCTGGCGATCTTCGTCTTTCGGGTCAACGGGTTGATCAAGAACGCCACCCGCGAGGTCCGCAGGCGGCAGTCCGACCTGACCTCCACCCTGCAGCAGGGCCTGGAGGGCATCGAGGTGATCCAGGCGTTCGACCGCCAGGACCTCGAGGAGCACCAGCTGACCCAGGCCTCCGAGGAGACCGTGACGGCGTGGCTCAAGGCCCGCCGGGTGTCCTCGTTGCTCTCGCCGGTGGTCGGCCTGGCTGTCGCGTTCTGCACCGGCGTGGTCCTCTGGCGCGGTTCGGCGCTCATCCTCGACGGCGTGACGACCGTTGGCACTCTGACGGTGTTCCTGGCGTATCTGGCCAAGTTCTTCCAGCCGGTCCGCGACGTCGCGGTGATGACCAACTCGCTGGCCCAGGTGTCGGTCGGGTTCGAACGCATCCGCGCCATCCTCGAGGCGGATTACGTTGTGCCCGAACGCCCCGACGCCATCGCACCGCCACCCCTGCGCGGCGAGATCACCTTCGACCACGTCGCCTTCGGCTACGACCCCGACGTGCCCGTCCTCAAGGACATCAGCTTCACGATCAGCCCGGGCCAGTTGGTCGGCGTGGTCGGGCCCACCGGCAGCGGCAAGTCCACCGTGGTGAGTCTGGTGCCCCGGTTCCGCGACACCGATGCGGGCACCATCAAGATCGACGGCGTCGACATCTGCGACTACGAGCTGCACCCACTGCGCCGGCAGATCGGCTTCGTGCTGCAGGACACGGTGCTCTTCCGCGGATCGGTGCGCGACAACATCGCCTTCGGCAAGCCCGACGCCACCCTCGACGAGATCGTCGCGGCGGCCAAGCTGGCCAACGCCGACGAGTTCATCGTCCGGATGTCCAAGGGGTACGACAGCATCGTGGGCGAACGCGGGTTGACGCTGTCCGGCGGGCAGCGCCAGCGCATCGGCATCGCCCGTGCCTTCATTCGCAACAGCCCGATCCTCATCCTCGACGAGCCCACCGCCGCCTTGGACGCCGAATCAGAGGAACTCGTCGTCGAGGGCCTCGAGCGGCTCATGAAGGGCCGCACCGTCATCATCATCGCCCACCGGCTCAGCACCATCCGCGATGCCGACCACATCATCGTGGTCAAGGACGGCGTCGTCGCCGAACAGGGCACCCACGACGAGTTGCTTTCCCGCGGTGGGATTTACGCCGACCTGCACCGCATCCAGTACAAGTAGGGCCGTTCGCCCCGCGTTCGCCGCCGGTTCACGCTGCGTTCAGCCCGGTAGCGGGTTGTCGGCGTCGGGTCGCGGCAAGCGCGCCCGTTTCGCTCGTTGCCCTGCCCAATCCGACTGCCCCTGTTAAGTTTTGCCCTGTTGGACCACCCATTGACATTTCTCCGGAGAGGGCGATCAGCGATGCTGACGATGCGGGACCACGACGTTGATGACTACGTTGCGCTGCGGGACATGGACGCCACCGATGTCGGTGTGCTCTCCGAGGACGATCGGGAGTGCCTTGCCGAACTCGGGCAGTACCTGGTCGACGCAGGCGCCGACCACAGGTTCGCCGTATGGCTGCTGCACAAGCACTTCGAGCCTGCTGTGGGCGAGGTGTTCGTCGAGCGCGCGCTGACCGCGGCCCGGCGCATGGAGACCACGCTCGAACCGCGGGCCGGCCAGGAACTCGGCGCGACGGCGCTGCGCTTCGATGCCGCAGTGCAATCCGGCGTCGGCGTCATCGGCATGGAATTCGCCGAGCCCGAGGACTTCGGCTGCACCTCCCCGCTGAGCCAGGACGACGCCACCGTGCTGGCCGGGCTCGCCGAGCGGCTTCGCGCCCACGGCAAGCTGGAGCGCTTCGGCGTCAAGCTGATCCGCAACCCTCTGGACCTGCTCGAGCGCGAGCTGCTGCTCGAGACCTGCGACAGCAGCAAGCGCGAGCTCTACTGCGACGTGAGCGAGCGGGCCGAACTTCCCGCCGACGCCACCATCATCGAGACCACGTGGCGCTACCGGCTGATGCAGGGCCAGACCAAGGCGATCGTGATGCAGGACTGCACCGCGGGCTGTGTCTCGGTCCCCGGCGGCCACGACCTCGGCCATGCCCACTCGGGCACCGACAACGACGACAACCCGATCGACCCGATCTGATCCACGACCGGACGCACATGGCCCTCGATCGCATCGATCGAGGGCCGTGTGCGTCTTCAGGGGAGCTTAGAAGTCCCAGTCCTCGTCGGTCGTGACGACGGCCTTGCCGATCACGTACGACGAGCCCGAACCCGAGAAGAAGTCGTGGTTCTCGTCGGCGTTCGGTGAAAGTGCCGACAGGATGGCCGGATTCACGTCGGTCTCGTCCTTCGGGAACAGCGCCTCGTAGCCCAGGTTCATCAACGCCTTGTTGGCGTTGTAGCGCAGGAACTTCTTGACGTCCTCGGTCAGGCCGACCCCGTCGTACAGGTCCTGGGTGTACTCGACCTCGTTGTCGTAGAGCTCGAACAGCAACTCGTAGGTGTAGTCCTTCAGCTCGGCCTTGCGCGCCTCGTCGGCCTGGGCCAGCCCCTTCTGGAACTTGTAGCCGATGTAGTACCCGTGCACGGCCTCGTCGCGAATGATCAGCCGGATCATGTCGGCGGTGTTGGTGAGCTTGGCGCGGCTGCTCCAGTACATCGGCAGATAGAAGCCGGAGTAGAACAGGAAGCTCTCCAGCAGCGTCGAGGCCACCTTGCGCTTGAGCGGGTCGTCACCCTTGTAGAAGTCCATCACGATCTCGGCCTTGCGCTGCAGGTTGGGGTTCTCCTCCGACCAGCGGAACGCCTCGTCGATCTCGACCGTGGAGCACAGCGTCGAGAAGATGTTGCTGTAGCTCTTCGCGTGCACCGACTCCATGAACGCGATGTTGGTGTAGACCGCCTCCTCGTGCGGCGTGATCGCGTCGGGGATCAGGCTGACGGCGCCGACGGTGCCCTGGATGGTGTCCAGCAGCGTCAAGCCGGTGAACACCCGCATCGTCAGCTGCTTCTCGTGGGCGTTGAGCGTGCCCCAGGACGGGATGTCGTTGGACACCGGCACCTTCTCCGGCAACCAGAAATTGCCGGTCAACCGTTCCCAGACCTCGGCGTCCTTCTCATCCTGAACGCGGTTCCAGTTGATGGCCGAGACGCGGTCGATCAGCTTCATTCCATCGGACACCTTGGACCCCAATTCCCTGCGTGGTGAGTGACTGCCACGACACTACAACTGGGGTACGACGACGCGCCGCAACACAACCACTTGTGTTGGCGTGTCGTGTCGCGGCGCGCCTCAGCGCCCGAGGAAGTCGTACTCGGATCGCTTGAATCGGCGCGTGGCCAGCCAGTATTGCCAGGTCATCCCACTCCACAGCGTCCGGTTGACGCCGTGGGAGTCCATGTACCAACTCCGGCAACCTCCGGTGCTCCACACCGTCTTGGCCAGGTCGTGCTGCAACTCGCCGTTGAACTCGTCCTGCGCGGCCCTCGTCGGCGCCACCGCCTGCGCCCGCGTCTTGTCGACGGCGGCGATAGCCTGCGCCACGTAGCGGATCTGCGCCTCGATCATGAACACCACCGAGTTGTGCCCGAGTCCGGTGTTCGGGCCGAGCAGGAAGAACAGGTTCGGCATGCCCGCGACCGCGACCCCGCGGTGCGCCTCCACGCCCTCGCGGGTCCACCTGTCCACCAGGTCCTCGCCGCCGGGGCCCTTGATGTCGACGTAGGAGTACGAGTCGGTGACGTGGAAACCGGTCGCGAACACCACCACGTCGACGGGATGCTCGACGCCGTCGAACGTGACGATGCCATCGCGCGTCATCCTGGTGATGCGCTCGGTGATCACCGTGGTCTTGGGGTTCGCGATCCCGCGATAGTAGGTGTCGGAGTTGAGGATTCGCTTGCAGCCCGCCCGATAGTCCGGGGTCAGCTTGCGGCGCAACGCCTTGTCCTTGACGGCGCGCCGGATGTTCCACTTGCCAAGCACCGCACCGATTCTCAGCAAACCGGGCTGCTTGGTCATGCCGAAGCCGACCACCTCGTGACCCCAGTAGATGGCCAGTCGCATGAGCGCCCTGGTGCCAGGAACCTCGGTGAACACCCGCCGGATCCATTCCGGCAGGGCGTTGTTCGGCCGCGGCATCACCCATGGCGGCGTGCGCTGGTACACCTGTAGTTCGGCGACGTCCTTCACGATCTCGGGCACCAGCTGGATCGCGCTGGCGCCCGTGCCGATGACCGCGACGCGCTTGCCGGTGATGTCGACCGAGTGGTCCCACTGCGCGGAATGGAAGGAGGCACCGGCGAACTCGTCGATCCCCGCGATGTCGGGAATGAGCGGGATGTGCAGTGCACCCGCACCGGAGACGAGGAACTGGGCGACGTACTCCCTGCCGTCGGCGGTGAAGACGTGCCAGCGCATCTCGGCGTCGTCCCAGTGCGCGCGCTCCACGTGCGAGTTGAAGTGGACATAGCGCCGCAGCCCGTACTTCGCGGCGACGCCCTTGAGGTAGTCGAAGATCTCGGGCTGCAGCGACCACATGTGCGTCCAGTCGGGCTTCGGCTCGAACGAGAACGAGTACATGTGCGACGGGATGTCGCAGGCGCAACCCGGGTAGGTGTTGTCGCGCCAGGTGCCGCCGATGTCGTCGGCCTTCTCCAGGATGACGAAGTCGCCGAACCCGAAGCCCTGCTTCTGTAGCGCGATGGCCATCCCGAGGCCGGAAAATCCGGTGCCGATGATGACGGCGCGGGTGTGGATCGGATCCTTGACGACGGGGGCCTCGTCGGCCTGCTCGGCAACGGTCATGGGGCCACGATACCTGGGAACGGCGGTACCGGGTATCAGGCCACGGATTCCCGGCGCCGGACGCCCTCGTGCAACGGCAGTTCGGGATCGATCTTGATGCCGAGCAGCTCGCAGGTTCCGTAAATCGAGCTCAGCATGATCGTCGTCATGTGAACCATGAACTCGGCGCGCGGCATCCGCCGGGGGCTGTCGTTGACGGGTCCGAGCCACCATTCCGTCGCCGCCGCGGCCGAACCGAACGTCGTGAAGGCGGCCAGCTCGATGGCCGCCCCGTCGAGCTCCATCTCGCGGAGTTCCTCGTTGAACATCGCGGCCATCGCGAGCGTGATGTCGCGGCCCTCGTTGAGCGCCCGCATCGTCGACTCACTCTGTTCGGCGAACCGGCCCTGGATCAGGAAGCGACAGACGTTCGGATGCGCGTCGACCAGCAGGACGTACTGCTCGACGGTGCGGCGGATCACTTCACGGGCGGGGTCGGTCGAGATGTTGATCGCGGGAAAGATTGCCGCCCACAACATGTCTCGCAGCCGCTCGCCGATCGCCTGGAAGAGGTCCGACTTGTCGGTGAAGTGCCGGTAGATCTTGGGCTTCGCGGTGCCCGCCTCCTCGGCGATCTCGCGAAGCGAAAGCTCCGGGCCGAGCTTGTCGATCGCGCGGAACGCCGCGTCGACGATTTCGGCGCGCACCTTCTTGCGATGCTCGCGCCACCGCTCGCTGCGCGCATCCACCTTCACCCCCGGTGGGGTGGCCACATGGGGCCGAGATGGTCTGCGCACGGGCTCACTCTACCGGCTCGGCCGCGCTGACCTGCCAAGACCGCGCCGCGGGGTCGCGCTGGCCGAGAGCGGGCCCTCTCGCCCGGGTACCATCGCTGCGGATATACCCCAGCTACCCGAGACGAGAATCATGACGCAGCGATACGACCTGGTCATTGCCGGAGGAGGCCCTTCGGGGGCCGCCGCGGCATGGCAGGCGGCGCAGACCGGCGCCAAGGTGGTCGTCCTGGACAAGGCCGAATTCCCGCGCGACAAGCCGTGCGGCGACGGTTTGACGGCTCGCGCCGTCAGCTACCTGCAGAAGATGGGCCTCGGCAAGGAGGTCGACAAGTTCCACCGGGTCAACCGCGTCACGGTGTTCAGCCCGTCGCAGTGGGAGCTGTCGTTCCCGACGCGGCCCGGCATGCCGAACCACGGTTACGTCGCGCCCCGCCCGCAACTGGACACGCTGCTGCTCAAGCACGCGGAGGCCGCGGGCGCGGAGATCCGGCAGTCCAGCGAAGTCACCGGACCGGAACTCGACGCGAACGGCCGCGTCGTCGGCGTGGTACTCAAGAGCGGCGAGAAGGTGCTCGGCGACGCCGTCATCGCGGCCGACGGCGCCTACTCACCGATCAAGCGCGCGCTCAAGATCGACTCGGAGTACAACGGCTACTCCGCCATCGCGATCCGCGCGGAGATGCCCGTCAACAAGCCCGACTCGGACTCGCTCGACATCTATCTCAACCTCAAGTTCAACGGTGATCAGCTGCCTGGCTACGCGTGGGTCTTCCCGTTCGGCGGCGGGCGCATCAACATCGGCCTCGGCTACGTCAACAGCTACAAGAACTGGCAGCAGATCAACGCCACCCAGTTCATGGGCGAGTTCATGAGGACGCTTCCGCGCGACTGGGATCTCCCGCCGATCGAGGAACTCAAGAAGGACAAGCTCGTTCGGGCCTGGCGGTTGCCGATGGGCTTCACGGCGTGGCCGCCGTGGCGTCCCGGCGTCTTGTTCACCGGCGACTCGCTCGGTGCGGGTAAGCCGGCCTCGGGCGCAGGCATCTCCAAGGCGCTCGAGTCGGGACTGGCTGCGGGCGAGTGCGCCATCGCCGCGCTGACCAACGGCGGCCCCGACGACTTCACCAACTACGCGCAGCGGATGGAGGCCGCCTGGGGCAAGGAGTACCGGCGCGGCCGCTACTTCCACAAGCTCGCGGGCATTCCGGCTGTCGCGAACAACGGCATCAAGCTCATCGACAACGCCTTCTTCCGCGATCGCATGCTCAAGGCGCTGTACAAGAAGGAACAGGGTCCCCAGCACAAGGTGAGGTAGGCGGGGCGATCCCGCGCCCGAATTCGCTTGTTGCACTTCGACGCCGCCTCGCGATGGCGCTCGCCCAGTTTCGACCCCCGACGACACGCCATGCTCGCGTGCGCTCATCACGTCTGGAGAACTGGGGAGTGTCGCATTGGCCTCATTGAGACAACGGTAAGAAAACGCCGGGGTTGCGAACCTTGATCGTTTCGTGTTGTTCCTGTGACATTTGTAGATCATCGTTACCAAAGTGAAATGAGTGCAACGAGGCATTCTGACCGGCGAACCGGGAGTTCTCGATGACATCACTGACCTTGCACCGCCCGTGGACGTCACCGACGCTGCGCAACGCGTTGGTGGTGCGCCAGGGGATCGCCTGGGCCGACTACGTCAACGCCACCGCCCTGATCTTTCGCCCCGTCGTCGTGACTCTCGGCATCGCCGCGGCGGCGGTTCTCTGGCCGGCGCACGCGCATGCCGACGTGACCACGGACTCGGGCGCGAGCGCCTTGAACGGGATCGGCATCGGCAACAACGGCCCGGTCAGCACCGCGATCGCGGGCGTCGGGCAGTCGATGTGTCCGATGCTGGTGGAACCGGGCAGCAAGCTCGCCTCGATGGCGACGCAGATGTCCGGCCACGACGGCCTCGCGCCGACCATCGCGGGGTGGGTCGCGACCATGGTGATCCAGACGCAGTGCCCCGGCTGGATGACGTCGCTGTCCAACGGCCAGATGCCCGCCGGGCTGGACACCCTGACCAACATGGCGGGTCCCGCGCTCGGACTGCCGAGCGCCGCCCCCACCTCTCCGCTCTCGTTCGGACTG
>JAESGJ010000501.1_pt1 | contig 18230 bp, 19 predicted proteins | sample 9266241 | NCBI WGS metagenome assembly JAESGJ01 (sample SAMN14514841, study PRJNA621669) | algae metagenome | isolation source: Brasilonema octagenarum HA4186-MV1 and co-occurring heterotrophs from wet... | place: USA: Manoa Valley, Hawaii | collected 2009-07-20 | reverse complement strand
GACGTCACTTACATGCCGCCGCACAAGCGCGACATCGGCGTCGTCTTCCAGAACTATGCGCTGTTCCCGCATATGAGTGTCGGCGAGAATGTCGCCTTCCCCTTGCGTGCACGTCGCCTGCCGAAGGCAAGCTGGCCTGACAAGGTGCGCGCGGCGCTCGCGATGGTCGGCCTCGCCGGCTACGAGGAGCGCGGCATCGCGCAGCTCTCCGGCGGCCAACGCCAGCGCGTCGCGCTCGCCCGCGCCATGATCTTCGAGCCGCGGCTGATCCTGATGGACGAGCCGCTCTCCGCGCTGGACAAGCAGCTGCGCGAATCCATGCAGATCGAACTTCGCGCGCTGCACCGGCGGATCGGCGCCACCATCATCTACGTCACCCACGACCAGCGCGAGGCGCTGACCATGAGCGATCGTGTCGCGGTGATGAAGGACGGCAGGCTGATCCAGATCGACGAGCCCGAGCGGCTGCACGACCATCCCGCCGATTCCTTCGTCGCGAGCTTCATCGGTGAAGCCACGATGCTGCCGGTGCGCCGTGTCGATGCCACCAGCGTCGCGCTCGGCAACGCGCTGCTGCGTAGCGCCCGCGCCATCCCCAACGGCGATGCGCTGATGCTGGCGGTGCACAGCGAAAAGCTGCTGATCGACGACGGCGCACAGGATGCCACCTGTAACCGGCTCACCGGCACGGTCGCCGATATCGTCTATCAGGGCGAGAGCCTGCGCATCTTTCTGACGCTCGCCGACGGCATCGCGCTTAGCCTGCGCCAGCCTAGCTATCATCAGGCCTACAGCCGCATCCCGCCGCTCGGCGGCAGCCTCACCGTGACCCTTCATCCCCAGGACACCATCGTCGTGCCGAGGGTGAAGGACTGAACTCAAGCCTTGTCCAACCGAAAGAAGAAGCGATATGTCGACCCAAGCCGCGTTCAGCAATTTCAAGGTCCTCACCTTCGACGTCGTCGGCACCTTGATCGATTTCGAGGCCGGCGTGCTCGCAGCGGTGCGCAAGATCTCGGGCAAGACGCCGGCCGAGCTCAGCGACGAGCAGATTTTCGAGCCCTATAAGCGCGGCCGCGACAAGCACTACGAGCGCTCCAGCGAGGCGATGTTCCACGTCTACCGCCATCTGGCCAAGGAACTCGGACTGCCGTCCGACGACGCGTCCTGCGACACCTTCCAGCTCTCGGTGCTGCGCTGGGGACCGTTCGCGGATTCGGCCGAGGCGCTCAAGCGGCTGCGCACGAAATTCCGCCTGGTCGCGATGACCAATGCCGACCGCGTCGCGCTGTCCGCCTACGCCCACGCGCTCGGCGATCCCTTCGACGACACCGTCTGTGCCGACGACACCGGCGTGGCAAAGCCAAATCCGGAATTCTTCGCCTACAACAAGGGGCGTCAGTCGGCGTTCGGCTACAAGCAGTCCGACATTCTGCACGTCGCCCAGAGCCAGTACCACGACATCGGGATCGCGCGGAAACTCGGCTACAAGGTGTGCTGGATCGAGCGCCGCCAGGGCGTCGCCGGTTTCGGCGGCACGCCGGCGGTGGAGACGCTGACCAAGCCGGACTTCCATTTCCCGACCTTGAAGGCGCTGGCCGACGCCGCCATCGGGCCCGCGGCGTAAATCCGTGAGCGCCGGCATGACCCGCGACTGGAGCGCATTGCCATCGGTCAACTCGCTGTGGGAAGCCACGGCGGAGCCGGCGCGCGACTTTCCCGTGCTGTCGGACGAACGCCAGGCGGATGTGGTGATCATCGGCGCGGGCTACACCGGCCTCTCTGCCGCGCACCACATCGCCAGGGACGGCGCATCGCCGATCGTGCTGGAAGCCAACCGCCCCGGTTGGGGCGCCAGCGGACGCAACGGAGGCGTGATCACCGCAAAGTTTCGTCTGTCGTTCCGCGAGATCGATGCCGCGCATGGCCGCGCCATGGCGAAGCGCATGTACGAAATCGCGCATGAATCGACCGACATGGTCGAGGAACTGGTGTCCGAATTCGGCATCACCAGCGCGAACCTGACGCGCACCGGGCAGGTCAAGGCCGCGCATAACGAGACGACGCTGAAGGCCGCGATCGACGAGGCCAACTGGATGACGCGTGAGATGGGGTCTGCCGAGGTTCGCATCCTCGACAAGCGCGAAGTGCGCGAGGAGACCGGCTCCGAGATCTTTGTCGGCGGCGTGCTCAATCCGGGCTCCGGCGGCATCCATCCGCTGAACTATCTGCGGGGCCTTGCCGACGGCGTGGCGCGCCGTGGTGTTCCGATCTTCCAGGAATCCCCGGTCGTCAAGCTGCGGCGCGAGCAGGACGGTGTTGTCGCCGAGACGCCGCGAGGCGCCGTGCGTGCCAAACAGGCGATCATCGCCACCAACAGCTATTCCGACCTGACTGGCGCCACTGCACATATGCAGCGCACGTTGGTCCCATTCCGCAGCGCCATGGTTGCGACCGAACAGCTGCCGCGCAATCTCGCCGGAAGGCTGATGCCGACAGGGCGGACCTACACCGAGACCAAACGCATGATGCGCTGGTTCCGCATGGTCGATAACCGCGTGATCTTCGGCGGCCGCGGCGCCTTCGGCAAGCAGGACTCGCAGGCCGCCTTCGACGCGCTGCGCAAGGCGATGGTCGGAATCTTTCCGGATTTGGCCGCGGTCCCGCTCGCATACAAATGGTCGGGCCTTGTCGCGATGACGCTGGACTCGGTGCCCCATATCGGCCGGATCGACGACCGCACGCTGGTCTCGCTGGGCTACAACGGCGCGGGCGTTGCGATGTCGAGCCTGATGGGCCGCTATCTCGCGGCCCTCGTGCGCGGCGAGAGTCCCGATGTCGGGTTGCTCGATGCCAGCCGCATGAGGTCCATTCCGTTCTATCCGCTGCGCGAACCCGCCGTGCGCATGGTCGCCGGCTGGTATCAGTTTCTCGATGCGATCGGTCAGTGAAATTCCTTTGGAGGAGGCGAGGATGACGATGAAGCAGAAGTTTGGAATGGGCTGCGCGCTGCTCGGCGCAATCGGATTTGCGGGTGCGGCCGATGCCGCCGACCAGATCACATTCGTCTCGCAAGGCGGCGCCTACCAGCAGGCGCAGACGGTGGCGATCCTGGATCCCAGCGCCAAGAAGCTCGGCATCACCATCAACCAGGACTCGATTCCCGACGCCTGGCCCGCGATCAAAACCCAGGTCGGCAGCGGCAAGCCGATCTGGGATGTCGTCGACACGCCCACCGGCAACTGCCTGCGTGGCGGCGAGCAGGGGCTGATCGAGAAGCTCGACTTCTCGAAGATTCCGAACGGCGCGGCGATGCCGGAGGCCTATCGCAGTCCCTATTCGGTCTCCTACGAGTTCTATTCCAGCGTGCTGTCCTACAGCCAGAAGACGTTCCCGAAGGACGCGCCGAACAGCTGGGCGGATTTCTGGGACGTGAAGAAATTCCCCGGCCGCCGCGCCCTGCGCAACCACCCGTTCGCCACGCTCGAGGCCGCATTGATGGCCGACGGCGTCGCGCCCGACAAGCTCTATCCGCTCGATGTCGATCGCGCCTTCAAGAAGCTCGAGGAGATCAAGCCGCACATCACGGTGTGGTGGACTTCGGGGGCGCAGTCGGCGCAACTGCTCAACGACGGCGAGGTCGACATGGAGATGGCCTGGAACGGCCGAGTCAGCGCGGTCGCCAAGGAAGGCGCCAAGGTTGCCTTCACCTATAACCAGGGCGTCCTTCAGAGCACCTCGCTCTGTATCCTCAAGGGCGCACCGAACCTCGACGCCGCGGTGAAATTCCTCAACGAGGCCGTCGATCCCGTGCACCAGGCCAATCTGCCACTCCACATCGACTACGGTCCCGGCAACCCGAAGGCGTTTGAGACCAACGTGATCAAGCCCGACCGTGCCGCGCAATTGCCGAGCGAGCCGGCGAACGCGGCCAAGCAGGCGCTGATGTCCTACGCCTGGTGGTCATCGCCGGCCGGCGAAGCCGCCGAGAAGCGCTGGGCATCGTTCATGCAGAAGTGAGACGAGGCAGCGTTGACGATGACAGTGTCCGATCCATCGCAAAAGCATCAGCGCCGCGAGCACTGGCTGATGCTGGCGCTGGTGTCGCCGGCGCTGCTCGTGATCTTGCTCTTGATCGTGCTGCCGGTCGGCTGGCTGGCCTGGCAGTCGATCTACCATGACGGATTCACGCTGGAGAACTACCGGCGTGTCTTCACCGAAGACATCTACTGGCGAAGCTTCGCGCTGACCTTCGAGATCAGCCTCGCTGTCACTTTGATCGCTCTGCTGCTCGGCTATCCCGTGGCTTATCTCGCCAATTCGGTGCCGAAGGGCTGGAGCATCCTGATCCTGTCGCTGGTCGTGCTGCCGTTCTGGACCAGCGTGCTGGTCCGCGCCTATGCTTGGTTGGCGCTGCTCCAGCGCAGCGGCGTGATCAACCAATTCCTGCGCTATTTCGACGTGATCTCCGAGCCACTCGCTCTGGTCCACAACAGTTTTGGTACGGTGGTAGCGACCGTGCACATCCTGCTGCCGTTCATGGTACTGCCGCTCTATGCCACGATGCAGAAGATCCCCGGCGATCTCATGCAGGCCGGCGCCAGCCTCGGCGCGAGCCCGTCGCTGACATTCTTTCGCGTGTTCCTGCCACTGTCGCTGCCCGGCGTGCTCGCCGGCTGCACGATGGTGTTCGTGCTCTGCCTCGGCTTCTATATCACGCCGGAGCTGCTCGGCGGCGGCCGCACCGTGATGGTATCCATGCTCGTGAGTCGCAACGTCGAACTCTACAACCAGTTCGGCGCGGCCAGTGCTGTCGCCGTTGTCCTGCTCGTGAGTGTGCTCGCGATCTTCTTCGTCGTCAGCCGATTCATCTCGCTCGACCGCGTGCTGGGGCAGAAATGATGCGCATCTCGGCCGCACGGATTGCCCTGTATGTGATCAGCGCGCTGGTCCTGGTCTACCTGATCCTGCCCGTTCTCATCATCGCGCCGATCTCGTTCTCCAGCGCGCGCTTTCTGACCTTCCCGCCGCCGTCGTTCTCGACGCGCTGGTATCAGCAGTATTTCACGAACCCGGCCTGGATGCAGGCAACGCGCGTGACGCTGACGGTTGCGCTGTTCACCGTCGTGATCGCGACCCCGTGTGGGGTGGCTGCAGCCTATGCCATCAGCCAGTCCAGGCTGCGCATCATGCGCGTCGTCCATATGACGCTGCTGCTGCCGCTGGTGGTGCCGATCATCATCACCGCGGTCGGCATCTTCTTCGTCTACGCCAAGGTCGGCCTGGTCGCGACCTTGCCCGGCCTCGTGCTCGCCAATGTGATGCTGGGCTTGCCTTATGTCGTCATCTCGGTGCTGGCGGGCCTGCAGAGTTTCGATCCGGCGCAGGAGATGGTTGCGCGAAGCCTCGGCATGAACCGTTTGCGCAGCTTCTTCGCGGTAACCCTGCCGCAGATCAAGTCCAGCGTGATCGCCGGCGGCATTTTTGCCTTCATCTCGGCAATGGACGAGACCATCGTGGCGCTGTTCATTTCCGGCGGCCAGTACCAGCCGCTGACAAAGCGCATGTTCACCGCGCTTCGAGACGAGATCGACCCGACGATTGCAGCGATATCGACGCTGATGACTGCGGCCTCGTTCCTCCTGGTATTGCTCGCAACCACCCGGCAAGGGAGGAGGGCGGGCTAAATCCTGCGCTGACGGCCGGCCGCGCCGGGCCTGATCCAGGTCAATGTCACTTGCGCCGCATGGTCTATTCATTGGTTGTAACTGCGGGACAACCACGACATGACCGACAAGCCGATCGATTGGACGCCGGATCTGACGCTGCCGACTTCCAAATCCACCGTCCAGCACTTCACCGCAAAGGCCGGCGGTGACCGCCTGGAGATTGACACCACGCCTTGGGGCGAGGCCGATCTCACCGTCAACGGCCAGTCGCTTGCTCACATCGCGGCGGCACCGAGCGCAGGGGAGGCGTTTCGGGCACTCGAGGCAATCGCGGAGGGCTTCGAAGCCGGCAAGGATGCGCGCCTGGATCAGGCGATCGAGGATGACGAGGTCCGTGAAAGGCTGGGTCTGACGCGCGTCGGCGGCGCTCCTGGGCACTGAGAACGCTGATGTCGCCGTCGGGATGACGGAGGCAAGCGCGGTGAGGGCCCATCGTCATCCAGGCCGCGGTCCTTCTATTGGTCTCACGCCACGAGACGCCGTCGAGCTTGCAGGCAGGACCTAAGGCGGCACGGTCGCCAGGCTGTTTCGTCGTCGGTCGATGCGCGTTGGGTTTGCGGGGGCCGCACGCGCCCTAGGAACCATCAGACCACGCATGAGTTTCTCGCTCGGGCAGGACCGAAAGCCACACGAGGCCAAACCGTGCGAGAAGACGTGCGCGTGCGCACCACCGCTGAGATCGCGGGTCATCCAATTCATCCGATGCTGGTGCCGATCCCGATCGCGTGCTTCATCGGGGCGCTTTTGACCGACATCGCCTATGTCGCCAGCGCCGAAATCATGTGGGCGGATTTCTCCGCCTGGCTTCTGCTCGTCGGCGTCGTGTTCGGCGTGCTGGCCGCGATCGCGGGCCTCACCGATTTTCTCGGCAACCGCCTGGTGCGTGCGCAAGCGCCGGCCTGGCCCCATCTGATCGGAAATGTCCTGGCGCTGGTCCTGGCGACCGTGAACACGCTCGTTCACGCCCGCGATGCCTGGACCTCGGTGTGGCCGACCGGGCTCATTCTCTCCGTGATCACCGTCCTGATATTGCCCGTCACGGGATGGCTCGGCTGGGCCATGGTCTATCGCCACGGCGTTGGAGTTGCGCGATGATGTCGAAGCTGTCCCGCGCGCTGCTCTGCTCCTCCGTGCTGCTCCTGGCCGGCTGCGACGACGGCAGCGGCGATCCCAAGGCGCAGATCGGCGCCAACCCGAAACTCCCCGACATCCAGCAATATCTGCTGCCGCCCATGCACATCGCGCGTATCGTCGGATGGAAGAAGGACGAGACGCCCACCGTCGCCGAGGGTCTGCAGGTCAAGACCTTTGCCACCGGCCTGCAGCATCCACGCTTCGTCTACGTGCTGCCCAACGGCGACGTGCTGGTGGCGGAATCCAAGGCGCCGAAGGGCGCAAGGATCAAGCGCCCGAAGGAGATCGTCATGGGCTACATCGAGTCCTGGGCGACCTCGGGCGGCAACGATACCGGGCCGGGCAATCGCATCACGCTTCTGCGTGACAGCAATGGCGACGGCGTGCCGGATACGCAAACCGTCTTGCTCGACCAACTCAATTCGCCGTTCGGCATCGCGCTCATCGGCAACGAGCTCTACGTCGCCAATGCCGACGCGATCCTCAGATTTCCCTACACCGAGGGCGACACCAGGATCACCGCGCCGGCCACGGTGCTCACACCGCTGCCGGGCGGGCCGATCAACCACCATTGGACCAAGAGCCTCGTGGCCAGCCCCGACGGTTCGAAGCTCTATGCCGGCGTCGGCTCCAACAGCAACATCACCGAGAACGGCATGGAGGCCGAGCACAACCGCGCCGCCATCCTCGAGGTCGACCGTGCCAGCGGACGCTGGCGCGTGTTCGCAAGCGGCCTGCGCAATCCCAACGGGCCGAGCTTCGAGCCGCAGACCGGCGCTCTGTGGACGGTGGTGAACGAGCGCGACGAACTCGGGCCCGATCTCGTTCCCGACTACATGACCTCGGTGAAGGACGGCGCCTTCTACGGCTGGCCCTACAGCTATTACGGCCAGCACGTCGATCCCCGCGTCAAGCCGCAGCGGCCGGATCTGGTCGCCAAGGCGATCATGCCGGATTATGCCCTGAGCTCGCATGTCGCTCCGCTCGGGATGGTGTTCTCCACCGGCACGAGCCTGCCCGCCGCCTATCGCGGCGGCGCCTTCGTTGGCGAGCACGGCAGTTGGAACAGGCAAGTGCTGAATGGCTACAAGGTCGTCTACGTCCCGTTCGAGGGCGGCAAGCCGTCAGGGCCGGCGCAGGACGTCGTGACCGGCTTTCTCAACAGCGACAACAAGGCGCGCGGCCGTCCCGTCGGCGTTGCGCTGGACAAGAGCGGAGGGTTGCTGATTGCGGACGACACCGGCAACACCGTCTGGCGCGTCACCGCCGCCCATCCCCAACTCACGCAGCGTCAGGAGTGATGAATGAGCCTTGCACAATATGCCATCGTTGCCGTCGAGGACGAGTGGGGCGTGCTGCACGACGGAGACGTCAAGAACAGGTATGCCACCAAAGAGGCAGCGTTCGAGTCCGCGGTGTTGGCCGCGACGTTGGCGATTCGGCAGGGACATGAAGTTCATGTCAGCGTCCCCGGCCGCCTGGAGGGCGAGGGCACGCTGGGCTTCAAGGCGGCACCTTAGCAGGGTCACCGAACAAGGAGGAACGCGATGACCAAGTCTCCTGAGCCGAACGGCGTCGAGCCATCCCGTTCCGAGGACGACATCCAGCGCGAACAGCTTGGTCCCCGCGGCGTGCCCGGTGCACCCGATCCGGCGAAGATGACGCCGCAGCGCGAGAAGAAGACGCCGAAACACGTCGATCCCGGCCATACCGCTTGAGGACGGCTGCTCTGCGGCGGACGCAGCAGTGCCCATCCCGACCGACATTCCTGTGACCTCGATCTGCAGGTAATAGGTACTTGTCGGCGCAATCTGCGCCGCCGGGCAGGCGACGTTTGGAATGCGGTTCTTGAAATCTGACAGCAGGCTGATCGGCGTCCTGCTGGTGCTGGCGATCACGCAGTTGGTCGGATGGGGCACGATCGGGCTGCCAGCCATAGTCGGGCGCGATCTCGCCGCCGATCTCGGCATGAGCCTGCCTGCCGTGTTTGCCGGGACATCCGTTCTCTACGTCTCGATGGGCCTGTGCGCGCCGTGGCTCGCCAGGTCCTTTGCGCTGCATGGCGCGCGCAAGGTCATGATGGTCGGCACGGTCGTCACCGTCCCGGGCTTCGTGCTGCTGTCGCTCGCGCGCGAGCCGATGCTCTATTTCGCTGCCTGGATCATCCTCGGCATTGCCGGCAGCGCCACGCTCTCGACCGGCGCTTATATCATGCTGAACGAGATCGCCGGGCGACAGGCCAAAAACGCGATCGGGGCCTTGATGCTGGTGACGGGCCTGTCCAGCAGCATCTTCTGGCCGACGACCTCGTTTCTCAGCGGGCACCTCGGCTGGCGGGGGACGTGCCTCGTCTATGCCGCGATGATGATCGTCGTCAGCCTGCCGCTTTATGCGTTTGCACCGCGCCGGAAGATCGCGGGGAATGCTGACGGCGAGCCGGTCAAGGCGTCACCGCCCCCGGTAATTCCGAGGAGCACCTTCGGCCTCGTCGTCGCCGCGATCACGCTCAATGCCTTCGTCAATTTCGGCATCAGCGCCATCATGATCGAGCTGTTGCGGGCAGAGGGGCTCACGCCGGCGCAGGCCCTCCTCTTCGGCTCCATGCTGGGCGTGATCCAGGTCAGCGCCCGCGGGCTCGATCTCCTCGGCGGCGGGCGATGGGACGGGATCACGACGGGGCTTGTCGCGGGCACGGCGCTGCCCGTCGCCATGCTGCTTCTGATGCTGAGCGAGGGCGCGACCTGGGCAGTCGCGGTTTTCATCCTGCTCTATGGCGCCGGCAGCGGCGCGATGGCGGTGGCGCGCGCCACGATCCCGCTCGTGTTCTACGACCAAGCCGAGTTCGCCAAGGCGATGTCGATGATCGCGCTGCCCCTCAATCTCGCCTCCGCGATCTCGCCGCCACTCCTCGTCGGCCTGCTCACCACATTCGGCAGCCGCGGCGCGCTCGGTCTCACCCTGGTGTTCTCCTGCGCGACGGTGCTGATCCTGGTCCTGCTCGGACGGCGACGGCCGCAGGTGGCGGCGGCCGTGAGCTGAGCCCTCCGAGGGAAATATTCGCGGCGCGGAAAGTTGCGCGCAATAAGCGGCCCGGAGCCGGGGATGGCCGTATGTCGCCAATGCAGTGCTCAAGGCGCCAAAATAGTGTATCCGCTGGGGAGCGCGGCCCGCTTGGAGCTGCCGCGCCAAAATCAGTTCTAAGATGATCAGTTCCCCGGAGGAAATCGACATGTCGGCCCTGCCGCTCTCAGGCATCAAGATCCTTGACCTCACCCGCGTGCTTGCCGGACCCCTGTCGGCCCAGATGCTGGGCGATCTCGGCGCGGAGGTGATCAAGATCGAACGGCCGGGCACCGGCGACGACGCGCGCGCCTTCGGGCCGCCTTACCTCACCGACCCCGAGGGCAAGGCCAACAACAACAATTCCTTCTACCTCTGCGCCAACCGCAACAAGAAGTCCGTCACCGTCAACATCGCCAAGCCCGAGGGGCAGGCGATCGTCCGCGAGCTCGCCAAGGACGTCGACGTCTTCATGGAGAACTACAAGGTCGGCGACCTCAAGCGCTACGGCCTCGACTACGAGGCCATCAAGGCGATCAACCCCGGCATCATCTATTGCTCGGTGACCGGTTTCGGCCAGACCGGCCCCTACGCACCCCGTGCCGGCTACGACGCCATCCTGCAGGCGATGGGCGGCCTGATGAGCGTCACCGGTCATATGGACGGCGAGCCGGGCGAGGGCCCGATGAAGGTCGGCCCGTCGATCGTCGACTACATGACCGGCATGAACACCTCGATCGGCATTCTCTCCGCGCTCTACCATCGCGACGCCAATGGCGGCGAGGGCCAGCAGATCGACGTCTGCCTGTTCGATACCGTGATCGCGTCGCTGTCGCACTGGCTGCAGATCTATCTCGTCAACGGCAAGACGCCGCCGCGGCGCGGCACCTGGGGCAATGGCGGCATGCCGGCCGGCGTGTTCCGTTGCACCGACGGCGAACTGATGCTGGTGGTCGGCAATGACGGCCAGTTCCGAAAGACCTGTGCGGTACTCGGCGCGCCGGAACTCGCGAGCGACCCGCGCTTCATCAAGAACAACGATCGCGTCGTACACGGCAAGGAGATCATGGCGATCTTCGCCGGCCTGTTCCTGAAGCAGAAGGTATCCTATTGGCTGGAGAAGCTGGAGGAGGCCGGCGTGCCCTCAGGCCCGATCAACAATTTCGAGCAGGTGTTTGCCGATCCCCACGTCCAGTCGCGCGGCATGCGGGTGAAGACGCAGCACAAGTTCGAGCCCGAGCTGTCCCTGATCCGCAACGCGCTGACGCTCTCGGGCACCCCGATCACCGAATATCGCGCCCCGCCGCTGCTCGGCGAGCACACGCAGGAGGTGCTCGGCGGCAAGCTCGGCTATGATGCGGGCAAGATCGAGGATTTGAAGATGCAGGGGATCATCTGATTTCGACGAAGCGGCGTGCTTCTTCCCCTCTCCCCTTGCGGGAGAGGGTGGCGCGCCGCCATAGCGGCGAGACGGCTGAGGGGTTCTCGCCTCGAGAGACACTCCTGTTTGAACTTGCGGAGAGAACCCTCATCCGGCGCTTCGCGCCACCTTCTCCCACACGGGGAGAAGGAAAGAGGCGGCCGACACTCGTACTGATTTCGACAAATGAGGGCGACCCATCATGGCCGGCAAAACCATCATCACCTGCGCCATCACCGGCAATCTCACCAAGCCCGAGCAGTCGCCATACCTCCCGATCACGCCCGAGCAGATCGCGACCTCCGCGCTGGAAGCCGCCGAGGCCGGCGCGGCCATCGCCCACATCCATGTGCGCGATCCCGCCACCGGGCGGCCGTCGATGGAGATCGCCCTTTACCGCGAGGTGGTCGAGTTGATCCGCGCCCGCAACAAGAGCCTGGTCATCAACCTCACCACCGGCCCTGGCGGCCGCTTCGTGCCGTCGGTCGAGGATCCGCGTGTCGCCGGTCCCGGCACCACGCTGTTGCAGCCTGAGAAGCGCGTCGAGCACATCGAGCTGCTCAAGCCCGACATCTGCACGCTGGATCTCAACACCATGAATTCCGGCGGCGAGGTCGTGATCAACACCCCCCGCAATGTCCGCATCATGGCCGAACGGATGAAGGCCGCTGGGGTGCTGCCTGAAATCGAGCTGTTCGACTCCGGCGATTGTCACCTGGCGCGCGACCTGTTCGCGGACGGCACGCTGACGGGGCCGGGCCTGTTCTCGCTCGTGCTCGGCGTGAAATACGGTTTCTCGGCGACGCCGGAGACGATGTTCTATGCCCGCAGCCTGCTGCCGCCGGGCGCGATCTGGTCCGGCTTCGGCATCGGCCGCGCCGAATTCCCGATGGTGGCGCAGGCCTTTTTGCTCGGCGGCCATGTCCGCGTCGGCATGGAGGACAATCTCTATATGTCCAAGGGCGTGCTGGCGAAGACCAATGCCGAGCTGGTCGCCCATGCCGCCGGCATCCTCAAGAGCCTCGGCGCGTCGGTTGCGACGGCGGCGGACGCGCGTGCGATGCTGGTGCTTGCCTGAGGCTTGCGCGCCATCCCCAGATAATCCCGGTCCGTAGTCGCACAGGCTTCCGCTTCGCGCCCGACTCTGATTCGATCTCTCCGCGAATGTCGGGAGGGAAGTGCATGTCCTACACGATCGGGTTTCAGGCCAAGGACCAGAAGGCAGTTCTGGCGACCGAGGCGGCTACGGCCAATCAAGCCGTCGCCATCATTGCCGCGCTGCGGCAAAGTTCGGACGAAATAAAGTTCATCCGCTCGCCGCAGGAAGGCGACATGGGCATCGAGATGCTGCTGCTGCTCGCCAAGGAAGAGGCCGAGGAGATGCCGCAGCGGGCCTGAGCCCGCGGCCACAACCACACTTCGGTTCAAAGCGAAGCATGCCGGCTGCAGACCAATGTAGTGAGGCATCAGTCTCGTTCGCACCGAAGGTGGCCGCCCATGAAACGCGAAGCGCTTCGCGTCGAGCCGATCTCGTCCTTTCTCGACCGTCGCAACGCGCCGGTCTCGCCGGTGACGCGCGCCGGCAACATGATCTTCGTTTCAGGCCTGCCGCCGTTCGACCCGGAGACGGGCGAAATCGCGCAAATGCCGATCGAGCGGCAGAGCGAGATCGTCATGGAGCAGATGAAGCTGTGCCTCGAGACGGCCGGCGCGAGCCTCGACAATGTCATGAAGTGCAATGTCTACTGCACCTCGGCGAAGCATTTCGCCGTGTTCAACGCCGTCTATGCGCGCCATTTCCCGAAAGACCCGCCGGCGCGGATCTTCGTCTGCACGCCGGAATGGTTCGGCCCCTTCGACGTCGAGATCGATTGCATCGCAATGACGTGCGGGACTACCGCGCCGCCACTTTCGCCGGCGCCTTTGCCTCACTCCGCCCCGCCGTCAGTGCCATCGTCGCGACGTTGACGACGCGCGCGACGACGTCCTCGACGTCGTCGAGATCGCATTTGCCTTCCGACAGCTTCGTCAGCCGCTCGCTTTCGCGGATGGTGTGGTGCGCCATCGCGAGCGCGAAGTTCAAGCCCCAGTAGATATCCACGTCGCTGCGGTCGGGCAGGGCGCGGCGCATCGCGCCTGCGAATTTGCGCAAATGGTCGATCTCGCGGTTCTTGATGCGGCGGATCGGCGGCACGGATTCGATCGAGGCGCGGATCATGAAGCGCGCCGCGGTCGAGCGCTGGTTCTCGGGGCCAAGGCAGCCGCGCAAGGTCGGCCCGACGAGGGCGTGCAGGATAACCTCGATCGGCGCGCGACCGCCGCCTTCTTCCTCCGCCGCCTTCAATTCCCGCAGGCGCTCGCGGTTGGTGGCGATCGAGCGGGTGACGAATAACTCTGCGATCAGTTCATCCTTCGAGCCGAAATGATAGTTCACCGCGGCAAGGTTGACTCCGGCCTCCGCGACGATGTCGCGCAGCGTCACGTCGCCGAAGCCGCGATCGGCATAGAGCCGTTCGGCGGCGGCGAGAATGGCAGACCTCGTATGATCGCTGGCCATGGATGTCCCTGAGGGGAGGGAGTTGCAATTCAAACAGTTGTATGAAACTATCGTTTGAAGACCGGAGATGTCAATCCGCAATCGGGACTCGTTCGCAACTCGCGAACCGGTTCCGAGGCGTCCGCGAGCACGCTTGCGCGCTGCGCGCGACGGGAGGACAGTTCGGCGCAAAACAGGTTGGTGAAGCAGACAGCTTCGCAAGAGAGAAACGAGGAGCGTCCCATGGATTTCGATCTGTCCCCCAAGCAGAAGGAATGGCTCGACCGCGTGCAGTCGTTCATGACCAAGCATGTGCGTCCGGCGGTGCCGATCTATAACGAGCAGGACAAGGCCGGCGATCGCTGGAAGGTCATCCCCATCCTGGAAGACCTCAAGAAGAAGGCGAAAGCCGAAGGCCTCTGGAACATGTTCATGCCGCCGAACGAGCATGAGGACGATGAATTCCGCGGTGCGGGACTGACCAATCTCGAATACGCGCTGCTGTCGGAGCAGATGGGCCACATCTCCTGGGCCTCGGAGGTCTTCAACTGCTCCGCGCCCGACACCGGCAACATGGAAGTGTTCATGCGCTACGGCTCCAAGGAGCAGAAGCGCAAATGGCTGCGGCCGCTGATGGACGGCGAGATCCGCTCGGCCTTCCTGATGACGGAACCCGCGGTGGCTTCGTCGGACGCGACCAACATCGAGACCAGCATCAAGAAGGACGGCGATCACTACGTCATCAACGGCCGCAAATGGTGGTCGTCCGGCGTCGGCGATCCCCGCTGCAAGATCGCGATCCTGATGGGCAAGACCGATTTCAACGCGGCCAAGCACCAGCAGCAGTCGCAGATCCTGGTTCCGCTCGACACCCCCGGCATCAAGGTCGAGAAGATGCTGCCCGTGTTCGGCTTCGACGACGCGCCGCACGGCCACGCCCAGGTGCTGCTCGAGAACGTGCGTGTGCCGAAGGAGAACATCCTGCTCGGCGAGGGCCGCGGCTTCGAGATCGCGCAGGGCCGTCTCGGTCCCGGCCGCATCCATCACTGCATGCGCACCATCGGCAAGGCCGAGGAAGCGCTGGAGAAGATGGTGAAGCGCCTGATGTCGCGCACCGCCTTCGGCAAGAAGATCGTCGAACATAGCGTGTGGGAGCAGCGCATCGGCGAGGCCCGCACCAACATCGAGATGACGCGTCTGCTCTGCCTCAAGGCCGCCGACATGATGGACAAGGTCGGCAACAAGACCGCGCAGGCCGAGATCGCCATGATCAAGGTCGCGGCGCCCAACATGGCGCTGAAGATCATCGACGAGGCGATCCAGGCCTTCGGCGGCGCGGGCGTGTCGGACGAGGCAGGCCTTGCCAAGGACTACGCCGGCATTCGCACGCTGCGGCTCGCCGACGGTCCGGACGAGGTGCACAATCGCGCCATTGCCAGGCTGGAAGTTCGGAAGTATGCCAACTCTCCCAATCACTGACACGAGGGAGAGCCCAGCGGCGCTCCCGACGTGAAGAAACGACAGGGGCATGGTCCACATTCGGAATGACCGCTTGACGCAAGTGCGTCAGCGGTTACCGATTAGGATCATGCTTCGACCGTAAATGGTCAGGACTGAAGAGGGAGCGTCATCGTGGCTGACGGCGTCAGGAAAGACGAAGAGTTCTCCGGCACCAAGCCGGTCGAGGAACGGCATCGTATCGACGAGATGCGGCTCGAAGCCTGGATGCGCGACAATGTCGAAGGCTTCGAGGGGCCGCTGGTCGTGCTCCAGTTCAAGGGCGGCCAGTCCAACCCGACCTACCGGCTGAACACGCCGACGCGCTCCTACGTTATGCGCAGGAAGCCGTTCGGCAAACTGCTGCCCTCGGCGCATGCGGTCGATCGCGAATATCGCGTGATCGCAGCGCTCGGCAAGCAGGGTTTCCCGGTCGCGCACGCCTATGCGCTGTGCCAGGACGACGGTGTCATCGGCGCCGCCTTCTACATCATGTCGATGGAGGAGGGCCGGGTGTTCTGGGATCCGACGCTGCCGAGCCAGGCTCCGGAAGATCGCCGCAAGATCTTCACCAGCAAGATCGAGACGCTGGCGAAACTCCACATGTACGATCCCGCGGCGATCGGCCTCGGCGAGTTCGGCAAGCCTGGCAATTATTTCGCGCGCCAGATCGACCGCTGGACCAAGCAGTATCGGGCCTCGGAGACGCAGCACATTCCCGAGTTCGAGAAGGTCGCCGAATGGCTGCCGCGCACAGTGCCGGAGCAGGCCCGTGTCTCCGTGGTGCACGGCGACTATCGCCTCGACAACATGATTTTCCACGCAACGGAACCGCGCGTGCAGGCGGTGCTGGATTGGGAGCTGTCGACGCTCGGCGATCCCATGGCCGACTTCACCTATCTGCTGATGCAGTGGATCATGCCGGGTCTCGAAGGCGCCGACCTCAAGGCGCTCAACATCCCGAGCCTGGAAGAAGCCGCGCAGATCTATTGCAACGTCACCAAGATGACGGTGCCCGATCTCAACTGGTACTTCGCCTACAATCTGTTCCGCCTCGCCGGCATCACCCAAGGCATCGCCGGCCGCGTCCGCGACGGCACCGCCGCCAACGCCAAGGCGCTGGAGTCAGCCAAGCGCACCGTGCCGCTGTCGAAGGCGTCATGGGAGTACGCGCAGAAGGCGGGGGCGGTTTAGGATTAGTGAAGGCGCGGCGATGGCCGCGCCTTTTTGCTTTGGTGCACCTCTCTCGTGTCCCGGACGCGCTGCAACGCGAAGCGTTGCTGCGCAGAGCCGGGACTCAGCCAACCGCGAACGCCATCTACCCCTTCACACAATGCGCGATCAGCTTCTCCACGAAGCCCGCGCACTTCTCCAGTTCCGCCATCTCCACGAACTCGTCCGGCGTGTGCGCCTGCGCGATCGATCCGGGGCCGATCACCACTGACGGCACATCGGCCATGCTGGCAAACAGGCTCGCCTCGGTGCCGAACGCGACCTTGGCGTGGTCGTTGCGCCCTGCGAGGCTCTTGGCGAGCGTGACGATCGCGGCATCGGCGGCGGTGTCGAGGGCGGGGTAGTCGAGGATCTCCTCGAAATCGATACCGCAGTCCGGATGCTGCGCCTTCATCGCCGGCTCGAGCTCGGCCTTCGCCCAGGCGACGATCGCATCGGTCACCTCGCGCGACTCGGTGATGCCAATGCCGCGGCACTCGAAATCCACCGTGCAGGTGTCGGGCACGATGTTCAGCGCCGCGCCGCCATGCACGATGCTGGTGAGCAGTGTCGAATGCGGCACGTCATAGAGGCTGTTGCGCTCGGCTTCGCTGGCAAGCTTCACGGCGCGGCGGCGGATCTCGACGATCAGCTCGGCGGCGTATTCGATCGCGTTGACGCCCTCGGGCGCGATCGATGAGTGTTTGGCGAGGCCATGGAATGTCGCGCGCACGCCGTGCTTGCCCTTGTGGCCAATGATGACCTTCATCTCGGTCGGCTCGCCGATAAAGGCGCCGAGCGGCTTGACCCTCTTCTTGGCGACCTCGCCGAGCATCGGCCGCACGCCGACGCAGCCGATTTCCTCATCGTAGGAAATCGCCAGATGGATCGGCGTCGTGAGTTTGGCCTCCACCATCTCCGGCACCATGGCAAGGCACACCGCGACGAAGCCCTTCATGTCGGTGGTGCCGCGGCCGTAGAGCTTGCCGTCGCGCTCGACCAGCTTGAACGGATCGTGGCTCCACTCCTGACCCACCACAGGCACGACGTCGGTATGGCCCGATAGCACCAGGCCCGAACGGTCCGCGGGGCCGATCGTGACCCACAGCGAAGCCTTCTGCCCGGTCGCATCGGTGATACGCTCGCTCTTGACGCCCAGCGCGGCGAGGTAGCTTTCGATATGGGCAATCAGGGGCAGATTGGTGCGGTCGCTGACGGTATCGAAGCCGACGAGGTCGGCGAGGAGTTTGCGAATCCGGTCGGGTCTTGAGCTCTGCATTGTCTCGTTCTGTCAGGGGATGGAGGCTGAAGTGCTTGCAGGAACCATACCAACGTGAGGTCTCCGGAGGCAAATCAACACTGCCGCCGCATTCCGGGACGATGTACAACCTCGAGCCAGGATCCATCGGCCCGCCTCACGCGCTGCGAAATGGATTCCGGGCTAGCGACTCCGTCGCGCCGGGAATGACGAGGGGGGCTACCATCCTTGCGTTGCCCGACAGGCAAAACACCCAATTGGTTGGTCAATCCACGTCGCCCAAAATATTCCACTTTACCGAATTTCGGAAACGGCGTATGTGTCGCCTCAACCCGGCCCAAGGAAGAGGGGCGTATCGCGATCGTCACGAACGCGGGCCGGGCG
>JAESGJ010000500.1_pt1 | contig 18353 bp, 19 predicted proteins | sample 9266241 | NCBI WGS metagenome assembly JAESGJ01 (sample SAMN14514841, study PRJNA621669) | algae metagenome | isolation source: Brasilonema octagenarum HA4186-MV1 and co-occurring heterotrophs from wet... | place: USA: Manoa Valley, Hawaii | collected 2009-07-20 | reverse complement strand
CGCAATCTGGTCGAGCGCTTCTTCAGCAAGATCAAGCACTTCCGAGCCGTCGCCACCCGCTACGACAAGGACCCCGACAACTTCCTGGCCAGCGTCAAGCTCGCAGCCCTGCGGGTCCGGCTGCGAGCTTTATGAGTCTACGACCTAGAGGCCAGCGAGGTGTGCTGGCATCAGAGGCTTGCGGTGAGGCCTCAGCGGCCGCCCTGCGGCGCGCACCCGGCTCGCCACTTCGCGTTCAGGCTCCGCAGTTGCGCGCGCGTCTCGGCCGTGTCGGTCCGACTGAAGCGTATCGGCACCTCGATGATCTGGCAGAACCGGGTCGCTTCCGGCACGGCCGGCTGCGGGCAGTGGATCGTCGCCTGGATCACGACGAAGGCGAGGCCGGAAATCACGCCTCCGTCCATGCTCAGTCTCTCAGATCGCGAGGATCGGCATCGCCATCGGAACCGGCCGTGTCCAGGTCGTACCTGCGCGCGATCAGAGCACGCTGGGTCTCAGCGACGGTCATGGTCTTCCTCACGATGAGGAAGCGTGGATGGCGGCGGCCGAACTCTGGCCTGCGGCCTGCATTGGTCGGAATCAGGCGAGCCTGCCGACCTGATCCAGGAGGTCACGATGGACGGAGAGCTGCTGTACCTGTGCCTGACTGCTGTGAGCGGTTCAGGTCTGATGATGGCGATCGGCTTGGCGCTGGAGCCGAAGAGTTCGGACGACTGATGCGACAAGGGCCGCGACGGTCCTCGAGAGGCTGGAAGGCGTGATGCTTTCAGCGGCGTTGCGCGTTGCCGCTCAGGTAATCTGCGAGACGACCGATGAGCGAAGAAGCGATCCATCTAGACTGGCACCGGGCCGAGGCCGCCGATCCGATCGAGCGTGTGGCGCGTGCCCTGTGCCGGCACGACAACAAGGACCCTGATGCCATGGCGTCGATCGGCCCCAAGGAGGTCGGGATCGCGGACGACGGGATCGCGGAGATGCGCCGAGCCGAAGAACCGGCGTGGATGGAATACGCGAAGGAGGCAGAGCGGCTGGTGGCAGCGTTCCGTGCTTTCCAGGCTGGGCCCGATCAGGCGCCGATCGAACTCACCGCTTTAAAATTGTCCGGCGGTCCCGCGGACTGCGGAGATAATCTCGGCGCCCCGGCTCAGTCGAGCAAGCAGATCGTGTCGCGTCTCCGAAGCACCGCTTCACGGCCGGCTCGTTGTCACCGCGCCAGATGACGATGTCGAGCTGGGGAGGCGTGATCGGGGTGGGGGAAGCCTTCATGGTCGGCCCTGCGATGTCTGGCGCGCCTTGCGGGAACCTGGGCCGGCCTTGTCATCCGGCTGCTTCGGCTAGAGCTTCGTCGTGGCACAGCCGCTTTCGCCCGGGCGTAGCGTGTGCGTCACGCTCGCGATCCGGTCGGTGCCGTCGATGCCTCGGCGCGTGCCGGACACGATGCAAGTGCCCTCGGCTTGGGCCTGCGGTTCGATATTGGTCTCGACCGTGCCACCGCCCTTGTGCCGTTCGGCCCCGGTCTTCCGGTCTTCGCTACGGGCCTTCGCGTCGTCCTTGTCGCAGCGGGCCCCTGGCGACGCTGCGGCACTTGGTCGAGGTCTTAGCGGACGATTCGGACAGTCCGGCGCTCGCCGCGGGCGAGGTCGTCACGACTGGCACCCTTACGGAGGCCTACCCGATCAGGGCCGGGGAGACGTGGGACACCCGGATCGCCGGGCTGCTCCTCGCCGACATCCGCCTCGCGTTCTGACCCACCTTGGGAACGGCGGATCTGCGGCAGGGCGCTGCTCGTCGCAGCACCGGCCTCGTCACGTAAAGGCTCCTCGATGGCACCCCTGGCCATCGAAAGAGCTGACCATGACCAGACTGGAACACCATCAGATCCGCCGCGCCAAACAGCGCACCTCGTAGGAACGACTGGAAGCGGCTTTGGATACTGTAATGCCGAGCCTGGAGCTTCCGCCTTCCGATGCTCTTCAGGCCGTGCTCGAGAGAGGCATCATCGGGTGAAAAGCGTGCCCCGGACGCCGACCTGCCTCCGGGGCTGCATCCGACGATTGATGGTCTACCGATCCGACGGATAGGGACAGCCCCTCACCACCACATCGTGCCGGGTTCGCCCTTGAACGGACCGACGATCCGGCGCGTGGCCCAGCCGCCATAGAAGCCCCCCGGCTGTGGGGTGACGCGCTTCTCGCCAACGGAGCAGGCGTCCATCGGACCGGCGTAGAAGGCCAGGTGGTCAGCAGCCCGGCAAACGGTTCGGTCGGCTTCGGATAGGCCCAGGCGACCCGCTTGGCGCGCCGCTGCGGCCCGACGACACCGAAATTGATCGCGCGGCCCTTCCATTCACAGCCGCTGCCGCCAGCCGGGGCGAGTGTACCGGGGTGAATGGCGCCCGGCGGCAGGTAGTAGGTCGGTGGGTGGCTCGTCTCCAGCACGCGCCAGCCCCGCACCGTGTCGGCGATGGTCACGCCGTCGAAGATCACCCGCAGGCGCTCGGGCACCGGCTCCAAGCGTGGCGGGCGTGGATAGTCGCACACGCTTTCCTGACCGGGGCCGATCGGCAACGGGATGGGGCGGCTCATTTTCCGCCTCTGGTCGATGAGAGTAGTCGACCGGCGAGGTGGCGCTTCTTTGGGTCCCTTCGCGCGGTAAATCGCAGAGACAGGCCATGGCTCACAACCCTCAAGCTGCCTACGGGCATGCAAGCTCCGTATTCTCGGAACAATGCCGTTCAGCCCGCCGGTAGCGTAACTGCAGATTGCATGGACATGTGGTTGGTCTCCTCTGATACTCTCATCAGGACGCTGAGACGTCCGTGGGAGGACGTCGATGCTTAAGGCCGCACTCTTATCAGCTGGTGCCCTGTTCGGACTGGTCGGCGCGGTTGGGGCTGACCCACAGCCCGCAACCCCGAACGTCCCTACCGTCTCCAAGCCCGCCCAGCGCGAGGGCTACTTCTTCGTCGGCGGCCAGTACGTGACTGTTGGCGGCAAGGAGATCGCCACCGGGCACATGTACGTGCAGTACCATGCCCCGGAACAGGTCAAGCAGCCCTTTCCCGTCGTGCTGGTGCACGGCACAGCGCAGACCGGCGTCAACTGCCTGGGCACGCCCGACGGCCGGCCGGGCTGGGTGAATCGCTTCGTAGAGTGCGGCTTTGCCGTCTACGTCGTCGATCAGGTCGGACGCGGACGTTCGTGCGACAACCCGGAGGTCTACGGCCCCTACGCCCGGCTCAGTACCCGCGATCTTGAGAGCATTTTCACCGGGCAAGAGCGGTTCGACCTCTTCCCGCAGGCCAAGCTGCACACGCAGTGGCCGGGCGGGCCGGGCGTGGGGGGCAATCTCGCCTTCGATCAGTTCTACCTCTCGCAGGTGCCCTACATCGCCAGCGCTCTGAAGAGCGAGGAGCTGGTCAACCCGGCGCTGACCGCGCTTCTGGAGAAGATCGGCACCTCGGTGGTGCTGACCCACTCGCAGTCCGGCGTCTTCGGAAGGGCAGTGTCCGACCCGCGGCCGGACCTGGTGAAGGATTACGTCGCCGTCGAGCCGAACGGGCCGACCTTCTTCGACATACGCTTCAAAGGCGGCGCTGAGTGGTATGAGAAGGTCGGCGAGGCCCGGGCTCGGCCCTACGGCATCACCCGCGTGCCGCTGCATTTCGAGCCGCCCGTCAGCGGCCCGACCGACCTCACAGTGGTTCAGGCCGACCAGCCGACCCGGCCCGATCAGATCCGCTGCTGGCTGCAGGCCGAACCGGCCCGGCAGTTGCCGCAACTCGCGAAAGTGCCCGCCGTCATCGTCACGGGCGAGGCTTCGTTCCGGGCGACGATGGACGACTGCACCGCCGCCTTCCTCGAACAGGCTGGCGCGAAACCTGATCGGCTGGCGCTCGCCGACCACGGCATTAAGGGCAACGGCCACATGATGATGCTGGAAGCCAACAACCTAGAGGTCGCTGACGCAATCATCGGCTGGATTCAGGGGAAGGTACGCTGAGACCGGCACTGAGCCACTGCCGCCCGAAGCTCAGGCATCGTTCTATCGTTCGCCCCGCGCGACCTCCCGCATCAGATCGTCCGGCAGGGGGCGTTGAAGCCGCAGCGTCTCCTCGGTCAGCGCCTCCAGCCACGAGGCGCACGCCTTGGGCGTGCTGGAAAGCACCGGCATCGCCTATGGATGCCGCGGCCCATCGACACCGCATGTCTCGGTGGTCCTGCCGGAATCCTCTGGCTGAACGTCTCTCGCGCGCTGCGGCCTCGGCGTTGCGGATGCCGGACTCGTCGATGATGCCGATCTGTCACAGAAGCTGCACAACGAGCGGCTTCAGAACGTAAACTCCCCACGCGCCTCAAACCAGTGGCATACGAAGAGGGCCGACCCTGGCGGAGCCATCAAGCTGTGACGTTGCGCCTTGGAGCTCAGATGCCGTGATACCGCTGCAGCAGAACCCAGACGACGAGAGCCGGGCCAACAATCTCGGCTTGGTCCGGCTCCTGTTCGCCGCTCTCGTGGTGCTGTCACATGCCCCAGAGCTCATCGACGGCAACCGCTCACGCGAGCCTCTCACCCAAGTGTTCGGCACCCTCTCACTTGGTGAGCTTGCCGTCGACGGCTTCTTTCTGGTGAGCGGCTATCTGATCACCAGGAGCTACCTCAACACTCGCCCCTTCTCAGCCTACCTGGTGAAGCGCGCGGTGCGGATCTATCCAGGCTTTCTCGTCGCCTCGCTCGTCTGCATCGCGCTCGTTGCGCCGTTCGCTGGGGGCGATCTCTCGGCCGCCTCGATCCTGCAGTGCGGCGTCAGGGCACTGCTGCTCCTGATGCCCGTGGTGTCAGGTGCCTTTGCTGAACTACCGTTCCGTACCTGAATGGGTCGATGTGGACCATCCCGTGCGAGTTCGGCTGCTACCTGCTCCTGTCCCTCGTCAACGATTTGCGCGCATTGCGGCGGCCCAGACGGTTCGTTCTTCTCCTGACAGGGCTTGCGTGCCTGTACGTCCTACGCTGGTTCGTTCTGCCGATTGGTGCTCCTGGCTCCTTGCTTGGCACCCTATCGGAACTAATCCGGCTGACCTTCGTGTTCTTCTGCGGGAGCGCCTTTCACCTGTTCCGGGACCGCATCAGCTACACGCGGCGCGGCGCCGTCATCGCGGCCCTGCTGCTCCTGCCGCTGATGTTCAGCGCCCCGCTCGCTGAGCCCGCCTTCGCGGCGTTTGGCGGGTACCTGATTTTCTGGTTTGCCTTTGCGGTCCGCCCTGCGCCTGTCAGCCTTGCGCTCAACAGAGCAGATCCCTCCTACGGCCTTTACCTCTACGCCTTTCCGGTGCAGAACCTCCTGGCGCTGCATGTACCGGGTCTCTCACCCTGGTCGAATAGCGCGGTCGCGCTGATCGTTGCTGGCTGCCTCGGAGTCCTCAGCTGGCACGCAGTCGAGCGGCCAGCCCTGCGTCGGCAGGAGCTTGTGCGGCGCGTATGGACGCGTGCGGCGACTGCCCTCCTGCCAGTAGCACGGCCCACTCGAGCCTAACCCAATTCCTGCTCCGTGCCGGCTTCGTCGTTCAGATTGAGTCACCGAATGGCGGGCGCATCCCAACGGGACAAACGGCAACAGGAGCCACAGCGCGGGGTTGAAGCAGATCATCGTCGCGTATCGAGGCGACCCGTTACGCCGTTCCCCGCAGGTCGGCGGGTTGCTGGCCTGCTGCCCCCTAGGCGTCGAGCTCCTCCCTAGCTGAGATCTTAGAAGTTCGAGGAAGTCTGCAATGACGCTTGAACTTCAGCGGGTCCGGGCGGATTCGCTGGGTGGTTGCCGGATGCGAAGAGCCTGTCACCGGAAGATGCGCTCCGTCTGCTTCGGAAAGTCGAGATCGAGCCTGAACTCCTACCGCCTAGGCAACTGCCGGAGGATTGGGTGGGTATCTCTAGCCGCCAAGCTGCGGCAAAGTTGATCCGTGACGACGAGGTCGCTCAGCGCCTCAGCATCGCGACGCAGCGCGGAATATTCGGCCGCCCTTTACCTGACGCTGTTGCCCGAGACCGCTGCCCAGCGTGAGCTCATCTGCGGGATGTGTTCGGGGGCTGCGCGATGTCGTGCGCTATGGTGTGGCTCGGTGGGCGATGCCTCATAGTCTGCCACCCTGGGACGCCCGTGTACGACACGCCTCTTGACCGGGAGAGGGCCCGCCACAGGGCGGAGCTCCCGGAGTCTGGCAGAAGGGCCGACCCGTCCGCCGGCGTGATCCCTCCCACACGTGCCACAGGAATCTTGATTGCGCAGCTATATGGAAGCAGCCGATTAGTTCCTCGTTAACGCTTCATCCCGAGATTGCGTGCAGCTTCTCTACGGCCCGATGTCAAGCTGTTCCGGCTAGATCAAGGCTGCGCACTGTATCGAGAATACAATGAAACTTGGCATTAATCTGGCAGGTCCGGATTTCGGCACCGGGAAACTGCCAGGAAGGCTCGGAACCGACTACACCTATCCGACCACCCAGGAAATCGATTACTACGCCGGCAAAGGCATGTCCGTCCTCCGCCTTCCGTTCATCTGGGAGCGGGCCCAGCTGAGCGAGAATGGGCCCTTGAACGCGAGCGAGCTCGCGCAGATGGATACCGTCGTCGGCTATGCGGCGAGCCGCGGCATGCAGGTGATCCTGGAACCGCACAATTTCGGGTCGGGCTTCGGGCATCTGATCGGGAGTGCCGAGACGCCCGACAGCGCCTTCGCGGATTTCTGGGGTCGGCTTGCAAGCCACTTCGCCGGACGCGACAACGTCATCTTCGGCTTGATGAACGAGCCGCACGCGCAGACCGCGCAGCAATGGCTCGGTTCTGCCAACGCGGCGATCGCGGCCATCCGCTCGGCCGGCGCCCGCCAGGAGATCCTCGTTCCCGGCAGCTACTGGTCAGGCGCCCACAGCTGGGTTAGCAGCGACAACGACACGGTCATCGGCCGCGGTGTCGTCGACCCTCTGAACAACTTCGCCTTCGAGGTCCATCAATACCTCGACAGCGACAGCTCCGGTACGCATGCCACCGTGGTCTCCGCGAGCATCGGTGTGGAGCGGCTTACTGCCATCACCCAATGGGCGGAGGCGACCAACAATCGCCTGTTCCTCGGCGAGTTCGGCGTCGCTCAGGATGCGACGAGCCTCGCTGCGCTCGCCAACATGGTGGCCTACATGCGCGCGCACCCGGTTTGGGAGGGCGCAACCTACTGGGCCGCCGGGCCCTGGTGGGGCGACTACATGTTCACGATCGAGCCTACCGGCCTCGGCAGCAACCAAGTCGTCGATCGGCCGCAGATGGACGTGCTGGAGAACTTCCTCATCACCTTGCCGAGTCAGTCCGGGCCTGCACCCTCCATCCAGAGTCCGGTCGGGACGCGCGGGCCGGACGTGATCACTCGGCCGGTCGGGACGCTAGGGCCGGACCTGATCACGTTGCCGTTGGGTTCGGTCACGTTCCTGGGCGGCGCTGGCAACGACACGGTCTACGGCAGCCTCGATGCCGAGTTGATCTACGGCAACCAGGGCGACGATCTCCTTGTGGCGGGCCGCACGGCTGGACCGTACGGACACGACAGCGTCTTCGGCGGCCAGGGCCAGGACGTGATCGATTACAGCGCCAGCAGCGATGACTCTTTCATCTACGGCAACCTCGGCGACGACACGCTCACCGGCGGATCGGGCGACGATGTGCTGTACGGGGGGCAGGGCCAGGATCTCATCAGGGTTGGAATGGGGAGAAACCTCGCCTACGGCAATCTGGGGGACGATACGCTTGTTGGAGGTTCAGGCAACAGTACTCTATACGGTGGCCAGGGCCAGGACCTTATCTCGTTAGAGGCTGGGGACAATCTCGTCTTCGGCAACTTGGGGAACGACACGCTTGTGGGTGGCCCTGGATATGACACGCTTTTCGGTGGTCAAGGTGACGACGTACTGACCGGCGGCTCCGGCGACAACACCCTCTCGGGCGACCTCGGTGCGGACAGGTACGTGTTCGGTCAGCCCTCGCGCACCAGTAAGATCCTAGGGTTCAATCCAGCCGAAGGCGATCGCATCGACCTGCGGGGCCAGAGCTATACGGTCGTGGCGGCTGCTGACGGAGATGCTCTGCTGGCCCTCTCGGGGGGCGGCTCGGTGAGGCTGACCGGGATCAGGCCAGCCCAAGTGGACGCTAGCTTCTTCTCCTGATTGCCAGCTCTCCAGCTCCTCCACCGCGCGCAGTGTTAGCTCGGGAAGGGCACGCGCCTTCCGCAGCAATCGAGACCGCGTCCCCATGAGCACAACCTCAACTGAGGTGGCAGACAGCGGCTGCACCGAAGAAGCGACCATGTCCCGCTCCTCCTGGTTTGGATTGTGAGCTCGCGCGAGGTACGGAAGTCCACCCGAGATCGGCGCGTCGCAGGGCTCGCAAGTCCGGATCCGGGGCCCTGCCCTCCCCGGATCTGTCAGCGCGATTTCACCCCGATGGTCTTCTCGTTGACGAGGCGACGCAAGCGGGAACGCGGCATGGCCCGGCAATTTGAGAACCGCCCACACCTCATCCATGATCGCCTCGCGATTGCGCTGAGCGGTAGGAGCGTTTGGGCTCGGCGGAGCCTCAACCACGACGCTATCCATCAGGACCGCCACGCGTAGCCTTGACAGGCCCCGGGGCCCGGACGGTGCGGTATTTCGAGCGGGACGTCGACCTAGGTGATATCAGCAGGTTCACGCCAGCCACGGTATACCCCGGCTGCGACGTGCTGCTCGGCGCGTGCGGGCGGCGGCACGTCGGAAGGCTGCCACCTGGAAACGCTGCCTGAGCCCTCGTTCGGGAAGACTTCGAGACGCCTGCCAGCCGGACGAGTCCAAGCTCAAGCAGAGCCTATAACATGCTTGGAAGATGGCATCGCCCAGTCATGCACCGTATCGCCACGACTGCGCTTGCCACACGCATCAGGTGACGCGGCACCTATCTTTGCATCTGCCCAGTCGGGCTGAGGGAGTATCGGAGCTGTACCAGACAGAGCACTCCGGCAGCTTGTCCAGCAGACACGAGGGAGCGCCACGCCTCTGGCTCGGCGATACAAGAGGGCCAGCATTATGCTCACACATTTGCGTTGAGCGTCGGCCCTCTCGCGTACCCCAACGATCACTGGACTTCATCCAGCAGGATCGGTCTGGCGATCAGCCAGGCGCCCGCTCCGGCAGTCTTGCGACTTGCCAGACCCCTTGCTTCAGCGTCGCCAGGCTAATGTCCGAGTTGAGCGTCAGGACGGCAATGTGGGTGGCGAGGACGGGCACGAAGACCAGCGCCATCATAAATGCGATAACCAGGACGCTGCGGTCAGTACCCGCGTGCTCAGCGCGGCGGGCAGATACGTTCAGGAAGGTCATGGCTCACCTCGTAAGCGACCAGCCGCCTTTCGGCCGGTCGCGAGTGAGCCGATCAGAGGATCAGGCTTGGAACACGCGATAGGCCGTAGGCGGCATGGTCGATCGACTACTGTCGTCGGGCATGGGGTTCCGGGTTCCTGTGAGACCGCGCTGCCTACCTCGGGTAGGCGTCGCACGGACCATGTGCGGATGATACAGAGCCGCGGGTTCGTCAAGTCTTAATGTTCGAGCCGCCCGGTGGTTGCACAGGACCGCCGCGGCATCCGCATAAACATGCGGGATACGCGTCACGTCACGGCTTCTTTGTCGGCATCGCGGCTTATCCACATGTAGCGGGCGAGGATCGAGCGGTACGGCGAGAAAGCCGCGGCCACCGCTACGTGGTCCTCACGGCCGCTTAGTCGCCGCAGCGTCCCGACGGCCGCAGCATCGCCGGCGGGCCAGATATCCGGATCTTGGAAGTGAAAGATACCGATCATATCGGCTGTCCATGGGCCGACGCCCCGAATCCGGCAAAGAGCAGACGTCCGATCCGCATGCGGCATGAGAGCCAGAGCCTCGCCCAGCTCTCAGGCAGCCTCCGCCTCCCGTATCGCCATCAAGGCCCGTACCTTGTTGCCCGATACGCCGCAGCCGCGCAAAGTCGCCTCTTCCCCCGGAACGAAAAGCTCCCGGGGCGCGATGCCCCGCTCGGCTGCTCGGATCTCGATCCTGTCCCAAATCGCGAGTGCCGCCCGGGTAGAGATCTGTTGATTGATGACCTCGACGAACAGGCGATCAGCCACCAGCACGTGTGAGGGCGACGGGATCGCGATGGGGCCCTGACGAACAATGGCCGCATGCAAGGGTGCCGAGGTCGCTGCCGCGGCGCGGGACAAGAACCTGAAGACGTCGGGATCAAGGCTCATGGACACTCGCGTGGCGGAACATCGATAGAGCTATGTAGAGCCCTGAGGTGTCTCGGGGCCATCACGCACCAGAATCGGTAAGTCAGCGGCGGGATCCTCCGTTGAGACCGATGAAAGGGCGGCGCCCCGGTGGTCGATGTCGAAGAAACGTTGAGATACCTAACGTAACCGGCAACGTGCCGTTGTGACCTCCAGCACGATTTGTAGATCTCTACGAGCCAAGCATAACCGAGATCGGTCGGTGGTCCAGCCGGTCATCCTGCTTCTGCATGATGACCGCGGGAATCGTTGGAGCCTAACCTCACGCGCTCGAAGCAAGCAAAGATCACGGCGCATGCTCCGCGAGCTGCCTTACTCTTACGATCGCTCTCCTGGTTCGACCGTGGGCACGGCCGGAAGGAAGTCACCCGCTTGTTCCGCCGAGACGCCATCATCCCGCGCTCACCCCGGGCAGCGCCCGGCGCCTCGAGCGCCTGGGCCGAGATCGGAGCGTCTCCGATTTGATGAGGACCGCCGACCATCCCGGTCGCAACCCGCTGCGCCGAAGCTCAGAGGCGTCGACGTGGCGACTTTTCGGAACCGAGGCTCACGCTCGCTCGGGAGGCCGCCGTAGAACTTCGGCGACTTCATCGTGCGATTTGCCGCGCACAGCGTAGCCCATCGCCTCGAAGCGCTCGATCAGGGACGGGCTATTCTGCGTTGCGCAGGCCGCCCATTCCGCAAGCAGTGTGTTGGTTCCCTCCAGCCGCTCGGCGAGATTTGCAGCCGTTTCGCCGCGCTCGTTCTCGTTTGCCATGATAGAATCCGTCGCATGGGAACCGCGAGCTGTGACGTAGAACCGTGCTGACTGAGCGCCGGTTCCGATTGAATGCCTCACCATCCAATTTCGCGCCGCCGCATTGGCCACGGGTCCGGTGTGCGTCCGAGGCTGGTTGCCGTCGTGACGGGCCCGTCCGGCCGGTGGCAGACCTGATCCTCACCGGGCGCGGGAAGCCGAACTGCACGCGGCTGGCGCTTACGCCACACGCCGGTACGCAGGGCCGAAATGATGCCGGCCAGGGCTGCACGATCCGAACCGTGCGTCCGAGCACGTCCTGGCTTCACAGATTTGGGGGACAGCAACGGCTCGATCCCAGACCACGAGTCGCTGGGTCTGACAAGGTTTAAGTTCTTCCGACCCGCCTCAGTCGGTCCCACTCGAACTCCGAATGCATGCCGTTCAGCTCCCGACGAGCGAGCCCGAACGCCTCGGGCTCGATCCGTCACGCCGCTACCCGAGACCATTCGGCTAAGCCTTGCGAGCGTAGCCCCACACCATCTGGGGAATATGCCCATGGTTCGTCATCGGGTGATGGTCAGCAACAGCAGGGGCGTGGCTCTGGTCAATGGCGTGTTGAAGGAAGCATTCGTAATTTCCCCAACCGCCGGTGACGATGTGCTCCGGCTTGAACCCAGAGTCTTCGAGCATGAACCCCATGCCCTGAGGTGTCCAACGCCAGCAATCGAGGGGCGTTGGATGAATATGAAAAATGAACGGCGTTGTTATGAGGACATATCCGCCGTCTTTCAGCCCATCGAACATATTTTTCGCTGCCCTCCATGGATAGCGGACATGCTCAAATACCTGCTCAGCAATGATGAGATCGTAATTTTTGTCGAAAGGATCACTGCAAACGTCGAACTCGGGATATTTTTTAGATGTGAAGCTTTTCCACTCAGCAAAATCACTCCAGGCCTCGCCGGAAATCTCGCAGACATCCATAGTCTCGGGAGACGAGGCGCCAACTAAGCGCGCAGTCTCCTCGTCCATCACCCATCGTATCCATGGCCTGTGCTTCGGCATCCCAACCCCGTCAGAAACGCGAGTTCACACCGCGCCTATGGCGCGTTGTGGCATATCCATCGCACGCACCGAGTATCATGTCACCAATGCCTGTGGCCCGCGACCGCCCTGCATCGGCAACCTCCGGTAATTTCTCCGTTCGTGTGTTAGGGAAGCGCTTCTGCCGCTCGGCATGGGCGCCTATCAGGAGTGAACCCTGTCCTGAGCATCGCCGTTGAACCAGAGTCCATAGAATGCCCACCCTACGAACCTGCGATCTCGTTCATGGCAATGCGTTTTACTCGGCCATAAACCCGCTCGCAGGCGCCTTCGAGAGCGCGACCCTAGTCCCGAAGCAACAATTTGCACTGCTTGACCACGATCCTGATTGGGGCATCTACGACAAAGCTGGATCGAATATATCCCTCGCAGCTTATCGAAGGGGGCCATATCAGGATCGCGTCGGCCAATCTCAGCGCCTAAATGGCAGTCTTTCCGTGCGGCCTGCCGCAGAAGAATGCACATACATGTATATCGGCCCGTTATCCATGCATCACGGCCATTATCTTCTCACAAGCGTCGCCCGCCTCTGGCCATTGATAAAATTGAATGATACTAACATAAAGCTGGTATTTCATGGCGATCATGACATACAAACATACTGCAAGCATTTACCAGTGGCTGCCGCCACACTGCGAGCATTCAATCTCTCACCCGACAATTTCTTCCGTCCGGTCGAACCGACGCGTTTCGGGAAACTGTACATTCCGGCCCCGAGCTTTGAAGAGACTAACAGTGCCCATCGCATCCATGGCGATGTTGGCACTATTATCGGCCGATCATTACCCCGGAGCAGCGCGGCTAGAACCTACTCCCACCCAGTCATTTTCTCGAAAGCCCGCCTCACCTCTGGCGTTTCCCGTATCTTGAACGAAGATAAGATTATTGAGCACTTGGTGCGCAAGGGCATGGAAGTCATCTACCCCGAGACACTGTCTTTGGGTGATCAGATTGACATCTTTGAGCGCGCTCCAGCCATCGTGTCATATGCCGGCTCTGCGCTCCACACGTCTCTGCTGGCGGAGCGCTCCTCGAAAATTATTGGGCTCAACTTAAATTCGACCATGGCGTCCAGCCAAATCCTTATCGATTTTCTAAAAGGAAATGACAGCAGCTACTTCTATCCTAACGGCACCGTCATGCCCTCCGAGAACCCGGCCTTCGCACAGGATTTCCATATTGACGACCCTGTCGCCGTCGCTGACGAAATCCTACGCCAGATCGATGCGAAGCTAGGCCTTCGGGCACGCCTGCGCCGGATGGTAGGGCGACCCGCCCCGGAGGATCGGTTGGCCTATCCCGGCGTACAATCGCTGTGGCCTTGACGCATCACGCCTTGAACGTTCTGCAGCCGGGCTTTCTCTGTGAGTGCGGAGCACTCCCATCGCGGCTGGCACATGCTGCGATCCGCGCTACTGACTTGCCCGCTAAGCCGGTCCGGGCGACGGCATTGTTGTAGGGGATCCAGCCGTTGCGTGCGACGTTGTCTTACAACGCTTCTCGTTGCGCGATGCCCGCCCTCTGTCGCGTGGGTAACCGGGTTGCATGAGCGCTGGAGCGTCAAGCCCTGGCCGCGCTGAGCACGCCTCCTACGACCGGCCGCATCGGTTCATCGAGGCCGAAATCTGCGATCCATCTCCTCTGCAGTGGGCGCTCGCCGTCGAGGCAGGTGGCTGGTCGACGGCCCCGTTGCAATAACGTAAGCGACGATAAGGCCCTGTCTCAGAAGGGTGAGTGCTCGGTCGCAACCCCGCGCGAGGCGCCACCACGCTGGGCAAGAACGCGAAGCTTGTAACGCTCGTCTCAACGACCGCGCCGGCTGGCGCGGTTCCGTCGCGTTCAGTCCATAATAGGTCCCGCCCGAATGTGGCGGACGCCTCCAACCGGATTGCACGGCCGGTGTGTCCACATACCTGCGTTGCTCGCGGACAGGGGCGGAGATTGCCGTTGCTGAGACCTATTGCGTTTGACCGACCGAGTGCGAGGCAACCGTGTGGTGACGGACGCCGGCTCTGATCGTTGCGACTTTTCTCGGCGAGCGCCCAGCACATATGGCCGGACGTGGACGGCTGACATCTCACGGCCCCGAGGTCTGCTCATCCTACGTAGCGATGATCTTCACCGTCGCTGGGTGTGTGCGTCAGCGTCCAAGACCGAGCCGACCTTGGTCCTCGCCGAGCCGTCCTGGCGGAAGGCGCCGGAGGGAACGTGACGTAAGGGCGGCGCCGACGCGGCGAAAGAGGCTTCGCGTCTGCGCTGCGCGTCCGGAGCGCCGACAGCCCGATCCGGAGATTCAGCAATCGGGCTGATCGAGGCCCACCTAGGAAGAAAGTCTGCGCGCACAGCCTGAAAACCTGAATCTGCGACTTCTTGTCTCAGGCTAACCCGAGGGCGCGATGCGGTTGGGCAGAACAGACCTCGATGACATTGCGGATTCTTCGACGAAGGCAGGGTCGCTGGACAATGCGATTCCGTCGACCGGTTATGGCTAGAGGTGCATGCACGCCGGAGCCGCGAGACCGTGGCTCAGCTCCTGTTTGTCCGGCGGCTCTTGCCGCGCGTCGACCGATGGTTCCCGTTCGTCGGCCCGCTTTCTAGGTGAGCCTGATCAGCCGCTCGATCTGGGTATCCGCGACTTGGCGTGAGCCACCGGAGCCGGGCAGATCGACGGGGCCATCGAGGCGCAAGGCTCGGACGCGGGCCCGTCGTGCCGTGCCCCCCATGTGTCGGATAACGGGCGCGCGGGTGCCCCCCCGCCGTTCGGACCCGGCTCGGCCCAGGCCAACACGATGCGGACGCGCTGAGCCAGCGCCCGACCGGCATCGCGACGGGGCATGAGAGTTCCCCGATCAGAGCATGCAGCGGCGCTCGGTTGAGCGTCAACCGATAACCGAGACGCCGGCAACCCACTCATCCGTGCAGCCGGGTGCGACCCGTGGGACCCCATCTTTCCGATTGCAGCTACGCCTCGTCCGGGATCATTCATCCAAGATGCGTTCGCACCGGTCGTTGTTGACGATGCGGGCGACATTGTTCAGACAGGCCATCTTTGAGAGGACGGAGAACGCAAGCGCCCCCACCAAAGCGATATCAGTGTCCCAGCGTCGTGCCGTGACGGCGGATGTCAGGAAGGTAACCGCCCCTCCGCCTGCCTGAGGAGCGGATGCATCCCCGGCACGAATCGGGTGGCGCTATCGTCTTTAACCTCGTTGCGGTCATGGCAGGCGAACATATCAGCGATGCGCTGCTCCGAGGCCAATTTCTCGTCATCGACGCCGAAGTAGCCGCGCGAGGCTTTAATCTGATATTCGCCCCGCGAGCGAGTGTGGTAGTGGTTGATCCGAAACCTGTTCCAACAGGCAGGCTTGTCGGCGTAGAACCCGTGAGGCTCTGTCATAGGAATTGGCGCACCGCCGTCATCTACGAGGCCACCAGCCGTGCCGATGAGGTGTGAGGAATAGACCTTCTCGATTCGAGCCGCACGCGCCACCGTCTTGATATGGCGGTTGAACAGAAAGGTGTCCTCGGCCCGGCGCGTGTAATTTTCAACCGTCAGGCCCGGGACGGCCTCAGTGTGGCCATCGGAGCCGTAGATGTGCCAGTGAACGCCGACACCGTCGATGTCGCCCATCTCCGCCAAGGTCTTGCGCAGATCCGGGCCCTCAACCGGGTAGAGGAATTCGTCGGCATCGATAAAGGCCAACCACTCCGTCCGATCCCGGTAGTCTCTGGCAACCTTCTCGTACATCTCGATCTGCGTGCCTGGGCCGGGCCAATCGATCACATCGACTTGGCCGGTGAAGCCGAACGTGCGCGCGACGTTCCCGGTCCCGTCAGTGCTGCCGTTGTCGATGATGACAAGGCGGTCGAAGCCGGTGGTGAGATGGAAAGCGATCCACTCGGCTATATAGGACGCCTCGTTCTTCGCGGTGCAGCAGGCGGTGAGGTAGTCCATGTGCTCCGATCCTTACCGGCGCAAGGTCCCATTCAGCCGGCGACCTCCTTGCTACGCCGGAGTAGGCTAGTCCGACAAGCGCGGCTCGAACCACCGCCGTGGGCGGCCATGCATCCATGATGCGCATCGGGCCAGTCTCTGAAGCGCGAAAGGCCCTGTGCCGACCGCGCGCTGCGGCCAGCGATCAGTCTTCTCAGCCGAGGATGGCCATCTGCCGGAGCACCCCAAACAACGATATCTCTTTGGAGGGACCGTATATCAGCTCTGCGGGCTTCCCCGGTGCCGGACAATTCTCCCCCGATCTGACGGATCGTCACCTCGCCCCGGGTATGGTGCCGCCTCGCCATAGCATGATCGCATTATGCCCATCACCGGATTGGCCTGCGTCGAGAATTTGCCCGCGCCCACGCCCCTTTCGGAGAGTCAGCGGGCGCCCTGGGCATCAGCTGCGGGCCAACTTCGCACCATGCGCTGCCCCATCCCAGCGCTGCTCCAGCGCCAGCTACCGCAGGTTGGAGCGGGGTTGCCAGGAGGGTGTCATCGGGCTTTCACCCCGCAGAGCGATCCCGACTGATTGCACTGGCGCAGAGTGGCGTGATCGGCCGGTTCGCGGCGGATCAGCCAGCGCGGAATGACGCTCTGGCCTGAGCCATCTCGTGTGTCGCGGGATTGGCAGGACTGGCCAGGATGAGAGACTGAACGGCGCGTCTAGGGTTCCGGCCGACCTGTTCGTCGGCCTATGGCCTTGCCTCAGCCCTTCGAGTAGGCAGCGGTTGCAATGCCCCCCGGAACAGTCATGGACAGCGAGATACGTCCCCCTGGCGAAGCGTCGTCGCTGCTGCTGCCGCGCACGAAGGAGCATATGCGCGGCGCCTGCCGCATCCTGACGGGCCAGCCGGTGATGAAGCGTGTGGGGCCGGCCTACTACCTGCCCCACCGCGAGGAGGGAAACTGGGGCCTGTTCGACGCGCAGGACGCTCCGGTCGAGCTCGCGGTCGAGCGCGGCTTCGCCGACATGGTACCGCTGCGCCAGATCCCCGAGAGCACGACGCGCTACGCGGCGATCGAGGCGCAGCTCCCGTCGGACAGCGAGTACATCTATGGCGGTCGCTTCGTGCACCATTTCGGGCACTTCCTGATCGAGACGCTGGCGCGGTTCTGGCCCTTCACCGAGGGCTTCAGGCCCGATCAGAGGATCGTCATGCACGGCGACGGCGATCCGGACCAGTGGTTCGCCCTGCGTCACGTCCGCGAACTCTTCGGCGCGCTCGGTCTGCGGCGGGATGCAATCGTGCACGCCGACGCGCCGTTCCGGATTGACACCATCCTGGTCACCGAGCCGGCCTTCCGACCCCAGGCACAGGGCTACCCGGACTTCGTGCGCTTCTGCCGGCAACTTGGGGCGCGCCTGATGGAGGCGGCTCCGCCCCCGCCCCGCCTAGACCGGCCGGTCTACCTGACCAAATCCGGGCTCGCGGCGGGGGTGGCGCGCTGGCAGAACGAGGCCGAGCTGGAGGCGGCTCTGCAGCGGCGCGGCTTTGCCATCATTCACCCGCAAGACCTGACGCTTGCCGAACACCTCCGCCTCTACGCCAGCGGGGCGACGATCTACGGGGTGATCGGCTCGGCCCACCATGTCAGCCTGTTTGCGCCCGCACCAGTGCGATTCAAACTGCTCGCGCCAGAACGACTGAACGCGAACTTCTTCCTGATTGACGACCTCACTGGTAACGACAGCACTTACCATTTCGCGCAGGGCACCCACAACGTGCCGAACACAGGTGCCCCGTTCATCGTGGAGCGCGTTATCCCCGAGCCCGAGCAAGTCGCCGACGCGCTCTGTGCGGCTCTCTGAAGACGCGATAAGCTATTTCGAGGGCAGATGTGCTATTGCTAGAAGCCCGACCGGAATGGATAAATCAAGAACCTTTCGCGTAATACTCGAGGCCAAGCGTGAACAGCTCCAATGGAGTTGCGGTTCATAGAGGGCAGGAATGTGCTTCGATGTGAAGCCATCCAACGAGGAGAGCCTACTGCCTGCTACCTTGGCAACCCATCTGCACGGGCGCGTTGCAACGGCCATCGGGGCTAGGTCGCGGACCCATAACGTCTGGCACGGCTGAGGTGCGGCGGCGTTAGCCCTCTGAGCGGGAGGGATCTGGATGGCGCGGTTTGACCTGACGGATGCGGAGTGGGCGGTGATCGAGCCTCTGTTG
>JAESGJ010000499.1_pt1 | contig 18526 bp, 13 predicted proteins | sample 9266241 | NCBI WGS metagenome assembly JAESGJ01 (sample SAMN14514841, study PRJNA621669) | algae metagenome | isolation source: Brasilonema octagenarum HA4186-MV1 and co-occurring heterotrophs from wet... | place: USA: Manoa Valley, Hawaii | collected 2009-07-20 | reverse complement strand
GTCGAACAGATCACCCGCCAGGGTGTCGGCGTCGAACGAGTCATCATGGTCGGGGGAGGGGCCAGATCGGAGGCGGTACGGCGCATCTCCCCGGCCATCCTCGGCATGCCCGTGCACGTGCCGACGCCCGCCGAGTACGTCGCCCTCGGCGCCGCCAGACAGGCGGCGTGGACCCTGTCCAAGGCGGACGTGCCGCCGGCATGGTCGTTCGGCGTGACGGCGTCCTACACCGCCGACCCGACGCCCGCCGTCATCGAGCGCTATCGCGTCGCGCAGGCGTTGACCCTGGGCCAGCGCCAGCGCTAGAGATCGGCCGCCGGACGTGGCCAATGCGGTTGCGGCAGAATGCCGTTGGTCGGCCGCAGCCGCTCCAGCACCGCTCGCAGGGGTGACCACGTCGACCGGCCGATCCTGGTGGCGGCGTAGGCCGTGAGCACCACGCCGGGATCGCGGAACGGCACCACCTTGACGCCTGCGCTGCTGGCCCGGTGCAGGGGGAGCAGTCCCACCCCGTAGCCTGCGGCGATCAGGTCCTCGACCAGTTCGAGGCTGTCGATCTGATGGGCGATGTGCGGGCTGAATCCGCTGAGCGCACTCAGTGTCCGGACGGCATCCTCGTCGGCCGTGTTGCGGGAGTTGACGATCCAGGTGCGGTTGACGTACGCGGAGACCTCGGCGGGTCCGTCGGGCTCGTCGGCGGGCACACCGAGGCCCCACGGGGTCGACCACAGTGGGACGGTCTCCAGGCTGGGCCCCGGGCTGGCAGGGGCGAGGTTGTAGTCGTAGGTCAGCGCGAGGTCCAGATCGTCGTCGGCGAGCAGTTCGAACGCCTCGATGGGTTCGTACTCACTGATCACGACTCTGACGGCGGGGTGGGTCTCGGCGAGCTCGGCGAGGATCGGCAGCAGCGAGATCCGGATTCCCGTGGCGAACCCGCCGACGCGGAGGGTGCCCGCGGGCTCGGCGTCCGGGTCGAGGTCGAGGCGCGCGGTGTCGACGGCCGCGAGGATCGTCACGGCGTGGTCGGCAAGCCGTAGGCCTGCGGGGGTCAGCCGCACCCGTCGGCCCTCCGGCTCGATCAGTGCAACCCCCGCCTCCTTGGCCAGAGCCGCGATTTGCTGGGACACCGTCGAGGTGGTCAGGTGATGCGTCTCGGCGACCGCGCGCATCGAGCCCAGACGGGAGAGGGCGAGCAGCAGCGCCAGTCGACGGGTGTCCACGTGGGCATTGTTCTCCGCGTTCCCGCCGCGCGGTCGCACGAGGTGGTCTTTTCCGTGTCTGGTGTCAGAAACGCCTGATCGGGGTAGCTTCCGTGGTGACGTGTTGGCGTGAGCGAAAGGGTCGAGTCGCGTGGGCGCTGGGCACGCTGGGCCGGACGCCTCCGACCATGCGATCTTCGGCGCCGATCCCGAGGTCGGCGGTGACCTCGCCCAGGTGGACTGGGCCGCAACGCCCCTCGGGAGCCCCAGCGAGTGGCCGCAGAGTCTTCAGACGGCCGTCAGCATCCTGCTGTCGTCACGCTTCTCGATGTGGATGGCGTGGGGCCCGGAGCTGACCTTCTTCTGCAACGCCGCGTACCGGCGCGACACGCTGGCGAGCAAGTATCCCTGGGCGCTGGGCAGACCCGCCAGGGAGGTCTGGGCCGAGATCTGGGACGACATCGCACCGCGCATCGAGCGCGTCCTGGCGACCGAGGAGGCGACGTGGGACGCGGCGCTGCTGTTGTTCGTCGAGCGGTCGGGGTATCCCGAGGAGTCCTATCACACCTTTTCCTACAGCCCCCTTCGCGATGACGGCGGCAGCGTCGTCGGCATGCTTTGCGTAGTCAGCGAGGACACCAATCGGGTCATCGGCGAACGACGCATGAGCACGCTTCGGGATCTGGGCTCCGAACCCAGCGTGCGGCCGTCCGAGACGGAGATGTTGACCGCCGCGGCCGGACAGCTCGACCGCAATCTCGGTGATCTGCCCTTCACCCTCACCTACCTGTTCGGCGACGACGGCGCGGCCGACCTGGTGGCGACCAGCGGGATCGTGAGCGCTCACCCCGTGGCGGTGGCGCACCTGCCCGCCGACGGCTCGGGGGTGTGGCCGAGCAACGAACTCCGCGCCGGTCAGTCGGTGGTGGTCGACCTGGACGGCGAGCCGTACGTCGGCCTCCCGACCGGAGCGTGGCCGGAGCCGCCGAGCCAGGCGCTCCTGGTGCCGCTTCTCCAGCAGGGCGCCGCGCCGCTCGGCTTCCTGGTCGCTGCCCTCAATCGGTACCGCCCCCTCGACGAGGGCTACCGCGGCTTCGTCGAGTTGGTGGCCGGACACATCGCAGCCGAGGTCGGCAGTGCGCGCAGCTATCGGGCAGAACAGCGGCGCGCCGAGGAGCTCGCCGAGCTGGACCGGGCCAAGACGACGTTCTTCTCCAACATCAGCCACGAGTTCCGGACGCCTCTGACGCTGATCCTCGGCCCGGTGGCCGACCTGCGTGCCAGAACGACGGGCGTGGACGAGTCGGCTCAGCACGAGCTCGAGGTGATACAGCGCAATGGCTTGAGGCTCGCCAAGCTCGTCAACACCCTGCTCGACTTCTCCCGCATCGAGGCTGGCCGCATGCAGGCCCGCTATGAGGCCGTCGACCTCGCGGCGGTCACCGCGGAACTGGCCAGTGTCTTCCGATCTGCCATCGACCGGGCCGGGCTCGAGTTGATCGTGGAGTGTCCGCCGCTGGCGGAACCGGTCTACGTCGATCGCGACATGTGGGAGAAGGTGATGCTCAACCTGCTCTCCAACGCGGTGAAGTTCACCTTCACCGGGTCGATCACGGTCCGGGTCGACGGGCGGGGCCGCGATGTGGTGATCACCGTTGCGGATACCGGCATCGGGGTCGCCGCCGACGAAATGCCCCGCCTCTTCGAACGCTTCCACCGGATCGAGACGGCGCGGGCGAGGTCCAACGAGGGCAGCGGCATCGGCCTGGCGTTGGTGAAGGAACTGGTCGAACTGCAGGGCGGCACCATCACCGCGTCCAGCGCCGAGGGGGTGGGCACGACCTTCGCCGTCCGCCTGCCCTTCGGCAGCGCGCACCTGCCCGCCGAGAGTCTCTCGTCGGGCCCGACCCGAACCGGTCCCGCGACGGCCGATCCCTACGTCCAGGAGGCGCTCAGGTGGCTGCCCTCCGATGGCCTCCCCGATGACGAACCAGACTCCGGGACGGGCGAATTCGGGCCAGCTCCGTCGATTCCCGGCGGCCCGCGGGCCCGGGTGCTGGTGGCGGACGACAACACCGACATGCGCGAATACCTGGTCCGACTGCTCAAGGCGTCCGGGTACGACGTCGATGCAGTGGCGGACGGGCAGGACGCGCTGGAGAGCGTTCGCGCGCATCCGCCCGACCTGCTCGTCAGCGACGTGATGATGCCGAGGCTCGACGGTCTGGCGTTGGTATCGACGTTGCGCGCCGATCCTCGAACCTCCGTCGTCCCAATTCTGCTGCTGTCCGCCCGCGCCGGTCAGGAGGCCTCGATCGAAGGGCTCGATGCCGGCGCCGACGACTATCTGGTCAAGCCCTTCGTGGCGGCCGAACTGCTCGCCCGCGTGCGTGCCAACGTCGAACTGTCGCGGCTGCGAAACCATCACGCCCGCTGGCGAACTGCGTTGGTCGACTCCCTGCAGGAGGCGTTCTTCGTCTGCGACGAACGCGGCGCCGTCATCGAGATCAACACGGCCTTCGCCGACGTCCTCGGATACGGGCCCGACGGGCTGCCGTACGAACCCACCCATCCGTGGTTCCCTGATCCCGCGATCGATCCCGAGGCCTTCCAGCAGGTGTCCGACTCGTTCGCCGGGCTGCTCGGCCAGGATCAGGGGACGTTCACCGTGCCCGTCACGCACCGCGACGGGCACCGGCTGTGGGTGACGTTCACCTTCAACCACGCGGAGGATCCCGAGACCGGGAGTCGCGTGATGGTCGGCACCTTCCGCGACGTCACCGCCGAGCACTACCTCGTGCAACGCCAGACTGCCGTCGCTGCGCTGAATCAGGTTCTGGCCCAGGCGGATACCGTCGACGAGGCGATCTTCTCGACGGTCGAGCAGCTGCACGCGCTGTGGCGCGCCCGCCGGGTGCTCGCCGTCACGTTCCCGATGGCGGGGGCTGCCCCGACGGCCGGTTCCGACGCGCCTCGCGTGTTGAGCGTCGGCGCCGTCGCACAGTGGGACGAGCTGGCGCCGCGAACCCGCGAAGCGATCGAGACACTGCGCGACGACGATCTGCTCGTCGTCCACGCGACCGAGTCAGGCTCGGCGGGCATCGCGCTGCAGCACCCGAGCGGGGTGCTGGTGCTCCTGGTCGAGCTGGCCGAACGGCGTCTCTTCACCCCGGAAGATCAGACCCTGCTGGTGGTCCTCGCGGGCCGGCTCGGGCAGGGCCTGCAGCGAGTGCAGCAACTCGATCAGCAGCGCGAGACGGCGCTGGCCCTGCAGCACGCCATCCTCGGACCCGCCGACCTGCCCAGCGGATTCGCCGTGCGCTACCAGCCGGCGTCGAGTCCGCTTCAGGTCGGTGGAGATTGGTACGACGTCGTGGAACTCGACGACGGCAGGATCGCCCTCGTCGTCGGCGACTGCGTCGGGCACGGACTGGCGGCGGCGACCGTGATGGGCCAGCTGCGCAGCGCGTGTCGGGCACTGCTGATCGAGCATCCCAATCCCGGTGCCGTGCTGGGTGCGCTCGACCGGTTCGCCGCCCGACTCCCCGGTGCGGCGTGCACCACGGCGTTCTGCGCGGTGCTCGACACCGAGACCGGAGAGTTGACCTATTCCAGTGCCGGGCATCCGCCACCGGTCGTCGTCCATGGCGATCGCACCGCGCGAACTCTCGAGGACGCGCGCGCCATCCCGTTGGGACTCCGGCCCAACCGCTTTCGGCCGGAGTCCCGCGTGACTCTGCCGGCGCGGGCCACGCTTCTGCTCTACACCGACGGTCTGGTCGAGCGACGGCGTCAATCCCTGGACCTCGGCATCGCGAGGGCCACCGACCTGGTGCGCGTTGGCAGTGGAGCTGCCCTCGACGAGCTGGCGAGCGACCTGCTGGCGAGTCTGACACCGGACGACGGGTACCAGGACGACGTCGCACTGCTGCTGTACCGGCAGCCGACTCCGCTGGAGATGAACTTCCCCGCGGAGGCGGGCGAACTCGCGGGGACTCGAAACGCTCTGCGCGGCTGGCTAACTCGCGCGAACGTCGACGCCGAACAGGTACAGGACGTCCTGATCGCCACCGGGGAGGCGGTCGCCAACGCCATCGAGCACGGCCACCGCGACAACCGCGGAGGCACCGTCACCCTGCGCGCCACCGCGCTCGCCGACCGCGTGCACGTGACCGTCGTCGACACGGGTGTCTGGAAGACCCCCCGCCCCGACGTCGACATCACGCGCGGGCGTGGCGTCACGCTCATGCGCGCGCTCATGCAGGACGTCTCCATTCATCCAGACCCGACCGGCACCACCGTTCACATGTTCACGAGGACCGCTCCATGACGACATCGCTCACCATCAACGTCGACCGCCGCGACGGTGGATCACTCGCCCTGCTCGTCAGCGGCGAGATCGATCTGAGCAACGTCCACACCTTCGCCAGAGCCGTCGACGACGCCATCGCGGCCAGCGACGGAGAGCAGGTGACGGTCGACCTCAGCGCCGTCGACTACCTGGACAGTGGCGGCATCAACGTCCTGTTCAACTGCGCCGACCGCATCCACCTCATCGTCAGGCCCCTGCTCATGCGGGTTCTCACCATCAGCGGTCTCACCGAGTTGGCCACCGTGGAGCCCGCCCACGACTCCTGATGTGATCTGCATCTCAAAGTGAGACGCACGTGGTGCGGGTCACCCGGTTCAGTGGGTCACGCGTCGTCCGCCAAGCCCGACGGACACGAATGACCCATCTATCAGGAGGCTCGTGGTGAGCAGACAAAGCCTAACCAAGGCCCACGCCAAGATCACCGAACTGACCTGGGAGCCGACGTTCGCGACCCCGGCGACGAGGTTCGGCACCGACTACACGTTCGAGAAGGCCCCGAAGAAGGATCCGCTCAAGCAGATCATGCGGTCCTACTTCCCGATGGAGGAGGAAAAGGACAACCGCGTCTACGGCGCGATGGACGGCGCCATCCGCGGCAACATGTTCCGTCAGGTGCAGCAGCGCTGGCTGGAGTGGCAGAAGCTCTTCCTGTCGATCATCCCGTTCCCCGAGATCTCGGCGGCGCGCGCCATGCCGATGGCGATCGACGCCGTGCCGAACCCCGAGATCCACAACGGCCTCGCCGTGCAGATGATCGACGAGGTTCGGCACTCGACCATCCAGATGAATCTCAAGAAGCTGTACATGAACAACTACATCGACCCAGCCGGCTTCGACATGACGGAGAAGGCGTTCGCGAACAATTACGCGGGCACCATCGGCAGGCAGTTCGGCGAGGGTTTCATCACCGGTGACGCGATTACCGCGGCCAATATATACCTTACGGTGGTCGCCGAAACCGCCTTCACCAACACGCTTTTCGTGGCGATGCCCGACGAGGCGGCGGCCAACGGCGACTACCTGCTGCCGACGGTATTCCACTCGGTCCAATCCGACGAGTCGCGTCACATCTCCAACGGCTACTCCATCCTGCTGATGGCCCTGGCCGATGAGCGCAACCGTCCGCTGCTGGAACGCGATCTCCGGTACGCCTGGTGGAACAATCACTGCGTGGTCGACGCCGCGATCGGCACGTTCATCGAGTACGGGACCAAGGACCGCCGCAAGGACCGCGAGAGCTACGCCGAGATGTGGCGGCGCTGGATCTACGACGACTACTACCGCAGTTACCTTCTGCCACTGGAGAAGTACGGCTTGACGATTCCCCACGACCTGGTCGAGGAGGCGTGGAAGCGCATCGTCGAGAAGGGCTACGTCCACGAGGTGGCGCGGTTCTTCGCCACCGGGTGGCCGGTCAATTACTGGCGCATCGACACCATGACGGACACCGACTTCGAATGGTTCGAGAACAAGTACCCGGGCTGGTACTCGAAGTTCGGCAAGTGGTGGGAGGCCTACAACCGCCTGGCGTACCCGGGCCGCAACAAGCCCATCGCCTTCGAAGAGGTCGGTTACCAGTACCCGCACCGGTGCTGGACGTGCATGGTGCCCGCCTTGATCCGCGAGGACATGGTGGTCGACAAAGTCGACGGCCAATGGCGGACCTACTGCTCGGAGACCTGCCACTGGACCGACGCGGTCGCGTTCCGCGCAGAGTACGAGGGCCGGGAAACGCCAAACATGGGGCGCCTCACCGGCTTCCGTGAATGGGAGACGCTGCATCACGGCAAGGACCTCGCCGACATCGTCAGCCACCTCGGCTATGTACGTGACGACGGCAAGACGCTAGTCGGACAGCCGCATCTGGATCTCGATCCATCGAAGATGTGGACGCTCGCCGACGTCAGGGGCAATACGTTCAACAGCCCGAACGTGCTGCTGAACGAGATGAGTGACGACGAGCGGGAGGCGCACGTCGCGGCCTATCGCGCCGGCGCCACCCCCGTCTGATCCCACTCCACCCCACCCGTCAGGAGGCAGGCGATGGCGGATTCGCACAAGATCACCTTCGAGCCCGTGGACGTCGAGATGGAGGTGCGCGAGGACGAGAACATCCTCGACGCGGCGTTCCGGCAGGACATCCACCTGATGCACGGGTGCCGGGAGGGACGTTGTTCGGCGTGCAAGTCCTACGTCCTCGACGGCGACATCCAGATGGATGGTCACTCGACGTTCGCGTGCAACGACGCCGAGGTCGACGAGGGCTACGTGCTGCTCTGCAAGTCACATGCGTTCAGCGACTGCACGATCGAGCTGCTGAACTTCGACGAGGACGAGCTGCTGGGCGGTATCCCGATCCAGGACGTCCGCACCCGGATCGCCGCCATCGAACCGATGACGCGTGACATCGTGTCACTGCGACTGGTGCCGATCGAACCTGCGGTCTACCAGTTCAAGCCAGGCCAGTACGCCGACCTGCACATCCCGGGGACCGGCGAGCACAGGTCGTTCTCCATGGCGACCATCCCGTCCGCGCCGGGCGGTGTCGAGTTCCTGATCAAGAAGTACCCGGGTGGGAAGTTCTCGGCGTTGCTCGACGGTCGGCTCGCGGTCGGGGACGAGGTGTCGCTGACCGGACCGTACGGCTCGTTCACCCTGAAGGAGGGCCACGTCCTGCCCGTGGTGTGCATCGGAGGCGGTGCGGGGATGGCGCCGATCCTCGCGCTGCTGCGCCACATGCACGACACGGGGAACACGCGTCCGGTCCGCTTCTACTACGGCGCGCGAACCCCTGCGGACCTGTTCTACCTCGACGAAATCCGGCAATTAGGAACGGGTTTGAGGGACTTTCGGTTCGTGGCGTGCCTCTCGGAGTCACTCGACGGGGCGACACCGGACGACGTGACGGTCGAGGGAGGCGTGGTGACCGACGTGATGGCCAAGTACGAGGGCGACATCGACAGGACCGAGGTCTACCTGTGCGGTCCGCCGCCGATGGTCGATGCCGCATTGGCCTTTCTCGACACCCGGTCGGTGCCCAAGGACCAGATCTTCTACGACAGCTTCACCAGCCCGCTCTTCGATTGACCCTCTCTTCGATTGAAAGGACAGCCCATGAGCACCACCGAAAAGGTAGAGCCGAAGCCGCGGGAACGCAGCTTTCCGGCCATCGAGTTCACCGACTCCGAGGCAGGGGCGCGCGAGTTTCCCAGCTCGAAGAGCCGCAGCTACTCCTACTTCACGCCCGCCAAGCTGCGCGCCACGATGTACGAGGACGTCACGGTCGACGTCCAGCCCGATCCCGACCGGCACCTCACCCAGGGCTGGATCTACGGGTTCGGCGACGGCCCTGGCGGCTATCCGCAGGAGTGGACGGTCGCGAAGTCCTCGAACTGGCATGCCTTCCTCGACCCGAACGAGGAGTGGAACCAGACGATATTCCGCAACAACTCGGCGGTGGTCCGACAGGTCGAACTGTGCCTCAAGAATGCCAAGCGTGCCCACGCGTATGACGGATGGAACTCGGCCTGGCTCACCTTCATCCAACGCAACGTCGGCGCCTGGATGCACGCCGAGAACGGACTGGCCTTGCACGTCTTTACGTCCATCCAACGCTCGGGGCCGACCAACATGATCAACACGGCCGTGGCGGTCAATGCCGCCCACAAGATGCGCTTCGCACAGGATCTGGCGCTGTACAACCTCGAACTATCCGACGCCTCGGATCAGTTTGACGGCAGCGTCCACCGGACGGTCTGGCAAAACGCGCCCGAGTGGCAGCCGGTGCGGGAACTCGTCGAACGCCTTACCGCGGTGGGGGATTGGTGCCAACTGCTGTTCGCTACCAACATCGTGTTCGAGCAACTGGTGGGTTCGTTGTTCCGCAGCGAGCTCGTCATGCAGATCGCAGCCCGCAACGGTGACTACGTCACGCCGACCATCGTGGGCACCGGCGAGCACGACTACGACCGCGACCTCAACTACACGCGAAACCTGTTCCGCCTGTTGACCCGCGACCCGGAGCACGGACCCGCTAACAAGGCGCTCTTCGGAGAGTGGTTGGTCACCTGGGTGCCGCGGTGCCTGACGGCTGCTCGTGCGCTGCAACCGATCTGGTCGACGCCCGCCGACAAGTCGGTCACGTTCGCGTCGAGTCTGGACGCCGCCGTGGCGAAGTTCTCCGCCCTGCTCGAAGAGATCGAGCTCGACATCCCCGAGGAGTTGGACAAATGAGCATGCAGTTCGGATCGGCCACCGAGTTCTCCAACATGTGTGGCGTCACCCTGATGAACACCCCGATCGGCCGCGTCGTCGCCGAGGTGATGGGAGCCAAGGACGGCGTCGAGCTGACCGAGTACCCATCGATGATCCGAGTCGACGGGGTGCGGTTGCTCGACTTCGACTACGACGAGCTGAGCGAGGCGCTAGGCCAGGAGTTCGACGGCTCGATCTTCGAGGAGATCAGCTCCACCCATTACGGGCGCATGGTGCACCTGGATGACAAGACGATCCTGTTCGCCAGCCCCGAGGACGCCGCCGAGTACATCGGCTTCGACCTCACGGTGCAGTGATGGCCGGCGTGCTCACCAGCCCGGTCGAGCTCTGCATCGAAGAACTCCTACGGCAGAAACCCCTGCGAGAGGCCGAGATTCAGGCGCTGACGTTGCGCGACCTGCCGGAGGGCCCGAACAAGGCCGCGCTGGTGCGGCACCGCTTCGTGGCCGGCCAGAGCCTCTGTCCGAACAGCCGAGTCCTCGTCTCCTGAATCCCCCTGCTCGAAAGGAATATGGCCATGGCCAAGGAACTACGCTTCGGCACCGAGGCGCGACTGCGTCTCGAACACGGTGTCAACGCACTCGCCGATGCGGTGAAGGTGACGCTCGGTCCCAAGGGGCGCAACGCCATTCTGGAGAAGCTCACGGGACCGCCCACCATCACGAACGACGGCGTCACCATCGCGAGGGAGATCCAACTCCGAGATCCGTTCGCGAACATGGGCGCCCAACTGGTCAAGGAAGTCGCGATGAAGACCAACGGCGTGGTCGGCGACGGCACCACCACGGCAACCGTGCTGGCCCAGGCGATGGTCCGTGAGGGGTTGCGGGCGGTCGACGCGGGCGCCAACCCGATGAGGGTGCGACGTGGGATCGAGCGTGCCGTGCCCGTGGTCGTCGAGGCGTTGCGCGCCAGCAGTGTTCAGGTCGTCGGGCGCGCCGATCTGTGCCGCATCGCGACACTCGCGGCCAGTGACGACGAGTCGATCGGCGAGGTGATCGCGAGCGCGGTCGACCACGTCGGCACCAACGGTGTGGTCACCACGGAGGAGGGCGACGTCCTCGGGCTGACGGTCGACGTGGTCGACGGGATCGAGTTCGATCACGGCTACACCTCGGGATACATGGTCACCGACCACGAGCGCATGGAGGCGGTCCTCGACAGTCCGCTGATCCTGTTGACCAACAAGAAGATCGGGCAGGTGCAGGAGATCATGCCCGCCATCGAGGTCGCGAAGCGGGCGGACCGTCCCCTGGTGATCATCGCCGAGGAGGTCGACGGTCCCGCGCTGCAACTGCTCGTCGGCGGCAACATGCACGGGACCATGCGGTCGGTGGTCGTGCGGGCGCCGGGCTTCGGGCATCGGCGGGTCGCAGAGCTCGAGGACCTCGCGGTGGCACTCGGAGGGCACGTCATCGCCAAGGACACCGGGATCGAGCTGACACAGATCACGGTCGAGCACCTCGGCTCGTCAGACCGCCTGACGGCGACCGAGAACGACACGACGATCGTGGGCCCGCACGGTCACCAGCCCCTGATCGATGCGCGAGTCGCGCAGCTGCAGGCCCAGCGCGGCAGGGCCAAGCTCGACGCGGACCAGGACAGCCTCGATCTGCGGATCGCGCGGCTCACGGGGCGGGTTGCGGTGATCAAGGTCGGGGGAGCGACCAGCGTCGAGCTCAAGGAACGCATGCTGCGCGTCGAGGACGCGTTGGCGGCCGCCCGTGCGGCGCTCGAGGCCGGCATCGTCTCGGGCGGCGGGACCGCACTGGCCCAGGCGCACCGCGCGCTGGAGACCCTCGAACTCGTCGGCGACGATGCCATCGGCCGCGACGTGGTGCGTCGGGCCCTTCCCGAGCCGTTGCGCTGGATCGCGATCAACGCGGGATTCGAAGGCGACGACGTCGTCGAGGTCGTCGCTGACCTACCGCTTGGGCACGGCTTCAACGCATTGACCGGCGAGTACGGCGACCTGTTCGACGAGGGCATCATCGATCCGTTCAAGGTGACGCGGGCAGCACTGGAGAGTGCGGCATCGATCGCCGCGCTGCTCATCACCACGGAAACCGCTGTGGTGGAGGAGATCTTCGGTCAGCCGGGCGCCATCATGGCGCCCGGATTCGGGGATCTGGCGGAGGGAATGGTCCGGCCGTCCAACATCTACTGACCGGCACCGTCGGGAAACGTCTCAAATTGAGACCGGCGTCACATCGGATCGGCGTAGCGTAGGCGCCTCGATGATCGAACAGCCCCTCGGCGCGAGACACGTCCGGCGTGCCCGTGAGCGCTTCCTCAATGACCACGACCTCGACCAGGCCGTGAGGGAGAGCATCTCCGTGTCGTGGCGGCGGTCCAGGGCGCTCAACGTTCCGGCCGACCGGCTCGATCTGCCGTTCGTCCGCGAACCCAACCTGGACAGCCCGCTGGTGGACGCCGCCGACCCGGTGTTGCGCCAACTCGCGGAGGGACTGGTGGACGAGCCCATCAGTGTGGTCCTCACTTCGGCGGACGGCGTCGTGCTGCGGCGGATCGCCGCCGATCACCGGCTGAACGGTGTCCTCGACAAGGTGAGGCTGGCACCGGGCTACTCGTACTCCGAGGAGTTCGCGGGCACCAACGGCATCGGGACCGCCCTGGAAACCCGCCAGCCGACGCTGGTCAGGGGCGCCGAGCACTACTCGGAGTGTCTCGGCGAATTGGCTTGTGCGGGAGTCCCGATCATCCATCCGGTGTCGGGGGTGCTCGTCGGGGCGCTCGACCTGACCGGCTGGGTCGACGACGGCGGTCCGCTGCTGGCCACGCTCGCGAAGTCGGCGTCCGATCAGATCGAGGGTCGGCTACTGGCGCGCGCCAGCGCGAAGGAGACGGCGCTGCTGAATGCGTATCTGCGGGCGTGCCGTCGCTCGCCGCAGATGAAGGTGCTGGCCATGGGTGACGACGTCGTGCTGATGAACCGGCGACTGAGATGGGCGTTGGACGTCCAGGATCAGGCCGCGCTCCTGGAGCACGCGGCGGACCTCGGCGTCCAGGCACATGGCGGACGGCACCTCGTCGCGCCCCTGCCCAGCGGGCAGAGCGCGAGGATCTCGTTCACCGATGACTTCGCCGACGGAGGGTCGATGCAGATGTCGGTGTGCTATGTCCATCTGCTGGATGCGCCAGGGCCCCAGCCGACCCGCACCGCGCCGGGACGCGATCGTCTTCCCGGGATCGCGGGCACCAGTTCGTCGTGGCGCCGAAGCTGTGCGGTGATCTCGCGGCACGTGAGGGAGAGGCAGTGGGTGGCGGTGTCGGGCGAGCCTGGCTCCGGGCGGTATTCCGCGTTGAAAGCTGCTGCCGCACTGCATATTCGGAGCTCGACTCGTGTGCTGACCCCCGCCGACTTCCACGGCGGTGCGCAGGCAATGGAGGCGCTCGCGGCCGAGCTCGACGAGGACGACTTCAGCATCATCATCCGCGACGTCGACCTGCTCGACGACGCGACGCAGGCCACCATCGCCGACCTGTGCCAGGGGCGCGAGGACGGCGGGTGGATCGGGGTGACGACGGGCGGTGACTCGGTCCTGGTGTTCGTCGCGCAGACAGTACCCGTGCCCGCGCTGCGCCACCGCATCGAGGACGTCCACGACCTCGTCCCGCTGCTGTTGCGCCAGCTGAGCAGGGGTGCCGACCTCACGCTCTCGGATGCCGCGATCAGGCAACTGTGTAAGTACAACTGGCCCGGCAACGTCGACGAGTTGAAGGACGTGCTACGGGAAGTCGTGGCGCGGCAGCGATCCGGGGTGGTTGACGTTCCTCAGCTGCCGCCACGGTGTCGCACGCTCAGCAGGCACACGCTCACGCAGATCGAGGCGCTCGAACGCGATGCCATCGTGCGGAGTCTGGAGGCCAACCACGGCAGCAAGGTCGATGCCGCGGTGGCGCTGGGCATCTCGCGCGCCACGATCTACCGCAAGATCAAGGAGTTCGGCATCGACGTGTGACTGTGCGACGATGCCGGGATGGCCGCACGCCCATCACACTTCACGCAGACCGCAGAGGACACCTTCCAGCCCACCGCGAACGCGCAAAGCCATTGGGGTGATGACCATCTGAACGGGCCCGCTCTCGTCGGGCTGGCCGCGTGGAACCTCGACCGTCGGTACGGTGACGCCGAGTTCCTGCCCGCCCGGCTGACGGTCGATCTGTTCAAGGCCGCCCGCGGACGGCCGACGGTGGTCACGACGCGTCTGGTCCGAGATGGCAGACGGGTGCGCAATGCCGAGTGCGAACTCGTCCAGGACGGCGTCGCCGTGGTGCGCGCCACCATGGTCCAGTACCGCCGATCGACGGCGCCGAAGGGCGAAGAGTGGCGTGCCGCAACCGATTTCCCGTATCCCGCGGTGGATGATGCCCGGTTCATCCACATCGGCAGCGATCAGGGCGGCTGGAGCAACGCGATCGCCGACCACCAGAACACCTCGCGCAAGCGGTCTCTCCATCGTTCGGTGGACGCGGTGGCCGGACACCGGAACGGTCCCTTCGTGGATGCGGCCATGGTGGCCGAGGGGACCAGCCTGGTGACGAACCTCGGCGACGCCGGGATCGGCTACATCAATGGAGATTTGACGGTGGCCCTTGCGCGACTTCCGCACGACGAGTGGATCGGGGTGCAGGCCGACTCGCACTGGGCGAACGATGGCATCGCCGTCGGCACCGCGACCCTGTTCGACAGCGTCGGCCCCTTCGGTTCTGGAATGGTGACCGCCGTGAGCAACCCCGCCGCCCAGATCGACTTCACCAACGACAAGTATCCCGACCGCGTCCGCTGAATCGTTCGCATATCGCGAACGGTATGTCCTGAAATATCACGTGGACGCGAACGATGCGCCTGGCCTTCAATGCAGTGATGGCGTCGAATCAGGCCCGCACGGGCGTGCTGATGGCAACGGGGTCGATGCTGTGCGTGCAGGTCGGCCTGGCGTTGTCGATCGGACTGATCGACACGATCGGCGTCGAGGGCGCGGCGTGGCTGCGGCTGGCGTGGGCCGGCGCCCTGCTCCTGGCCATCGTGCGTCCGCGCCCGTCGGCGTTCACCAGGACGACCTTCCTCACGTGCGTAGTGCTGGGGATCGTCACGGCGGCGGTCACGCTGCTGTTCATGGCTGCGATCTCGCGCATTCCCCTCGGCACGGCGAGCGCCCTGGAATTCCTCGGCCCGCTCGGCGTCGCGGTGCTTCGCGGTCAGGGACGTCACCGCTTCGCCTGGCCGAGCCTGGCGGCCGCAGGGGTCGTCCTGTTGACCCACCCGTGGGCGGGCGCCATCGACCCCGTCGGCGTGCTCTACGCGCTGGGCGCCGCGGCGTGCTGGGCGACCTACATCCTGCTGACCCAGCGGGTCGGTGACGGGGTCGAGGGCGTCAACGGTCTCGCGGTGTCGATGGCAGTGGCGGCGGTGTTCTCGACGCTGGTGGTCGGGTCCTCGGTGATCCCGCGCATCACACCGGAGATCCTGCTCTTCGGCATCGGCCTCGCGATCTTGCTGCCGGTGGTTCCGTTCACCCTGGAGTTGCTCGCACTCCGGAGGCTGACGACGGCATCGTTCGGAACGCTCATGAGCCTGGAACCCGCACTGGGCATGGTGATCGGATTCCTGGTGCTGTCACAGGCGCCCGGGTGGGCGGGCGTGGCGGGGATGTGTCTGGTCGTCGTGGCGGGTGTCGGAGCCGCGCGCACCGGGGGCAGGACGCCGGAGCTCGTCGCCGCCGTCTGACTCCGGCTGACGCCGGCTGAAATTGACGGCGGCGCAACGTAACCGCCGCGGCACGCGACGCGCCCGAGGTCGGGGCCGTGAGTCGCGCCACGAGTGCATTCGGGGTCAGCAACCCGCCGTTGACCCCGCAGCTATGAAGCGGCTATGGGCTCCCGGCGTTGTCGCAGGCCTTGTGGCAACTGCACGACCACCCGGTTGTCACCGCTGCGAGGGACCGTCGACCCCGACTCGCGCGACTCTTGCCTGTGCAAAGACCCAACGCGCCATTCCGCAGTGGGTGGTTTTTGCCCGCTCGGCGAGCAAGGTGGGCGCGTTCCGGGCGCGCCGCGGTCGCGCAAACACCCTGGGAAAGATGGGCAAAATATTTGCTGATCACGCCAAATATAGCAGAAGTGCCAGCTTAAAGACTATTTTGACCGAAGGTATTATATTGCTTCACACCCCCTCAAATTCCGACGTGACACCAAGGTGGAGCCATGACATCGGTCGAACTCATCCCCAACTCCCGACTTCTCGACGAGCGCGTCGTCTCCTGGTGGGATCCCAAGAGTGAATGCTCGCTGACCATCGCCGAGCCGGCGGAGGCGCCCGAGTTGTTCGCCGAGTACCACGCGGGCGCGGTGAAGAGCTACGCGCGGTTCGGGGTGGCTGATGCGCTCGACCCGGACGCTGGTGCCTGCGCCGAGGACACCGCGCTGTTCTGGGCACTCACCGACGTCGACGGCCGCGTGGTGGGCGGGGTCAGGGCCAAGGGGCCCCTCGCCTCGCCGGACGAATCGCATGCCGTCGTCGAGTGGGCGGGTCGCCCAGGCGAGTCCGCCGTGCGGACGATGATCGCCGACCGCATTCCCTTCGGTGTGCTGGAGATGAAGTCGGCGTGGCTCAACGCCGCGGGTGCGCGCAACCAGAACCGGGCAAAGATCATCGCCCGCAGTGGATTTCACGCCATGGCGCTGATCGGCATCGACTTCTGCATGGCGACGTCGGCGGCGTACATCCTCGAACAGTGGCGGTCGTCCGGTGGTGTGGTGGCGCCCATTCCCGCCACCCCGTATCCCGACGAGCGGTACGAGACCAAGATGATGTGGTGGGACCGGCGCACGTTCGCCGTGCACGGCGAGTCGGCCCAGGTGGCGGCAATCAACCTGGAGATGGCCCAGGTGCGGCGGCGGCAGCGCTCGGGAGCGGACCGCCGCAGGCCCTACGCGCCGCTCGCTCACACGCCCGTCGCGCGGGCCAGGGCTCCGTACCGTCAGCGGACCCCCACGCTGCAGGCCGCGTCTCGCTCGCTCGGGTGAGATGACGGGCGCGCTAACGCGAGGGCAGTACCGTGCGCCGTCCATCGGCCTTGGCGGCGTACATGGCCTGATCCGCCTCCCGCAGGAGGGTGGTGGCGTCACGGGCGTCGTTGGGCAGGACCTCGACCACTCCGATGCTGGCGCCCATCCGGATGCTGTTGCCCGCCACGGTCATCGGTTCGACCAGGACGCTGTTGATGCGCTGAGCCATGGCGTCGAGCTCATTGCGGTAGGCGAATCCGACGAGCAACACCACGAATTCGTCGCCAGCCAGCCGACACACGACGTCATCGCGGCGCACGGAGGCCCTGATGCGTTGCGCGGCAGTCTGAATGACGGCGTCACCGGCGTCGTGACCGAAGGAGTCGTTGACGCTCTTGAGGTCGTCGAGGTCGATGAAGAACACCGCGGACAGCGCAGCCTCGGCATGCAGTCGGCACGCCGTCTCCACCAGGTGTGCCCGGTTGGGCAACCCCGTCAGTGAATCGTGGGTCGCCTGGTGGGTCAGCCGCTCGGTCGTCGAGCGCGTCGCGGTGATGTCCCGCATCGACACCAGCACGGCCGAGCGGTCGCCCTCGTCCGGGTTGAGTCGCCGGGCGTTCATGGCCAGCCACATGCGGCTGCCGTCCCGCCGGTCGTGCGTGAGCACCTCGCCCTCATAGGGGATCCCGGTGGTCAGCGTCCGCAGGATGGGCCGTTCGGACGGATCCATGGGCCTGCCGTCCTGGTCGTGCATGACGGTCTCGCGACTATTGATCCAATACAGGACGAGTGCCTCGTAGCTCTCCCGATCGTCGGGCAGCGCGCCCAGCAGCCGTCCGACGGCGGGATTGATCGAGACCACCCGGCCGGTGTGCGCCAGCACGACGACGGCCTCGTCGAGCGTCGCCACGACGGCCTCGAAGTGCCGCTCGGCGCGACGGAGCGCGGTCTGGTCCGAGCACAGCAGGACGAAGCCGTCGTCCATCGCCGCTGCCGAGATACGCACGGTGAGGGCGGCGCCGCGCGGGTTGTAGTGCGTGGCGCTGACCGTTCCGCCCGCCGCGACGATCTTTCCGGGGTCGAGGTCGGCGCCGACCGCCTCGCCGACCGGCTGTCCGAGCACCCGTGCCGCGGGTCGTCCATAGATGTTCTCGGCTGCGGGATTCCAGCTCGTCACCACCCCCGTGGCCGTCGTCGCGATGATCGCGTCGCTGACGTGGTCGACCAGGGCCGCCTGGAACCGGAGTGCCGACTGGGCGGCCTTCTTCTCGGTCAGGTCGCGGAAGATCACCTGGAATGCGGGTTCGTCGTTCCACGTGCTGAGGACGGACACCGCCTCGACGTCCAGGGTGGTGCCGTCGAACCGGAGCATGACCGCCTCGGACGGTTCGGACACGTCACCGGGCCGGCGGAGGGCGGCGATCCTTGTCAGCATCGGTCCCACCGAATCGGCATGGACGAACTGCGTGATGAGACTGCCGACCAGCTGTTCGGCCGAGGACGCCCGCATCCACCGGACCGCGGCGGCGTTCACGTAGACGAGGTGCCCCATCTGGTGCACGACGATGGCGTCTGGACTGTGCTCGAGCAGCTTCTGGAACCGCTGATCAGGAGTTTCGGCGGGAGACGTCGGCGCGGGGCGCACCGC
>JAESGJ010000498.1_pt1 | contig 18538 bp, 7 predicted proteins | sample 9266241 | NCBI WGS metagenome assembly JAESGJ01 (sample SAMN14514841, study PRJNA621669) | algae metagenome | isolation source: Brasilonema octagenarum HA4186-MV1 and co-occurring heterotrophs from wet... | place: USA: Manoa Valley, Hawaii | collected 2009-07-20 | reverse complement strand
AAGGCGTGCGACGGGACGTCCCGTCGCATGCCGAACACGAAAAAGTGTGGGGATTTGCGGGTTCGCCCCTCGAATCTCCACTATTGTCGCCCCATATCGGTTCGGCAGCACGAAAGCGCGGTGGGCAGGGATACCGGACCCCTGTAAGCCGTTGGGAGAGCAAGCTATTTCGGGCTTTTTCAGTCCGTGAAGGCGGTCGTTGTGACGGGCGGGCGCGCACCAGCGCCCCGCGCGTCGTTTTGCGTTTTGAAGGTCTGAAGAACAGATTCAGGACATTCCGCCCTGAACTTGAGTCTCCGGCCCCCAAAGCGGGTTCGAAAAATTCAACCCGGAGAGCGGTGGCAGCCGCGTTCCGGAGGGCGCGCCCAGAGCGGGCGCCGAAAATGAGAGGCCACGATGGCGCAGCAGACATTCACCGGTCGCAAACGCGTTCGCAAGTTCTTCGGACACATCAAGGAAGTGGCAGAGATGCCGAACCTCATCGAGGTTCAGAAGGCGTCCTATGACCAGTTCCTGATGGTCGATGAACCCCAGGGGGGGCGTCTCGACGAAGGTCTGCAGGCGGTCTTCCGCTCGGTGTTCCCGATCTCCGACTTCTCGGGCACTTCGATGCTGGAATTCGTCCGCTACGAGTTCGAGCAGCCGAAATATGACGTCGACGAGTGCCGCCAGCGCGGCATGACCTTCGCGGCTCCGCTCAAGGTGACGCTGCGCCTCATCGTGTTCGATATCGACGAGGAAACCGGCGCGAAGTCGGTCAAGGACATCAAGGAGCAGGACGTCTACATGGGCGATATCCCGCTCATGACGATGAACGGCACCTTCATCGTCAACGGCACCGAGCGCGTCATCGTCTCGCAGATGCACCGGTCGCCCGGCGTGTTCTTCGACCACGACAAGGGCAAGACCCATTCGTCGGGCAAGCTGCTGTTCGCCGCCCGCGTCATCCCGTATCGCGGTTCCTGGCTCGACATCGAGTTCGACGCCAAGGACATCGTCTATGCGCGTATCGACCGTCGCCGCAAGATCCCGGTGACGTCGCTGATGTTCGCCCTCGGCCTCGACGGCGAGGCGATCCTGTCCACCTTCTACAAGAAGATCCTCTACAAGCGGACCAAGGAAGGCTGGCGCGTTCCGTTCGACGCCAACCGTTTCCGCGGCTACTCGACCGTCAACGACCTGATCGACGCCGATACCGGCAAGGTCGTGCTCGAGGCCGGCAAGAAACTCACCGTTCGTGCCGCCCGTCAGCTCCAGGAAAAGGGGCTGAAGGCGCTGCGCATGTCCGATGAGGAACTGGTCGGCAATTACATCGCCGAGGACCTCGTCAACCCGAAGACGGGTGAGATCCACGCCGAAGCCGGCGAGGAAATCACCGACAAGTCGATGAAGGTGCTCAACGAGCACGGCTACAAGGAGCTGCCGCTCCTCGACATCGACCACGTCAACATCGGCCCCTACATCCGCAACACGCTCTCGGCCGACAAGAACATGACGCGTGAGGACGCGCTGTTCGACATCTACCGCGTGATGCGTCCGGGCGAGCCGCCGACGCTGGATTCGGCGCAGGCCATGTTCCAGTCGCTGTTCTTCGACGCCGAGCGCTATGACCTCTCCGCGGTCGGCCGCGTCAAGATGAACATGCGTCTCGACCTCGATGCGCCCGACACCCAGCGCACGCTGCGCAAGGAAGATATCCTTTCCGTCATCAAGACGCTGGTGGATCTGCGCGACGGCAAGGGCGAGATCGACGACATCGACCATCTCGGCAACCGCCGCGTGCGCTCGGTCGGCGAACTCATGGAGAACCAGTACCGCATCGGCCTCCTGCGCATGGAACGCGCGATCAAGGAGCGCATGTCCTCGGTCGACATCGACACGGTCATGCCGCAGGACCTGATCAACGCCAAGCCGGCGGCTGCCGCCGTGCGCGAGTTCTTCGGCTCCTCGCAGCTCTCGCAGTTCATGGACCAGACCAACCCGCTCTCGGAGATCACCCACAAGCGTCGTCTCTCGGCGCTTGGACCGGGCGGTCTGACCCGCGAGCGCGCTGGCTTCGAAGTCCGCGACGTGCATCCGACGCATTACGGCCGCATCTGCCCGATCGAGACGCCGGAAGGCCCGAACATCGGCCTGATCAACTCGCTCGCGACCTTCGCGCGCGTGAACAAGTACGGCTTCGTCGAGACGCCGTATCGCAAGGTCAAGGACGGCCGCGTCACCGACGAGGTCGTGTATCTCTCGGCGATGGAAGAGGGCCGCTACACGGTCGCGCAGGCCAACGTGCCGCTCGACCCGAAGGGCCGCTTCACCGAGGACCTCGTGGTCTGCCGTCACGCCGGCGAAGTCTTGCCGGTGACGCCCGACAAGGTCGACTACATGGACGTGTCGCCGAAGCAGCTGGTTTCGGTCGCCGCGGCGCTGATCCCGTTCCTCGAGAACGACGACGCCAACCGCGCACTGATGGGCTCGAACATGCAGCGCCAGGCGGTGCCGCTGGTTCGCGCCGAGGCGCCGTTCGTCGGCACCGGCATGGAAGGCGTGGTTGCGCGCGACTCGGGTGCCGCCATCGCGGCGCGCCGTTCGGGCGTGATCGACCAGATCGACGCCACCCGCGTCGTCATCCGCGCCACCGAAGATCTCGATCCGACCAAGTCGGGCGTCGATATCTACCGTCTGATGAAGTACCAGCGTTCCAACCAGTCGACCTGCATCAACCAGCGTCCGCTGGTGAAGGTCGGCGACATCGTCAGGAAGGGCGACATCATCGCCGACGGTCCGTCGACCGATCTCGGTGAGCTCGCTCTCGGGCGCAACGTGCTCGTCGCGTTCATGCCGTGGAACGGCTACAACTTCGAAGACTCGATCCTGCTCTCCGAGCGGATCGTGAAGGAAGACGTCTTCACCTCGATCCACATCGAGGAGTTCGAAGTGATGGCCCGCGACACCAAGCTCGGGCCTGAGGAAATCACCCGCGACATTCCGAACGTGTCGGAAGAAGCGCTGAAGAACCTCGACGAAGCCGGTATCGTCTACATCGGTGCGGAAGTGCGCGCTGGCGACATCCTGGTCGGTAAGATCACGCCGAAGGGCGAGAGCCCGATGACGCCGGAAGAGAAGCTGCTGCGCGCCATCTTCGGCGAGAAGGCCTCCGACGTTCGCGACACCTCGCTGCGCGTTCCTCCGGGCGTGCAGGGCACGATCGTGGAAGTGCGCGTGTTCAACCGTCACGGCGTCGACAAGGACGAGCGTGCGCTGGCGATCGAACGGGAAGAGATCGAACGTCTGGCCAAGGATCGCGACGACGAGCAGGCGATCCTGGATCGCAACGTCTACAACCGTCTTGCCGAGCTGCTCGAGGGACGGCAGGGCATTGCCGGTCCGAAGGGCTTCAAGAAGGACACCAAGATCACCCGTGCGGTGCTCGAGGAGTACCCAAAGTCGCAGTGGTGGCTGTTCGCTTCGCCGAACGACAAGCTGATGGCCGAGATCGAGGCCATGCGGAAGCAGTACGACGAGTCTAAGAAGGGGCTGGAACAGCGCTTCCTCGACAAGGTCGAAAAGCTTCAGCGCGGTGACGAATTGCCGCCCGGCGTGATGAAGATGGTCAAGGTCTTCGTCGCGGTGAAGCGCAAGATCCAGCCCGGCGACAAGATGGCCGGCCGCCATGGCAACAAGGGCGTGGTGTCGAAGATCGTTCCGATCGAGGACATGCCGTTCCTCGAAGACGGCACGCATGCCGATATCGTGCTCAACCCGCTCGGCGTGCCCTCGCGCATGAACGTCGGGCAGATCCTCGAGACCCATCTCGGCTGGGCCTGCGCCGGCCTCGGCAAGCGTATCGGCCAGACGGTCGATGCCTATCTGTCGAAGCAGGACATCAAGCCGCTGAAGGAAACCTTGAAGAAGGTCTACGGCGAGGACGAGACGATCAAGTCGCTCAACGACAACGAACTGATCGAACTCGGCCATAACCTCAGCCGCGGCGTGCCGATCGCGACGCCGGTGTTCGACGGCGCCAAGGAAGCCGACATCGAGGAGATGCTGAAGCTTGCCGGTCTGGACGCTTCGGGCCAGTCGACCGTCTATGATGGCCGTACCGGCGACGCGTTCGATCGCAAGGTGACGGTGGGCTACATCTACATGCTCAAGCTGCACCATCTGGTCGACGACAAGATCCATGCGCGTTCGATCGGTCCGTACTCGCTCGTCACCCAGCAGCCGCTGGGCGGCAAGGCGCAGTTCGGCGGCCAGCGCTTCGGCGAAATGGAGGTGTGGGCGCTCGAAGCTTACGGCGCGGCGTACACGCTCCAGGAGATGCTGACGGTGAAGTCGGACGACGTCGCCGGCCGTACCAAGGTGTACGAGGCGATCGTGCGCGGCGACGACACGTTCGAGGCCGGTATTCCGGAATCGTTCAACGTGCTGGTCAAGGAGATGCGCTCGCTCGGCCTCAACGTCGACCTGCACAACTCCAAGGTGGGACCGGCGTCGACGTCGGAAGCTGCCGAGTAACACGACCTTTCATGCCCGGCCTTCGCGGCCGGGCATCGGCGCTCCGTCCGAGGCCTTGAGGGCAGGGCGCCCCGATCGAGTGATTTTCGAATTTGCGGCCGGAGGCGACCGGCACGCGAGGAGAAGACGATGAACCAAGAAATTATGAATCTCTTCAACCCGACGACTCCGGCTCAGGTCTTCGACCAGATCCGGATCTCGATCGCGTCTCCAGAGAAGATTCTGTCCTGGTCCTACGGCGAGATCAAGAAGCCGGAGACCATCAACTACCGTACCTTCAAGCCCGAGCGCGACGGCCTGTTCTGCGCCCGCATCTTCGGACCGATCAAGGACTACGAGTGCTTGTGCGGCAAGTACAAGCGCATGAAGTACAAGGGCATCATCTGCGAGAAGTGCTCGGTCGAGGTCACGCTGTCGCGCGTCCGGCGCGAGCGCATGGGCCATATCGAGCTCGCAGCCCCTGTCGCGCACATCTGGTTCCTGAAGTCGCTGCCCTCGCGCATCGGCCTGCTGCTCGACATGACGCTGAAGGATCTCGAGCGGATCCTCTACTTCGAATATTACGTCGTGCTCGAGCCGGGTCTTACCGCGCTCAAGGACCGTCAGCTGCTGTCGGAAGACGAGTACCTGAAGGCGCAGGACGAGTACGGCCAGGACAGCTTCACCGCCATGATCGGTGCGGAAGCGATCCGCGAGCTGCTCAAGGGCATGGACCTCGAGAAGCTCGAAGCCACCTTGCGTCTCGAGATGCAGGAGACCGACTCCGACATCAAGCACAAGAAGCTCGCCAAGCGCCTGAAGATCGTGGAAGCGTTCCGCCACTCCGGCAACAAGCCGGAATGGATGATCATGACCGTGGTTCCGGTGATCCCGCCGGACTTGCGTCCGCTCGTGCCGCTGGACGGCGGCCGCTTCGCGACCTCGGACCTCAACGACCTCTACCGCCGCGTCATCAACCGCAACAACCGCTTGAAGCGGCTGATGGAGCTGCGTGCACCGGACATCATCATCCGCAACGAGAAGCGCATGCTTCAGGAAGCGGTCGATGCGCTGTTCGATAACGGCCGCCGCGGTCGCGTCATCACGGGTGCCAACAAGCGCCCGCTGAAGTCGCTCGCCGACATGCTCAAGGGCAAGCAGGGCCGTTTCCGCCAGAACCTGCTCGGCAAGCGCGTCGACTATTCGGGCCGTTCGGTGATCGTGGTCGGTCCCGAGCTGCGCCTGCATCAGTGCGGCTTGCCGAAGAAGATGGCGCTCGAGCTGTTCAAGCCGTTCATCTATTCGCGGCTCGACGCCAAGGGCCTGTCCACCACGGTGAAGCAGGCCAAGAAGCTGGTCGAGAAGGAGCGGCCGGAGGTCTGGGACATCCTGGATGAGGTCATCCGCGAGCATCCGGTGCTGCTCAACCGCGCGCCGACGCTGCATCGTCTCGGCATCCAGGCGTTCGAGCCCGTGCTGATCGAGGGCAAGGCAATCCAGCTTCACCCGCTGGTCTGCGCCGCGTTCAACGCCGACTTCGACGGCGACCAGATGGCCGTGCACGTTCCGCTGTCGCTCGAAGCGCAGCTGGAAGCGCGCGTCCTGATGATGTCGACCAACAACATCCTGCATCCGGCGAACGGCCAGCCGATCATCGTGCCGTCGCAGGACATCGTGCTCGGTCTCTACTACGTCTCGATCATGCGCGAAGGCATGCCCGGCGAGGGCAAGATCTTCGGCGACATGGCCGAGCTCGAGCACGCGCTGCATGCGAAGGTCATTCACCTCCACACCAAGATCAAGTACCGGTGGCAGGGGATGGATGAGACCGGCAAGGTCTCGACGCGCTGGATCGAGACCACCGCCGGCCGCGTCATGCTCGGCAATCTCCTGCCGAAGAACCCGCGCATTTCGTACGAGATCATCAACAAGCTGATGACCAAGCGCGAAATCTCGGGCGTGATCGACCAGGTCTACCGCCACTGCGGCCAGAAGGAGACGGTGATCTTCTGCGACCGCATCATGGCGCTCGGCTTCTACAACGCGTTCAAGGCCGGCATCTCGTTCGGCAAGGACGACATGGTCGTACCGCACTCCAAGTGGAAGATCGTCGACACCACCCGTACGCTGGCGAAGGATTTCGAGCAGCAGTACAACGACGGTCTGATCACCCATGGCGAGAAGTACAACAAGGTCGTCGACGCCTGGTCGAAGGCCACGGAAGAAATCGCCAAGGCGATGATGAAGGAGATCTCCTCCACCAAGAAGACGGCGAGTGGAGCCGATGCCGACATCAACTCGATCTACATGATGGCACACTCCGGCGCCCGCGGTTCGCCGGCCCAGATGCGCCAGCTCGCCGGCATGCGCGGCCTGATGGCCAAGCCGTCGGGTGAGATCATCGAGACGCCGATCATCTCGAACTTCAAGGAAGGCCTCTCGGTGCTCGAGTACTTCAACTCGACCCACGGCGCCCGTAAGGGCCTCGCGGACACCGCGTTGAAGACCGCGAACTCGGGCTACCTGACTCGTCGTCTGGTCGACGTGGCGCAGGACTGCATCATCACGCAGAGTGACTGCGGCACCAAGCTCGGCATCAAGATGCGCGCCATCGTCGATGCCGGCACCGTGGTTGCTTCGCTCGGCTCGCGCATCCTCGGACGCACGGCCTGCGAAGACATTCGCGACAGCTCCGGCAAGGTGATCATCAAGCGCGGCACGCTGATGGAAGAGAGCCATCTGGACGCCATCCAGCAGGGTGGCGTGCAGGAGGTGAAGATCCGTTCGGCACTGACCTGCGAACTCGTCAACGGCATCTGCGGCATGTGCTACGGCCGCGACCTTGCCCGCGGCACGCCGGTCAACCACGGTGAAGCCGTCGGCGTCATCGCGGCGCAGTCGATCGGTGAACCCGGTACCCAGCTGACCATGCGCACCTTCCACATTGGTGGTGCGGCGCAGCTCAACGAGCAGTCGTTCGTCGAATCGAACTTCGACGGCAAGATCGTGATCCGGAACAAGGCCATCGCCCGCAACAGCGAAGGTCACCTGGTCGCGATGGTCCGCAACATGGTGATCGCGATCGTCGATGCCGACGGTACCGAGCGTGCGACGCACCGTATTCAGTACGGCGCGCGCCTGCACGTCGACGAAGGCGACATGGTCAAGCGGGGCCAGCGCATCGTCGAGTGGGACCCCTACACGCGTCCGCTTCTCACCGAAGTGGAAGGCATCATCGGCTTCGAGGATCTGGTCGAAGGGCAGTCGATCACGGAAACGCTGGACGAGGCCACCGGCATCGCCAAGCGCGTGGTCATCGACTGGCGCTCGACTCGCGGCGGCGCGGATCTGCGTCCGGCCATCGTGGTCAAGGGCAAGGACGGCAAGGTGCTCAAGCTCGCCCGTGGCGGCGATGCCCGCTACATGCTGTCGGTCGACGGCATCTTGTCGGTCGACGTGGGAGCCAAGGTCAACCCGGGCGACATCCTCGCCCGTGTCTCGACCGAGAGCGCCAAGACGCGTGACATCACCGGCGGTCTGCCGCGGGTGGCGGAGCTGTTCGAGGCACGGCGTCCGAAGGATGCGGCGATCATCGCCGAAATCGCGGGCACCATCCGGTTCGGGCGTGATTACAAGAACAAGCGCCGCATCTCGATCGAGCCGATGGACAAGACCGAGGAGGCGCGCGAGTACCTGATCCCGAAGGGCAAGCACATCCACCTTCAGGACGGCGACGTCGTCGAAAAGGGCGACTTCATCGTGGAAGGCAACCCGGCGCCGCACGACATCCTTGCGGTCAAGGGCATCGAGGAACTCGCGGCCTATCTGGTCAACGAAATCCAGGAGGTCTACCGGCTCCAGGGCGTGCTCATCAACGACAAGCACATCGAGGTGATCGTTCGTCAGATGCTCCAGAAGGTGGAAGTCACCGACCAGGGCGACACGGACATGATCTCGGGCGAGCAGGTCGACAAGATCGAGTTCGACGCGCTCAACGAGAAGGCCAAGGAAGAGGGCAAGAAGATCGCCACTGGGACGCCGGTTCTGCTCGGCATCACCAAGGCGAGCCTCCAGACCCGCTCCTTCTTCTCGGCGGCCTCGTTCCAGGAGACCACCCGCGTCCTCACGGAAGCGGCGGTCAACGGCAAGGTCGATCCGCTCGAAGGTCTCAAGGAGAACGTCATCGTCGGCCGGCTGATCCCGGCGGGCACCGGCGCCTCCATGGCCAAGATCCGCGAAGTCGCCGTGAAGCGCGACAAGATGATCCTGGACGAGCGCGAGAAGCAGGCGGCGGTCGTGTCGCCCGCGCCGGAAGCGGAGCTTCCTGCGCTGCCTCCCGCGGAATGATCGTTCATCCGTAGGACTACCGAGGACAATGAAAAGGCCGGCGAAAGCCGGCCTTTTTGCTGTTTTGGTTGCCTGTTGCGATGCGGGATCAACCTTTGTTCATCTTTCCTTCAGGCGCAAAAGCGCTTGTGCTAAGGGAGCTTAGAACGGTGGATCCCGTGACGGGGCAGCGCCGGAGACCTCGGAACTCACATGCTTGATCTCGCAATCGTAGGTGGCGGCCCCGGCGGGCTTATGAGCGCTTGGTATCTGAAGCGCAAGCTTGGCGATCTCTGTCGCGTCACCATTTACGAAGCCTCCGACCGGCTCGGCGGCAAGATCGTCACGCGGAAGTTCGACTCGGCGCCCGCGATGTACGAGGCCGGCGTTGCCGAGATCTACGACTACTCGATGACCGGGCCGGATCCGCTGCGCGAATTGATCCAGCATTTCGGGCTGCAGACGATTCCGATGGATGCCGAGCAGGTGCAGTTCGGCGGCGAGCTCCTCGACGACGTGCCGGGCATGCGCCGCAGATACGGTGCCAAGACCGCCGCGGCGATCGAGGCGTTCCGCAAGCGCTGCGCTGAAGCGATGTCGCCGGTCGAATACTACGAGGGCGTCGGCGCGCACGACAACGAGAACCCCTGGGCCTACAAGACTGCCGAGCAGGTGCTCGACGAGGAGGTCGAGGACGAAACCGCGAAGCGCTTCTTCAAGGTGATGGCGCGCTCCGACATCGCGACAGAGAGCCACAACACCAACGGCCTCAATGCGCTGAAGAACTATCTGATGGATGTCGACGGCTATATTGGCCTCTATTCCATCCAGAACGGCAACGAACAGCTGATCGAGTGCCTGCAGTCGGAGGTCAACGCCGACATTCAGCTCAATCACCGCGTGCTTGCCGTGGGCAAGGCGCCGACCGGCCGCTACCAGCTCAAGATGATGAACGGCAAGGGACCGGAGACGCGCGACTTCGATCTCGTGCTGGTCTGCCTGCCGCATTCTTGGCTCGCCACCATGGGGTGGGAGGGCGAGCAGCTCCGCAAGTCGATGGTCAAGCACATCTCCTACTTCGACCGTCCCGCGCATTATTTGCGCGTCTCGATCCTGTTCGACACACCGTTCTGGGGCGAGAAGATTCCCGGCGCCTGGTTCATGTCGGAAGCTTTCGGCGGCTGCTGCGTCTACAACGAGGGCGCGCGCCACGACGTTGGCAAGCACGGCGTGCTGAACTGGCTGATCCCGGGCTCCGACGCGCTGGCCTTCGCCAATCTGTCGGATCAGGAGCTGATCGATGCCGCGCTGAAATCGCTGCCGGCCTCGCTCGGCAATGCGCGGTCGCATTTCATGGAAGGCAAGATCCATCGCTGGCTGTCGTCGGTGAACGCGATACCGGGCGGCCTGCCGGTGCGCGACGTCATGACCAATCACCGGCCGGAGCCGAAGGAGCACCCCGGGATCGTCGTGGTCGGCGACTATCTGTTCGACTCGACGCTGAACGGACTGCTCGACTCCTCGGATGCCGCGACCGACATCATCCTGACGGAGATGATGCGCCTGCGCCGCGCGCGCGCGCAGGACGACAAGCCGCTCTCCGACAAGATCGACCGTGATTATTTCGAGAATTATCGTGGCCTCGGTCCCTATCACGAGGCGTGGCGGCACTTCACCGATCCCGATTACCTCACCAGGCTGCTCGGCATCGTCTGGGGCAAGACGAAGGGCAGCAAGCTGCTCGTCGCGGGCTCGGCCAGCGGCGAACTGGTCGGTGCGCTGCGCGACCGCGGCATCGATGCCTTCGGCATCGAGAACAACCGCGCCATCCACGCCAGGACCCCGAAAGCGCTGAAGAAGTACAACAAGCTCGGCTCGATCACCGACATGCCGTTCAAGGACGGCGCGTTCGACTTCGTGTTCGAGACCAGCCTTTGCCATGTTTCCCCGAAGCAGGTGGTCCGCGCGATCAAGGAGCTGAACCGCGTGGTCAAGACCGGCCTCGTGTTCGGCTCTGTCACCTCGGACATGGCGCCGGCGCTGATCGACCGCTACGACCTCCTGCGTGGAGTCAAGAAGCTCGGCACCTGGTGGGAATGGTCCGAACTGTTCTTCGGCAATGGCTTCGACCTCTCGATGCACCGCAAGGACAGTACCGATGCGCTCTGGGAGGCGACGCTCGCCGCCAACAAGGGGCCGGGACAGTGGTACGCTGACGCCGACAGCCTGCGCTATTCCTTCTTCGACAAGGTTGAGGACGACGACGAGGACTAGCCGCGGGGGGCGTGCTCGAATTCGCCAATTGTTTTGCCGAATTCATAATGATCGCATAGAATCGGCAAGATAGCGGCCCTCCGCTATGTCCTGCTTTCTCTGCGGTCATGCCGGCCGTCAGCATCGGTTGGTTTCATGGCATCCAAGCCTTCCTCGCCCGACAAATCCCTTTCGCCCGACAAACAGAAACTCGCCGCCGAAAAGGCGGCCGAGCTCGACGACAAGCTCGCCTCGGCTGCCAAACCGGACCTCGAAGACGACGAGGATGCCGAAGACGAGGCGGATGACGAGCTGGAGCTCGATGACGACGATGAGGACGAGGACCTCGTCGTCTTTACCGCGCGCGAGGCCGCCGGCGCGCTCGCGACCATCGTCGGGTTCGTCAAGCCATTCCTGGTTAATTACAAACGGATGCTGTCATTCGTGGCGTTTGGCGTCTTCGTCGAGACGCTGTTCAACGTCATCATGCCGCTCAGCCTCAAGTTCCTGATCGACGACGCGCTCGGCGAGGAGGACTTCCAGGCGCTGTACAAGATCCTCGGCGTGCTCGCCGTCGCCGGCATCTTCACCTCGATCGTTGCGGTCTGGTACGAGCGCTGGGACGCGCGATTGGCGGCCTGTATCATCTCGGACGTCCGCCAACGCCTGTTCGAGCACGTTCAGGACCTGCCGGCAGCGTATTTCGGCCGCACCAAGCGCGGTGAGATCCTGTCGCGCTTCTCCGTCGACCTCTCGGCCTTCGAAGGCTCGGTCAAGACGTTTGCCAACAGTGCCGCGCTGCCGTTTCTGGAATTGATCGCCGGCATCATCCTGATGGTGTTCCTGAACTGGCAGCTCGCGGCGGTCGCACTGCTCGTGTTCCCGATCACGCTGATCGGACCGCGGATCCTGACGCCAAAGGCGGTGCAGGCCAATTACGAGCAGAAGCTCAACGAGAGCGCGCTGCTCGGCATGGTGCAGGAGAACGTGGCGGCGCAGGCCGTGATCAAGGCGTTCAGCCTGCAGCGCAAGATGTTCGGTTTCTTCACCTTCCGCAATCACGAGGCGCGCGACAAGATCGCTTCGGCCGCGTTTCTCTCGACCATGGTGGAGCGGACGGTCACCATCTCGGTGCTGATGCTGCACCTCGTCGTGCTCGCCATCGGCGCCTATCTTGCCACCAAGGGCCAGATCACCATCGGCACCTTCGTCACCTTCGAGAGCGCGTTCTGGGAGGTCTCCTACAACATCGCCCATGTGATGCATTTCATTCCGGTGTCGATCTCCTCGGCCGCCGCGATCCGCCATATGCAGGAACTGCTGGACGAGCCGACGCGGGCTGCCGATCGCGCCGGCGCGCCCGATCTGCCGCGCATCACCAACGACATCACTTTCGATCACGTCTCCTTCCAGTACGAGGGCAGTCAGACGCCGGTGCTGGATAATCTCAGTCTCAAGCTCAATGCAGGCAAACGCATCGCGATCGTCGGTCCCAGCGGCTCCGGCAAGAGCACGTTGCTCAACCTGATCCTGCGGCTTTATGTGCCCAACGAAGGCCGCGTCACCATCGACGGCGTCGACGTCCGCAAGGTGACGTTGGATTCGCTGCGCCGGAGCATGGCAGTGGTGTTCCAGGAGAACATGCTGTTCAACATGTCGATCCGTGAGAATATCCGGCTTGGCAAGGAGGGCGCGACCGACGAGGAAGTGGAGGAGGCCGCCAAGAAGGCCGAAATCCACCGTTACATCATGAGCCTGCCGCAGCGCTACGAAACTCCGGTCGGCGAGCGCGGCGATACGTTGTCAGGCGGCCAGCGCCAGCGCATCGCGATTGCGCGGGCGGTCATCCGCAATCCCTCGGTGCTGCTGCTGGACGAGGCCACCTCGGCGCTGGACCAGACCACGGAAGCCGCGATCAACCGCACGCTGCTCAAGGTCGCCAAGGGCCGTACCATGATCTGGTCGACCCACCGTCTGACCTCGGTGGTGGAGATGGACGAAATCATCGTGATTTCAGGGGGCAGGGCGATCGAGCGCGGTTCGCATGCCCAGTTGCTCGCCAAGAACGGGACCTACCGCAAGCTGTGGAACGACCAGATCCACCAGCCGCACGCCGCGGTGGCTCACACCGATGACGGCAGAGACGATGATGATGAAGACGACCTTGAGGATGACGAGGACGACGACGAGGAGGAGTGACCGGTGACCGCAACCGATTCTGTGATTCCGGTTATCGGTCTCCGCCGAATCTGCACCCAACGGTGAGTTCTTCCATTCGAAAACTCAATCGGATCGCTCCCAGTCGGGATTGATCGGACCCTCAAAAAGGCCCGCGGCCGGCTTCGCGGGCGTCGGCACGGCGAACGGCGCCCTAACGATTATGACCAAGTCTTCGGCGCCGATTGCCGCCAAAGCGGCAGAATTAACGCCTCGGGGCTAAAAAGGCCGGCCGGCGAGTCATAAAAATTCTTTTGACCCGGGTATAAATAGGTCGCAGGCTGGCGAAACCGTGTAGACGTTCCTATATCGGAGTGCGGCGACGAGCGCGCCAAACAGCGATTTCGACAGGCTCCTGAAGCGCTTCTGACTGTCGTTTCGCCTTGACTTGATTGATTCCCACTTATAGAAAGCGCCTCACTTAACGACAGGCGGTGAGCATCGCCAGCGTCGGAACGGGCCACCCGTTAGATCCCCAAGGACCTGAGCCGCAAGGGATCGCTCAAGCGGGCACCAACCTCGACGAATGCCGCTCAAACGCTGTCGATCATAGCTAGGCAATGCCAGTGCGACTTTAGGTCTCTTGAGCACGTCCTCTTGAGATCGAATTCGGATGCATGACCTCAGTGCGCGGGCCGCGGCTTTATGCTGACCGGCCTTGATACTGCGGTCCTCTGTGGCGTCGAAGCGCTTTCCGCCCGTTGATGGGGCGGTTGGCGCGATTTCGCTTTGTGCGGTTTGTTCGCGCAGGGTGACCCGGTCGGGCGGGGTGCTCGAAAGAATTGCGGTCCCTTGATGGGACTGCGGCAAGACAGCGGATCCGCAAGGAGCCGCGATAACAAAGGGTAAGGCCAGGATGCCGACGATCAACCAGCTGATCGCTCAACCGCGTGAAGTGCAGAAGTCGCGCAAGAAGGTGCCGGCGCTGCAGCAGTCGCCGCAGAAGCGTGGTGTTTGCACCCGCGTCTACACCACGACCCCGAAGAAGCCGAACTCGGCGCTTCGTAAGGTCGCCAAGGTGCGCCTGACGAACGGCTTCGAGGTGATCGGCTACATCCCGGGTGAGGGCCATAACCTTCAGGAGCACTCGGTGGTCATGATCCGCGGCGGTCGCGTCAAGGACTTGCCCGGCGTTCGCTACCACATCCTCCGCGGCGTTCTGGATACCCAGGGCGTCAAGAACCGTAAGCAGCGTCGTTCGAAGTACGGCGCGAAGCGTCCGAAGTAAGCGGGAACCAGGTCCATGTCTCGTCGCCACTCAGCGGAAAAGCGCGAAGTTCTTCCGGATCCGAAGTTCGGGAACATCATCGTCACGAAGTTCATGAACTCGGTGATGTACGCCGGCAAGAAGTCGGTCGCCGAAGGCATCGTCTACGGTGCGTTCGGTATCATCGAAACCAAGACCAAGCAGAACCCGCTCGGCGTGTTCGAGCAGGCGCTCGAGAACGTCATGCCGACGATCGAAGTGCGCTCCCGCCGCGTCGGCGGTGCGACCTACCAGGTTCCGGTCGAAGTTCGTTCGACCCGCCGTCAGGCGCTGGGCATCCGCTGGCTGATCTCGGCTGCGCGTGACCGCAACGAGAAGACCATGACCGAGCGGCTCTCTGCCGAGTTGCTCGATGCGTCGAACAACCGTGGTAACGCCGTCAAGAAGCGGGAAGACGTGCACCGGATGGCGGAAGCCAACCGTGCCTTCTCGCACTATCGCTGGTAACGGCGAAACACGGAATCTAAGGAACACTCAATGCCCCGCGTTCATGCCATAGAGAATTACCGCAACTTCGGTATCATGGCGCATATCGATGCCGGCAAGACCACGACCACCGAGCGCATCCTCTATTACACCGGCAAGAGCCATAAGATCGGCGAAGTGCACGAAGGTGCAGCGACGATGGACTGGATGGAGCAGGAGCAGGAGCGTGGCATCACGATCACCTCGGCTGCGACCACCGCGTTCTGGGCCGGCAAGCGCCTGAACATCATCGACACCCCCGGCCACGTCGACTTCACCATCGAAGTCGAGCGTTCGCTGCGCGTGCTCGACGGCGCCGTCTGCGTGCTCGACTCGAACCAGGGCGTCGAGCCCCAGACCGAGACCGTCTGGCGCCAAGGCGACAAGTACAAGGTTCCGCGCATCGTCTTCGCCAACAAGATGGACAAGACCGGCGCCGACTTCTTCAAGTGCCTTGCCGACATCGTCGACCGCCTCGGCGCCAAGCCGATCGCGATCCAGCTTCCGATCGGTGCCGAGAACAACTTCAAGGGTCTCGTCGACCTCGTGAAGATGCAGGGCATCATCTGGAACGATGAATCGCTCGGCGCGAAGTTCGACTATGTCGACATTCCCGAGGATCTGGTCGAGCAGGCCAAGGAATACCGCGAGAAGATGGTGGAAGCCGCCGTCGAGCTCGACGACGACGCCATGGCCGCCTATCTCGACGGCAAGGAGCCGGACGAAGAGACGCTGAAGCGGCTGATCCGCAAGGCGGTTCTGACCGGCGCGTTCTATCCCGTGCTGTGTGGCTCGGCCTTCAAGAACAAGGGCGTGCAGCCGCTGCTCGACGCCGTCGTCGACTATCTGCCGTCGCCGGTCGACGTGCCCGCGATCAAGGGCACCGACGATCGCGGCAACGAAGTCGTGCGCAAGGCTGACGACAAGGAGCCGCTCGCGCTCCTCGCGTTCAAGATCATGGACGACCCGTTCGTCGGCACCATCACCTTCTGCCGCATCTACTCCGGCGTTCTGCAGAGCGGCACCGGCGTCGTGAACTCGACCCGCGAGAAGAAGGAGCGCATCGGGCGCATGCTGTTGATGCATGCGAACAATCGCGAAGACATCAAGGAAGCCTATGCCGGCGACATCGTCGCGCTGGCCGGCCTGAAGGAAGCGCGCACCGGTGACACGCTGTGCGATCCCGACAAGCAGGTGATCCTGGAGAAGATGGAATTCCCCGAGCCGGTCATCGAGATCGCGATCGAGCCGAAGTCCAAGGCTGACCAGGAAAAGCTGGGCGTGGCGCTGGCCAAGCTCGCTGCGGAGGATCCGTCCTTCCGTGTGTCGACCGACCAGGAGTCCGGCCAGACCATCCTCAAGGGCATGGGCGAACTCCATCTCGACATCAAGGTCGACATTCTCCGCCGCACCTACAAGGTCGACGCCAACATCGGTGCGCCCCAGGTTGCGTTCCGTGAGCGGGTCACCAAGAAGGCCGAGGTCAAGTACACCCACAAGAAGCAGACCGGCGGTACCGGTCAGTTCGCGGAAGTGTCGATCGTGGTCGAGCCGAACGAACCCGGCAAGGGCTACGAGTTCGAGTCCAAGATCGTCGGCGGTGCGGTCCCGAAGGAATACATCCCCGGCGTCGAAAAGGGCCTCAACAGCGTGATGAGCTCTGGTGTCGTCGCGGGCTTCCCCGTGGTCGACGTCAAGGTTCAGCTCGTCGACGGCAAGTATCACGACGTCGACTCGTCGGCGCTCGCCTTCGAAATCGCAGCGCGCGCGGCATTCCGCGAAGCCCTGCAGAAGGGCAAGTCCGTCCTGCTCGAGCCGATCATGAAGGTCGAAGTGGTGACACCGGAAGACTATACCGGCTCGGTCATCGGCGACCTGAATTCGCGGCGCGGTCAGATCCAGGGTCAGGACATGCGCGGCAACGCCAACGTCATCAATGCGATGGTGCCGCTCATGAACATGTTCGGTTACGTGAATAACCTGCGCTCGATGAGCCAGGGTCGCGCAACCTTCACCATGCAGTTCGACCACTACGCAGAAGCGCCGGCCAACGTGTCGGCAGAAGTCCAGAAGAAGTTTGCCTGATTGTCGTCGGTCACGAACTGACGATTGAACGGAGAGTCAAATGGCCAAAGCTAAGTTTGAACGTAACAAGCCGCACTGCAACATCGGCACCATCGGTCACGTCGACCATGGCAAGACGTCGCTGACCGCGGCGATCACCAAGGTTCTCGCCGAAGCGGGCGGTGCGACGTTCACCGCGTACGACCAGATCGACAAGGCGCCGGAAGAGAAGGCGCGCGGCATCACCATCTCGACCGCGCACGTCGAGTACGAGACGCCGAACCGCCACTACGCCCACGTCGACTGCCCCGGCCACGCCGACTACGTGAAGAACATGATCACCGGCGCCGCCCAGATGGACGGCGCGATCCTGGTCGTGTCGGCCGCTGACGGCCCGATGCCGCAGACCCGCGAGCACATCCTGCTCGCCCGCCAGGTCGGCGTGCCCGCGCTCGTCGTGTTCCTCAACAAGTGCGACATGGTCGACGATCCGGAACTCCTCGAGCTCGTCGAGCTCGAAGTCCGCGAGCTGCTATCGAAGTACGACTTCCCGGGCGACAAGATCCCGATCATCAAGGGTTCGGCGCTCGCCGCTCTTGAAGATTCCGACAAGAAGCTCGGCCACGACGCCATCCTCGAGCTGATGAAGAACGTCGACGAATACATCCCGCAGCCGGAGCGTCCGATCGACCAGCCGTTCCTGATGCCGGTTGAAGACGTGTTCTCGATCTCGGGCCGCGGCACGGTCGTGACCGGCCGTGTCGAGCGCGGCATCGTCAAGGTCGGCGAGGAAATCGAGATCGTCGGTCTCCGTGCGACCCAGAAGACGACCGTCACCGGCGTCGAAATGTTCCGCAAGCTGCTCGATCAGGGCCAGGCCGGCGACAACATCGGTGCGCTGCTCCGCGGCACCAAGCGCGAAGACGTCGAGCGCGGCCAGGTGCTGTGCAAGCCGGGTTCGGTCAAGCCGCACACCAAGTTCAAGGCTGAGGCCTATATCCTCACCAAGGAAGAGGGCGGTCGCCACACCCCGTTCTTCACCAACTACCGTCCGCAGTTCTACTTCCGCACCACCGACGTGACCGGTGTCGTGCATCTGCCGGAAGGCACCGAGATGGTGATGCCGGGCGACAACATCGCGATGGAAGTGCACCTGATCGTGCCGATCGCGATGGAAGAGAAGCTCCGCTTCGCGATCCGCGAAGGTGGCCGCACCGTCGGCGCCGGCGTCGTCGCCTCGATCATCGAGTAATACGAGAACAGGGATCGGCGAGTAGCGAATGGTGACATTCGCTATTCGCTATTCGCCACCCCACTGAAGAGAGACCACGGCAATGAACGGCCAAAACATTCGTATCCGTCTCAAGGCGTTCGACCATCGTATCCTCGATACGTCGACCCGCGAGATCGTGAACACGGCGAAGCGCACCGGCGCGCAGGTCCGCGGACCCA
>JAESGJ010000497.1_pt1 | contig 18616 bp, 22 predicted proteins | sample 9266241 | NCBI WGS metagenome assembly JAESGJ01 (sample SAMN14514841, study PRJNA621669) | algae metagenome | isolation source: Brasilonema octagenarum HA4186-MV1 and co-occurring heterotrophs from wet... | place: USA: Manoa Valley, Hawaii | collected 2009-07-20 | reverse complement strand
GCCAACAGCTTCTTCAGCTTCGCGTTCTCCTCCTCCAGTGCCTTCAGCCGCTTGGCCTCGGAGACGTCCATGCCGCCGAATCTGGCCTTCCAGTTGTAGATCGTCGCCTCGGACACACCGTGTTTGCGGGCCAGGTCGGCCGTCTTCGCCCCCGCCTCATGCTCCTTCAACACAGCGATGATCTGCTCTTCCGTGAACCTTGCTCGCTTCATCTGTCCGTCCCTTCTTCAGGCCGGACTCTAACTCCATCTGGAGGAAACACTCAGTGGCAGGTCATGTGACCGGAGGTTCGTTCGCAGACGCGTTTCATCGCGCGGCTGAGCGCTAAGTTAGCCGCCGCTGGACATCGACAGCGCTGCCGCTCTAGGGTTTGTTGGTTCTTTGTTAACTACCTTTAGCGATGGTTCGATCGCACGCTTAGTACCAATCGAAAGATGAACGCATGTTTCAGTTTTTTTTGAGAGCTAGCATTCATCGGATGTCGAATCTCGGGCCGCGCCGGGACCAATTTAGAGCTCGTTCGGCGATACGGGACGCTCAAACCGATAAAGCTCGTCTTATGCCAATCATCAGAGCCATCGATTCAGCGCTTGTTGCCGCCGAAAAGGAATATGCCGGCCTCGACAAACGGGTCTCCGACGTGATCGAGCGTGCAGCGGTGACAATCGGCAACGGGGATGATGAATATTTGCACCGAGAAGCTCTGGATGAGCACCATCAAGATTTATTTGACAAGGAGATCCTAAATGGTCAGCGACGGCTTGGCCAACTGAATGCGACGATCGGACATCTGCGATTTTTGGCGGCAGCATTCGCTACGCGATTTCCCGAATTGCGGACTGGGTAGACAATTGACGAATTAGCGTCGGGCCAAGGGCGCTTCTCTCGAGTAACGCTGGTGGTGTTGATGTGGCGCTGCCGGAAAGTGCTGGGCGGCTTCATTGATCGGTCGGCTTCGATCGCCGAGCAACTATCGGCTAACAACGTCTTCGGAGTCTGTCGGGTTGTTAGATCGTGCCCCAAGATAGGCTGGTTAGTGTTCTTTGATCTCGAATTCTCGCTTTAGACGCTCCACAATTAGCGAAAGCGCTGAATTGCAACTATCCCGCTCGGCTTTACCGAATCTGATTCCGCGAACCGTCCAATTAGAATCTTTTATCGACTTAGGGTCGCATTCGCCGACGACTACGCCGACAAATCTTTCACAGCTAGGGCCTGATCTTCGTACCGCCGTTGTTATAGCTGCCTCGAGAACGGTTGATGCGATCGGCGATTTCGGATTAGTTTTGAACATTGCTCTGGCCCCGGATCCTCTGCCGAGATGTTGAAAGCAGAAAATAGCCGTAGTTTGGAGTCAAAAATAACCAATTGATTAATTCGGTTCAGTGTGTGGCAGTTGCGCCACGTACACTCTTAGAGCCCGCCTCCCTGACAGGTTGGCTAGCTACTTGGCAAATTTGATTGGGTTACCTTGGATGCTACTATCCAATTGATTTTGGGAGATCTAATCGCTCTAGCTCAAAATCCGATAACCGGCGTAGACTAGATGCTTCGGCTGGCGTCCGTTGGCATCAATCGCGCGGTGGCCGAATTGGAAGCATTTCTCCGGTGGCGATTGAGGCGCTGTGGCAACTGGGTTGAGTAATCTTGGTGAGATCTGCGTCCACGTTTTCCAAGCTGCCGCGCTTTTAAAGCCATCAGCCGCAAACCAAAGCGAGTTTGCGACGTAGGCCGTTGGGCGTTTTGACGGGCACTGCTCGGACACAGCCGGGATAGATTGCTAAGTTATAATGGAAAGGTACGAGATCAAAATAGCCGTGGATGGGGCACAGATAACCTAGCTCAGGACCGCAACGCGTGAGGGGATAATGTGCCCCGCGAGCGCTGGCTTCATTCGTAGCTGCTCCTGTGAAAACGATAAGAACGCTCCCCAAAAACACCGTCATCAATCGCCACATATAACCAGCCCCTTGATCTTCGCTCCGCGGAATTGGCTCATACTAGACATCATACGTCGCTTCGCCAAGCCGGTGGTGTGCTGGCTCGAGCGGTCAATATTGTGCTGGCAGGCCGTTCCGAACACTTCTCAGCCGCTTTCCGCTCGGCTTATTCTTTTACTGCGCGATTGCAGATGTGAGCCTGACTGAGCTCGTAATTTGCTTCGTAGTAGTAGGTTAGTAACCATAAAGGCGTATCTTGCGGAGGCTCGCTTCCTGGCGGGTCAAGGGGGGCGTGATTTTAAATTGTGCATTTGTTATCAAATAGTTAAATGGGGTTGGTGGCTACTGTGACTTCAGTGCCACGCTTACGGCAAAAGACTATCGGACAGAGCAATCAATGCTATGAGGCCCCTACCGTGCCGTGTAGTTTCAAATCGCTTGATCGAGTCCACTGGGTCAGTTTTTACGCTTTTTGACTACTGGCGGGCCGGAGGAGGTCATTTGAAGCTCATGCTCGCAACTGTTTGTCGGCGGATGAACCTCAGCGTTTGCTGCTGTGCATATATTCAGGGCTGCGAGTAATGACTGGACTTAGCGTTAGTCGGGGCGGGATTGTTGTTATGGGGCGACTGTTTTCATCATTGCTTGTCGCTGTTTTTGCCGTTGGTTTAGGGTCTTGCACCCTCCTTCCGAGCACCGGGCCTAAGAGCGATGACATCAAGGCCGACGCAACCGCAGGGATCCAATCCGCCGCCTCGCTACCGTACGCGCTAGTTGATGTATCCGCGGACACGATTGGCTTTTTGTCCCAGCCTAATATAATAAGCTTCAAAGGCGAATTCCCGGACAAGCGCCCAAAGCCCAACCAAGTTGTCGGCGTTGGTGATGTGCTCAACATATCGATCTTTGAAGCGGCGCCCGGCGGTCTTTTTACCCCTGGTCAGGCGGCTGGCGCCCGACCTGGTAACTTTGTCGACTTGCCGGCGCAGGCGGTCGATCAAAAAGGCAGTATTTACGTCCCTTACGCGGGCGAAATTCCGGCGGCCGCACGTACGATCCCTGAGATTCAACAGGCTGTCGTCGCCCGCTTGCGAAATCGCGCAATCGAGCCCCAAGTTGTCATCAGTCTTAATCAACAGCACTCCAGTGTGGTGAGTGTGTTGGGGGATGTTAATACCCCGGGAGTGTTGGCCCTGAACAGCGTTGGAGAGCGTCTCCTCGCATTGATCGCGCGGGCGGGTGGGCCAAAGTACGAGGCTATCGAAAGCTATGTGACCTTACAGCGGGATGGCAAGCGCGTCAGAGTGCTTCTGAGCAGAGTGGTTCACGATCCGCGCGAGAATATCTTTGTTCGACCGAATGATGTTATTTTTGTTACGCGAGAGTCGCCGACCTTCACGGCGCTTGGAGCTCTTAACCAGAACGTATTCGGACAAATTTCGGATATCAGTTTTGATGTGGAGACGCTGACTCTGACTCAAGCTATTGGCAAGGCAGGCGGCCTCAACGACAATCAATCCGACTCTAGCGAAATCTTTGTCTATAGGTTCGAAGATCGTCCTCTTCTTGAAAAGCTCGGCGTCGACACGACAAGGTTTGTCTACGACCGGATACCGACTATTTATCGGGTGAATTTACGAGATCCGTCGGGCATGCTGCTTGCTGCCGGATTCCAGATGCGCTCGAAGGACGTGCTTTATGTAGCCAACGCAAAGGTCGTTGATTACTACAAGCTGCTGACGCTCATCAATAATACGGCTAACACTGTCTCCAATACTGCGAATACTGTATCCAATGTGAATGCCGCGCGAATTTCGGTCAAAGGCTCAAACTGAACGGCGTAAATCCCGATCTTTTTCGGATCGATATTTTGCCTTCTTGACGCTCAGATCTGTTCAGCTATGGACGACGTCAGTTGCCCTTGCGTCGGCGCCTTTGTTTTTCGGATCGGTCGATCTGGTATGGGTCGTTTGCTGGACAATTGCGCTTGCGATCGCTGCCGGTTGTGGTGCCGGCTTTGAACTTAATGTTCAGCAAACGCGAATTTTTCGGGGCGCGCTTGGAGTTTTCCTTTGCTACGCCGTTGTGTCCGTGATTCAAATCCTCCCTCTTGGACTGAATAACCTCAACGACCCGAGCTGGCACCGGTTAAACGAGCTTCTCGAGCTCAGCGTCGGCCCGAGGATTTCGAGTCGAGAAAAGATCCCGGACATTGCCATTGGTCACTTCTTTACCTTCGTTTTCGCCTTCACGAATGGCTTCTTGCTAGGGACGTCCCGCGAGAACAGCGCAACGCTGATCAAAGTTGCGCGCATTTCAATCCTCGCCTATGCGGGTTACGGGTTATTTGCTTTAGTGTTTACGCCGACTACAACACTCTGGGCGACCAAGTCTGCTTATCTCGGCAGCTTTACGACGACGTTCATCAATCACAACACCGCTGGGACGCTTGTTGGCTCTGGTCTAATCCTTTGGGCTAGTTGCGCCGTATCTTCTTGGCAAGCCATTCGAACCTCTTCTGTTCGGCTGCTATTGCTGAATCCCGCAAATGAGAAGCTCTCGTTCGATGTGCTTTTCAAAACGGTCGGAGCTTTGGTCTGCTTCTTCGCGCTCCTGTCAAGCGGATCTAGGGGCGCTCTGATTTCATCCTGCGCCGGGCTACTGACTTTAGCGCTACTTATAGTTGGGGGTCGAGACAAAGTCAGTCGCAAGGGCCTTTTCTTCTTCGCTCTAACGGGTGCCGTTGCATCGATTGGATGGCTTCTTCAAATCGGAAGGATTGCGAGCCAAGGCCTTGTCGATGAACAGAGGTGGTCAGTCTACGAACTATGTTTGCAGTCCGTTCAACGGCGCCCTTGGTTTGGCAGTGGAGCAGGGACTTTTGAAGACATCTTTCCGTCGCTGCGTTCTCCAACGTTTCCAAGTTCAGGAGTGTGGGATCATGCTCACTCGACCATTCTGGAAATCGCAGTTGAAATGGGAATTCCGGTTGCCGTGATAATCGGGTTGGCGGCCCTGGCGACTGTTCTTCTTCTGTCACGCGCGGCAATGCAGCAGTCTATATCAGTTGCAGCACCGTTGGCGGCAATTGCAGGTGTCGCCGTGCTTAGTTATGTTCATTCACTCGTTGATTTCTCATTGCAGATACCCGGCTATTTCATACCATTCGGGATACTGATGGGTCTGGGGCTCGCGAGAGCGGCTTCGTCGCCCATTTCAGATGGTCGGCGCCGCGGCCAATCGTCGAATGCCTTCGCATTTGATCCAGACTGAGCGCTTATCGCACTGTACCGGTCGGGTTCATGTGCGCAGGTTTCCACCGGCGAGTGCGGAAAGCGTGACTGATGCCCTTCTTTGTCGTATCCGTCCGGTAGAGGCCGCCTTGCCGAATGATGCGTGTTGTTGAGAACTGTCCTTATGGACAGTGATAGGCGCAGTGCCCAAGTCGAACGGCTTGAGGTGGTGGACACGGCCGGCGGCGGCGCTGGTCGGAGGGTGAGAAGCTCAAGATCGTCCTTGAGAGTTTACAGGCGCCGCGCCGGGTCGCGGCAACAGCGCGCCGGTATGGCGTTTCGCGGTCATTGCTGTTGCGATGGCGACGCTCGTTTCGGCCCGATCCGAAAGATGCCGCCGATCAACCTGGCTTCGTACCGGCGATAGTGGTGGCGGAATCAGGGCCGACGCCTGGTCCGGTCACGCCAGCCGGTGGCGGCGCCATCGAGATCGAGTTTGCGGCCGGGGCCCGGATGCGGATTACGGGAACGGTCGATGCGGCGACGCTGAAGGCCGCGCTGACGGCACTGGCAGACGGACGGCCGCGGTGATCCCCATTGCGTCTGGTGTGCGGGTTTGGATTGCGACCGGCCACACCGATATGCGTCGCGGCACATGAACTCGCTGGCCTTGCTGGTGCAGGGTAAGCGCTGTTCAGCGGTCACCTACCGGATGACGGGGTGATCTGCGAGTCTGCGGTTTGTTCGGACCGTTAGGCTTAGAATGGACACAGTACATACTGCTATCACGGAGCCGGTGCGGCGGCTTGAGGTCTTCACCGGAGCCGGTCGTCGGCGGAAGTGGAGCGACGAGGACAAGGCACGGATCGTCGCGGAGATCGTGGCGAGTGGTGACTCGGTGTGTTCCGTGGCTCGACGGCATGGATTGTCACCGCAGCAGCTGTTTGGCTGGCGACGTCGGTTGCGCGAAGCAGCAGGCGGTCATTCCGAAGCGGACGAAGTCCGATTTGTGCCGGCAGTGGTGGATGCCGTGGTACCGGCGCCGACTGTTCACCGAGAGCGCAAAGCGGCGCGCTGCAAGGCCAAGGCGGATGACGGGGTCATCGAGATTGAAGTCGACGGCATCACGATCCGAGCCGGTCGTGGAGCGGACACGGCGATGATTGCGTCGATGTCCAGGCACTGAAGGCGAGCCGGTGATCGGCCCGTCGGGTGCGGTCCGGGTGATGGTGGCGACCAAGCCGGTAGACTTCCGCAAGGGCATGGAAGGTCTTGCGACCCTGGTGCGCGAGAGCATGGGGGCAGACCCATTCTCGGGAGCTGTCTATGTGTTCCGGGCCAAGCGGGCGGACCGGATCAAGCTGGTGTTCTGGGATGGAACGGGCCTGTGCCTGTTCGCCAAGAGGCTCGAGGATGGTACCTTCCGCTGGCCGAAGATCGAGGACGGCGTGATGCGCCTGTCGCGGCGCAATTGTCGGCGCTGCTGGAAGGGCTCGACTGGCGGCTTGTGCACGAGGCACGGGAGACGCCGGCGCCAGCGCGGCCCGGATAGCTGTTGGCAGTGCTGCGGCGAAGTGAATCAGGAGCGTCGGACGCGTCGCCAGATGGCGGCGAATATGCTCTGATTTGGGTGTGAAGGACGCCCTGCCTGACGATCCCGAGACGCTGAAGGCGATGCTGCTCGCCGAGCGATGCGAGAGCGAACGGCTGCGTCAGATCATCAAGGAAATGCAGCGACACCGGTTTGCCGGCGGGCGGAGACGCTGCCCGAAGATCAGATGCTGCTGGGCCTGGAAGACGTTGAGCAGGTCGCAGCGTACGGCGAGACGGCGCAGGACGTCAGCGCAACTGAAGGCCGCGAGGCGCGGACTCGCAAGCGCCGCGGTAACCGTGGCGCCCTGCCGGTGCACCTGCCGCGGATCGAGGTCGTCGTCGACATCGAGGACAAGACCTGTCCCTGCTGCCAAGGCGAGTTGCACCGGATCGGCGAGGACAGAAGCGAGCGGCTGGACCTGGTCCCGGCGCAGTTCCGGATCCTCGTGACCCGGCGGCCCAAATACGCCTGCCGGGCCTGCGAGGATGGCGTCATGCAGGCGCCAGCCCCGGCTAGGCTGATCGAGGGCGGATTGCCGACCGAGGCCACGGTCGCCCAGGTCCTGGTCTCCAAATATGCCGATCACCTGCCGCTCTACCGGCAGGCGCAGATTTACGCCCGCCAGGGCATTGAGCTCGATCGTTCGACGCTGGCGGACTGGGTAGGACAAGTTGCCTTCCACCTGCGTCCGCTGCATGATCGTCTCCTCAGCAAGCTCAGGCATCGGCCAAAGCTGTTCGCCGACGAGACGACGATGCCGGTGCTCGATCCCGGCCGCGGGCGCACCAAGACCGGTCAGCTCTGGGCTTATGCGGCGGACGACCGGCCATGGGGCGGCGCTGATCCGCCGGGCGTCGCCTACGTCTATGCGCCCGATCGCAAAGCCGACCGACCGATCGCCCATCTTGCAGGCTTCAAGGGGATCCTGCAGGTCGACGGCTATGCCGGCTACGCCAAACTCGCTGAGCGGGGCGACATTGAGCTTGCGTTCTGCTGGGCGCACATGCGCCGCAACTTCTATGAGCTCGCAACCCCTGGCCCGGCGCCCATCGGGAGCGACGCGCTCAAGCACATCGCCGAGTTCTACGCGATCGAGAAGGACATCCGCGGCCGCAGCGCCGAAGAGCGTCGCCTCGTCCGGCAGCAGAAAAGCCGGCCGCTTGCCGATAGATTCCAAAAGTGGCTCCGCACAAAGCTCGCCCTGATCAGCCAGAAGGGCAAGCTCGCCGAGGCCATCCGCTATGCGCTCTCGCGCTGGGAGGGCCTGACGCGCTTCATCGATGATGGTAGTATCGAGCTCGACAACAACGCTGTCGAGCGTTCGGTCCGTCCGATCACGCTCAACCGAAAAATGCGCTGTTCGCAGGCTCCGACGGCGGCGCCGAGCACTGGGCCATCATCGCCTCTCTGGTCGAGACCTGTAAGTTGAACGATGTCGATCCGCTCACTTACCTGACCGACGCCCTCACCAGGATCGTCAACGGCCATCCAAACAACGACATCGATCAGCTGCTTCCGTGGGCCTATTGTCGTCAAAACCTCAAAGCCGTGGCCTGAGAACAACGCTTACGGTGCAGGAAGCGTTCACGCGGGACCCGCACGGCGGCGATCTCTATGTGTTCCGAGGCAAGAGTGGCAAGCTCATCAAGATCCTTGGCACGATGGACTGGGCATGTCGCTTTACGCCAAGCGGCTGGAGCGCGGCCGCTTCCTGTGGCCGTCGTCGGCTGATGGTGTGGTGACAATCACCCCAGCCCAGCTTGGTTACCTGCTGGAGGGCATCGACTGGCGGATGCCGCAACAGACCTGGCGACCGCAGGCGGCCGGCTGATCGCCGGGATTTGAATCGAGGGCACGATCAGCAGTCCGGACAGAGACCTCGCCTTGTGATTCTCTAGCCAGCGATGGGCGCCGATCATTCTCTTCCCGACGATGTGACCAAGCTGCAGGCGATGCTGCGCGTCGAGCGAGCGGCCCGGTTGGCCGCGGAAGCCGAGGCTCAGGCCGGGACCTTGCTGATCAAGAAGCCCAAGCTCACGATCAAGAAGCTGCGGCATGAGCAGTTCGGGCAGTCCTCCGAGCGAGGCGCATTGCTGGACCAGCTCGAGCTGCAACTCGCCGACTTAGAGGGGAACGAGGCAAAAGCTGAGACAGCGGCGCAGATGGCAGCCGAGAAGATCGTGGTGCCATCGTTCGAGCGCCGTAAGCCAGCCCGCCGGCCGCTGCCGGAGCATTTGCCGCGGGAGCGCATTGTCTATCCGGTGCCCGCCACCTGCCCATGCTACGGCGACAGCCGGTTGCGCAAGATTGGCGAGGACGTGACCGAGACGCTGGAGCTCGTTCCGCGCCAGTGGAAGGTGATTTAGTACGTGCGCGAGAAGCTCGTCTGCCGGGCCTGCGAAGCGATCACCCAGCCGCCGGCTCCCTCGCACCCGATTGCGCGCGGGCGTGCAGGGCCCAAGCTCCTGGCCCATGTTTTGTTTGCCAAGTATGGCCTGCACCTGCCGCTTCATCGTCAAAGCGACGTCTACCAGCGTGAAGGCATCGACCTCGACGTATCAACGCTCGCGGACTGGGTGGGTGCCTCCGCGGCAACCCTGGTGCCTTTGGTTGATGCGATCCGGAGCCATGTGTTCGCCGCTGAGCGTATCCACGCGGATGACACCTCGGTGCCGGTGCTGGCCAAGGGCCAAGACCCGGACCGGCCGGCTCTGGACCTATGTGCGTGACGACCGTCCGTTTGCCGGCCCAGATCCGCCGGCGGCCGTGTTCTTCTACTCGCCCGATCGTGGCGGTGCGCATCCGAACCAGCATCTGGCAGGCTATGCCGGACTGATGCAGGCCGACGCCTACGCCGGTTTTGGCAGGCTCTACGAGGCCAATCGTAAGGGCGGCCCGATCATCGAGGCCGCGTGCTGGGCGCATGGCAGGCGCAAGTTCTTTGGTCTGGCACGGCACACCACCGGCGCGGAACGCGGCCGAGGCGGTCAAACGCATCGATGTCCTGTTCGCCATCGAACGTGAGACCAATGGTCTTGCTCCGCAGGAGCGCCTGCGTGTGCGCCAGGAGCGCAGCCGTCACCTGATCGTCGAGCTGGAGGCGTGGTTGCGCGAGCAGCGCGCGAAGCTCTCCAGGAACAACGACACGACCAAAGCGATAAATTACTGCCTCAGCCGCTGGGATGCATTTGCCCGCTTCCTTGATGACGGACGGCTTTGCATGACGAACAATGCTGCTGAGCGTGAGCTACGGGCGGTCGCCGTGGGACGAAAAAACTGGACCTTCGCCGGCTCCGTTGAGGGCGGTCGGCGTGCGGCTGCGATCTACACCCTCGTCGCCACCGCCAAACTCAACGACATCGATCCAGAGGGCTTGGCTTGCCGACGTGCTGGCTCGCCTACCGGATCATCCCGCCAAGCGCATTGACGAACTCAAGCCCTGGAATTGGCGATCTCAGAACGTCGCCGACGCCGCATAGCGCGATCGCCTTCCGCCAAAAACAACCTAGCCGGGGCCTTCGCCGGATGCGTACTCTTTGTCGTCGTGCATGCCCGGAGAGTAGGATTACGGCACAGCGAATGCTGAGCCCGGACGCCCGCAGTAAAAAGAGGAGCACACCTTAGACGTTTAGTCGCGAGAGTGCGGTTGGCTCGGCGCTAAAGCTTCGGGGCCAAAGTCCCTGTGGCACTCCGAGTGTTTGTCACGCGCTATCGCTTGGCTAGGTGGAATCTTGATGCGTCGGAGATGACAGATTGAGAAGGCTTCACTTCGGACCAAAAGCGCGAATTATTTGCCGATTGTATCTTGATCCAGGAATATGCCGTACTTTGCCACGTTCGAACGGCTTCGGTGAGGTTGTCCAAAACCAAATCGCCTTGTGTTGTGGATACGACGAGGACTAGGTGCCCTATACCGGACGGGGTCTTGACGACAGACAGGCGTAACGCCTTGGCCGGCATTCCACTCTCGACGAGTTGATGCCGTTTGGTCACGGCGTAATCATTGCAGTCCCCTGCTATCGGAGCGATCGTCCATCCATCCTGAAGCTCGGGGCCATAATCCTTTATGGTGGGAGAAATCGACGCATTAACCGTCTGGTTGATGCGCTTGAGGAGTTCGAGCGTCTTGGGGCCGAACTCGATTCGGCTGCTTCCTGATAAGTCGGAATCGCATTCGCTGGGATAACGGAGACAAAACCTAACATGTTGAAAAGGAGCCAAAGTCGGCTTTCCCTCAACAATCGGAGCCGCTGGGATCCAATTGGAGGGCAGCTGTTCTCGTGCGTATGAGCCGGTGACTGAAAAGCCAGCGACCATCGCGAAGATAATTGATTTACAAGCCCGCACGATGAATGTCCGAGTAAGTTACATGGCTTGGCGCCATTCTCGCGACATCATGCAAACGGTTGAGTTAATTCTTTGCTATCGCTTACCCCAGCGACAAAACATCTGGACCACAGCGGGAGCGGAGAGTAGCAGCTGTCGTCTGCTCGAACAGAGCACGCTGAACATTCAATTCACACCAAAAAGGGCGATGTTCTCGGTCGGGTCGGATGCGCAGGATGAGCTTTCGGCTGATGCCGCATCACGATGAAATACCAGACTACCCACGGTACTGCGGTCGCCGGCGCATGAGGGCCACCGCCTGCGAGTGGCACGGCTTCGGCTATCCGCGGCTGCTTGTTCTGCTCAGGCGAGCGGAACCTGATGAACAGCAAAAAGCACTTCAGTAGAAGCTCACCGTGCGCCGCGTGGTTGAGAGCTGCGCTACGGAAGGCTCCACCACAGCTCTCATCGCGCCCTCAGCAGGCATTCTCGGACAGCAAGAGCGCTGGAATCGTAACAATAAATATCTTGGCGTCTAAAGCCATGGACCAATTTCTAGCGTAGAACGTATCGCATGCGACTCGCTTACTGTAAGTAGTGCTACTCCGGCCGCTGACCTGCCACAGGCCCGTGATTCCGGGCCGGCACGACAGGTAAGCGCCCTGCGAGCCGGCGTACATGGCGAGTTCGTCCTCGGTGACGGGCCGTGGGCCAACGATACTCATATCACCCTTGATGACATTGAAGAGCTGGGGCAATTCGTCGAGACTGGATTTTCGCAAAATCGCACCTATCAAGGTCACTCGCGGGTCATTCCGGAGCTTTCGAGTTGTGGCCCATTCCGCAGCAGCTGCAGGATTGGATTCAAGAACGTGGCTCAAACGCTCTTCGGCGTCGGTGACCATAGTTCTGAACTTGAGACAGCCAAAATAGCGGCCATTGAACCCGACGCGCTTATGGCGGAACAGCGCAGGGCCTGGGGAGCTCAGCACCGTTAGCAAGAAGCAAACGACGAACAGGGGTGCGAGGAATAATATCGCTGATGCAGCTATTACGACATCAACTATTCTTTTGGACGTCATGCCTACGGGGTGGGGAAGGCTGATCGCAGCAGCTTTCAAATTGCTGCCGGTGTCTACAAAACTACCCATCTCACACTCCTCAAATGCTACTTAGACTAATGTTTCGAATTGACTCCAACTCCTAACTCTTTCTTAGCGATTAAATGCGCAGTGCACAATTTCGGCAAGCCTCATTTGGCGGCAAGTCAGCTATTAATATGAACGATTAAGTATTTGGTATTATGAAATTCTTGTTCCGTCTGCCTCGCTCTACGGGTTCCAGTCTAACCTTTGACTTTTTCTTGATCAGACGACGAAGCCTCCTCCCGGGCGGGATGGCTGAACGCGCTACGGAGCGCCAGGAAATCGGTAAGGCAAGCCTCTCGGTCGATATCGGTGAGTTTGGCGGTGGCGTGGGTATAGATAGCAGCGGTAGCCGGCCGCCCTCATAGGAGCCGGCGAAAGTTCCAATCTTCGAGCGATAGCGACAGTCCGTGGTTCGTGCTCGGCGGCATTGTTCGATATTCAAGCCGTCCCCCATCAAGGAACCGGGTAAATGCATCCCAGCGGCTGAGGCAGTAATTGATCGTCTGCCGCGCTGCTCGCACAACCACGCCAGCAGCTCGACGATTAGGGGCGGCTCTCAGGGCTTCGCCAAGGACCGATGATCCGGACTTCGTTGCTGGGAGCATGGCCATGCCCGGCAATGTGCTGAAGCGCCCGACGGTTCGCGAGCATCCAGAATTGCCCGCTCTCGAAGCCAAAAGCGCGAAGGGGAGACGCCGTCGCCTGAGACGCTAGGCGGCCCAGGCGAGCATCGAAGCCTTTCGATGCTCGCCTATGTTTGGCGGCGGACGCGCGACCCAGAAACGAGTGCCGCAGGAGGATACTGGCGGGCGATATCCACGGCGCGTTCGCGCGCGTGAGGTCTACCCGGTCCCGCGCCCAGCCATGCGCCTCGCATGCTCGTATGGCAACAATCCGGACCGAGCCCGGTCTTTGATTTGTGGGCGGAGGTTCTCGCCCGGAACCAGCATTTGGAAAACAAGAGATTCCGCAACGCATGGGCTGGCGCTGCGCCTTATCTAGGTAAAGTGCTGTGGGCACTTATTGTTCGGATCTCATAAGCTGCCGTGGGAGTACCAGCACCACGTTTATCTCTCTGTCGAGGATCTTCTAAAATGTGTAGCACTAACTCGTCTTCCATTTCGCCTGCGGCATCCTAATCTAGGGCGTCTCACCGACATAGGGTTAGGCGCGGTCGGAGGAGAATTTGTGGGTAGTTGAAAGCTTCACCGGACAGATCCAGTCTGACCGTCTTAGACGCCTGTTTGCTAGTTCAATTCGACTGGAAGAAGCAGAGACATCTAAAGCTTGCCCCTTTGCCCGACAGGGGGACGTTTGAAGGGCGTTGCGGCATCAATTCGTGAAGTACAAGCGGCTGGTCACGGTGGCTTAATCTCTTCGCGGAGATCGGTTGGATTGCGGAAGATTTTCTAACGCGTAAAGCATGCGTTTTTGCTGAACTTCTGTCGTTTTCTCAAGTTCGATCGTTAGCATGGCGCGCATCGGATCAGACGCGGCCAAGTAGGATCGCGCAGCTTCTTCGAAGTAACCGTTGCGAATAAGAAGTCCAAAGTCGATTGCAACCTTCACGCGGATGATTGATGGCGCCCTGTCCGCGAACGGCATCGCAGCCAATGATCGTCGTATCGCTATCCAAGCTTCATTCGGCGAGTTATCGAAGGACATATCCAAAAATTGAAACGTTCGGTCGTCAAGTTGTCCGTGGATGACGCGGAGATTAAAAGCCACCAACCAGGCAAAAGCATCGCGGGGCGCGCAACGTAGAATTTGCTGAGTGCGAACTTCAAGCGCATGCATGTGTGAGTCGAACTCCGACGCGGCTCCGTTTTTCAGCGAGAGTTCGACCAGGGGAATTTCGGCGAGCAGCAACGCGCGCTGAGCGCGAGTATCGCACGGGTCGAAGTTCAGCGCGGCTTCTTCAGTGAGCATGTTTGCTAGCGCACGGGCGCTATATTTCTCGAGACTCAGTAACTCCGCCTCAACAGTCTCAAAGCCGTCCACCGCTATACTTCTTGAAAGCGTACGGCCAGCCCAAAACAGAGCGATAGTGCAAAATGCGAGGACAATTGTCCGGCGAACAGAGGTTTCGAAATCTGAATGAGGAGCAATGTACCGCGCCAAGTTAGGTGGTCCCGGTGGTCGCATCATTCGTGTAGTAATCATATTGTCGGTCCGAATATCCTTCGAATCTCCGCATGACGACTTCATCCGCTTTATTTAAAATAGCTCCGAGCAGACGCTCCGCAAGCACTGGAGATGTGTTTACAGCCTTTAGAATCTCGTCTGTTGATGTGCTACCCCATTCGACAACCAGGACGAACGCGTCGAAAAGCTCCGCAGCGGCTTTCACGTCGACGACGGGCAAAATCGGCGGAAGGTCAACTAAAATATAATCGTACTCTTTCTCAGCGAACTTGAGCATTTCCTTCATAGCGGGTGCGGTGAGAATGTCTGAACTATTCGACGGCTTGATTTGAGTTGATGATGGAAGAAAATCGAACTTAAACTTAGAATCGGTAATGACCAGATCCGAGAACTCGGACTTCTCTGCAACCAAATTCAGCAGACCCGCTGCGCCGGCATAGCCCAGTGCTCTTGTCATCGACGGGTTTCTTAGATCTGCATCAATGACTAACGTGCGCGCTCCACTTTTCGCAACGAATGCGGCAAAAGCTGCCGCGACGGTTGTTTTTCCCTCGCCCGGAAGCGCGGAGACGATTCCGATGACTTTGCCTCCAGATGGGTGGAGATCTATTGCCACCTTAATGTATCGAAGCGCTTCCGCTGTGGCGGAAAACGGCGCGACCTCGCTAATCTGCCGGAACGCGGTGCTATCAATGGTCGCCCCCCTCCTTCTCAGTACCGGCTTCTTGGGGACCGTAACGGCTGGTATAACAGCCAAACAAGTTGTGCCGAGCAAGCCCTCGAGTTGGGCCCGGGTGTGTATTTGACGGTTCATTTGCTCTCGTGCGAATGCAGCAGAAGTGCCCAAGAAGAGCCCACAAAGAGTTGCCAGCGCAAGGGCAAGGCCAATTTTGGGTGAACTTGGCGTTCGAGGTTGAGAAGCTTCGCTCACAACACGTGCTTCGGTCGACGGAAACGACTGCTGCTGAACCGATTGCGTAAATCGAGAGAGGAAAGTTTCGTAAATTCCGCGATACGTGGTGGCCGCGGTTTCCAGTTCGCGCAGACGTACCTGGGATTGTCTTGCAGCTCCTGATTTTTCGAAAACTTCGATCATTCTCTTGTCGATAGACTCTTCCTGACTCTTCGCTATTTGGAGTTCGCTTTTATAACTTTCAGCGATGCGCCCAATTTCGTCCCAAATAGCTCGCTGGAGCGCCGCCATTTCTGCGCGAAGGTTCCGTGCTGCTTGGTGGTCGGACCCGTAGCGCGCACTCCATTCGGATTCTTTATTTTGATCGTCGAGAAATTGTTGTCGAAGCTTGGTGATGACCGGGTTGCTTAAAGCATCAGTCACGATCGGATCGGGGATTTTAAGATTGTCTGTAACTGGTCGCTGTTCCAGCACGCGAGATATACGATCTAGCTTTGCGCGTGCCTGACTAGTATCAGCGCGTGCCTTCGCTAGAGCTATCCCAAGTTGATCCAATTCAACTTCACTCGCCAGCTTGCCGTCCACCCCAATGATGATGTTGTTTTCCGACTTGAAGTCTTGGACGGCTTTGTAAGCCTTGCTTGCCTGTTCGCGCAATTCCCCGATTCTGTCCTCAAGCCAGACACTCGCCCGGCGAGTTGCCTCAAATTTTGCCTGAAGTTGGTCTTCGATATACGCGTTAGCAAACGCGTTCGCGATCGCCGCGGCCTTGAGAGGGTCCAGGGAAGTGTATGCGATTTGCTGAATGTAACTCCTTCCTAAACGGGTTACCTTCAGATTGGCCCTAACCGTACTGACGACGCGACGCATGCGCTCGCTGTCAGTAATTTCGGAGGGCTTTTCGACGGGCAGCTTGAGCAAATTTCGAATTCGGCGCGAGATCCCATCACCGGCCCCGACGAATTCTGGATCTTGATCCAAGTGCAACCGCCGAATAACAGATGTAACAACCTTTTCAGATTTCGTAGTTTCAATCTCACTTTCTACTTGCGCGTCATCGACTGACCTGTTTTCCGAGGCCATTTCGGACTGCGACCAAGTCACCCGCTTGGTATCGATTACCATATCCGCCTGCGCGGTGTACCTGAACGGCGAAATGACGATGTATGTCACTCCGAGGAGAACGCACAACGCGGTGACCGAGATTATGAGACGCCATTGCCGGCTTAGGAAATCTCTAATCTGCGACAGGGACATTGAAGCAGTGGGTTGGGTAATGTCATGCGGCGAAGTGTATGGTGAAAATTGACCTGCAATATTCATCTAACGTCCTTCGAGCGCACCAACCGCGTGGGTGGTAAGCTGTTCACCGTGTCGGGCTGACAGAATTTGCTGCTGTCGCGGACCCGATTGAATTTTTGGCACTGCCCCTTAGGCCGATCGTTGAGATCTGAACTAACGTCGAAATAGCGCCGCCCTGACCAGCTGCGTTCGGTCGTGGCGCAGCGTTAGGATTGACCATCACTACGCTTCCGGCAGAACCATTCGCATTTGCTGCCGCCGCTTCGGTCGCTGCGGTTGAAAGGTCTCCGGCGACCGCGGCAAATGATGCTTGAAATTGGCCATCCTCAAAGCTTGCAACGGCTTGTTGGATCTGCAGCGCTGCATTTTGATCCGTGCTAACGCAAGCTGCGGCGGCCTGTGCCAAACCCGCCGCTATTGCGGTCTGAAGCCGAGGCGTGGCTTCATGGGCGAGACCAACGAGCTCCATCGCGAGCGCAGCATCTGTTCCAGAAAGATCACGCGTAGTCGCTTCAAGGGTTCGCGCGTCCATATCGGGGGCGAGCAGTGCTTTTGGATTGGCTTTGAACTGAGCTATTGCGTCCCCAGAAATAGGAGGCGACAAACAAGCCGACCACGCATTGCCGGTCATAACGGCGACAATCGGCAAAACATATATTGCGAATTTTTTTAAGATCATGGAAGCCACGCAACTATTTGTTTCTGAGGGACAATTCACCTTTACTAACTACATCACCGCAAAGGACCTATCAATCGACGTTTTAGTGTATGGTTGATTGCGGTTGCCCGAGCGACTGCTGTTTTGCTCATAAGCTGCTGATATTTCGGCATTTTCCGTTTCGTATTCTGTGTTCTGAGTGCGATAAAAAGTCGCCATGTTTCCGAGATACCCATGCAATCATTTGTCGTAGGCCAAGTGACCTGGTGAGTTTTGCACTTTTCAGGTCCGTGGCGTGGCGAGGCGAATACAAGGATCGAAAGTCCTTTTAGGGACTGACGAAGATCGGGCAAACGTTAGGGTGGGCGATACTCTGTGGCGCAGATATCTCATTTGTTGAATTTGGATGAATGGCCCAATCTGAGGCGCAGCTTGAGCTCGCTGCCCGACAATCGACGAATTTATACGATCGGAGATATTCATGGGCGCTGCGATTTGCTCGACATTTGCCTGGGTAAGATCGAACAGGATTTTTTTGAGCGACCCTATCGGCGTCCACTCTTGGTCTTTCTAGGCGACTACATCGATCGGGGACCGCAATCTCAAGGGACCATCACTCGGCTCATTGAGCTGGCGGCTAAATACGAGTGCGTTTTTTTAAAGGGAAACCACGAGCACATCGCCATGAAGTCTTTGACCGATTTATCGGCGATACCAAAGTGGCTACGGTTAGGCGGGTTAGAAACTTTGAAATCCTATGGTGTGGTTCCGTTCATCAGCCCGGAACGGCGACACGCCATGGCCACGCAGATCGCTTTTCAAAATGCTCTCCCGCCGTCCCATTTTCGGCTGTTTGCCGGCCTGAAAAACCACTTGATCTGCGGTGACTTCTTTTTTGTCCATGCAGGAATTCGTCCTAGGATCGACTTGCTTGCACAGAAAGAAGAAGACCTCCTCTGGATACGTGATGAATTCCTGTCGTCGCAGGAAGACTTTGGCAAGATAATCGTTCATGGCCATACCCCGATGCCATCAGTTAATGTCAAGCCAAATAGAATAAACATTGACACAGGCGCGTACAGTTCCGGTCGACTGACTTGCTTGGTGCTCGAGCGCGATCAGATATCAGTCATTGACACAGCTGGCGCTTAGCTAGCTTTTGGCGGATCTATTCTGGATAAGCTGATCAATGCTCGCTCGCATTTTTGTGGTGAAGTGTTCTGGTCCGAAGTTTCGAGCGTGCATGGCGATTTTCTCGGAATCAACGTCCATATCCTGAAAGCCGGTTACGGACGCTATTATCGCTTCCTCCGTTTGCTCTTTGAAGAAAGCACCAGTTACACCTGGTATGACCGTT
>JAESGJ010000496.1_pt1 | contig 18641 bp, 25 predicted proteins | sample 9266241 | NCBI WGS metagenome assembly JAESGJ01 (sample SAMN14514841, study PRJNA621669) | algae metagenome | isolation source: Brasilonema octagenarum HA4186-MV1 and co-occurring heterotrophs from wet... | place: USA: Manoa Valley, Hawaii | collected 2009-07-20 | reverse complement strand
CGCGGCTCGCACGCCCCTCCCCGGAGCCGGCAACTCGGTAAACCGCTGACCCTTGGCCGGCCGCGGACCACCCCCGGCCCCGTTTTTGCCTTCACGCGACCACGTCAACGACTGCAGAATCTCGATAAGCGTTGCTGCCGCAATAGAACCCCCCGTTCATCAACTGCATCGAACCGCCGAGTTCGTCGTGGACGTAACGCCGTGGCATTGCCAGCGCACTAGCCATCAGTAGATGCGATCAGAGCGCACCTCACACGACAGAATGGAGACAATCATGATCAAGATCGGCTTTTCTGGCATCGTCGCTAGCGTCGCCGCCGCTGCCGCTTTGACGCTGGCTGGACCCGCGACGGCTGACATCGGCCACAATCAGTGGGTTCACAACATGGCCGCTACTGCGCCTACGACTCACGTCAACACCAGCGCACACCGATAGCCACACCTCAATGCTGGCCGCGCGTTCCTCGTTGAGCAGATCTGCCAATGCAGCCGGCGAGCCTGCACCGCCCGACGAGAACACGGCGAGGCATGACGCTGCAGTCGAAGCCTCGCCGTCGGGAGATCGCCACGCCGGGCGAGGCTATGTCGATTCGGTCTGCCGGGCACCGCCCCGACGCGTTGTGGAGAGCTCAACGCTTGAGCTGCCCACTGTCACACTATGACCACAGATCAGTCAATCCCGGTCAATCAATCCCGGCACAGCCCACCGGTGGCACGACCGAATCGCGCTGACAACGGTTCACCGTCGACCGGCGCAGTGTCGAAAGATTAGGTTTTGCGTGCAAGCTTTGGCCGGTCGATAGGACTTGCAAGCTTTGGCCGGTCGATAGGAGTAGTCGCGATGTCCACACTGGTCGCCATCGGCTTCGTCGGCGGCTTGATTACTGGCATCTCGCCGTGCATCCTGCCCGTGCTGCCCGTCATCTTCTTCTCCGGCACTCAAAGCGCCCGCGACTCTGACGGCAGCGCGACGGTCGCCACCAAAGTGCGCCTCACTAGGGCCCGGACCCTGCGGCCCTACCTGGTGATCGCGGGACTCGTACTCAGCTTTAGCGTGGTGACCCTGCTCGGTTCGGCACTGTTGTCGCTGCTGCACCTCCCGCAGGACGCGCTGCGATGGGTTGCCCTCGTCGCGCTGGTCGCGATCGGGCTCGGGCTGATCTTTCCCCGTGTCGAAGCACTGCTGGAGAAGCCGTTCTCGAAGCTGCCGCAGAAGCAATTCGGCAGTGGGAACAACGGATTCGGACTCGGGCTCGCCCTCGGGGTGCTCTACGTGCCGTGCGCGGGGCCCGTCCTCGCCGCGATCGTCCTCGCCGGAGCCACGGGCACGATCGGCATCAGCACCGTCGCACTCACGCTGTCGTTCGCCGTAGGGGCGGCCATACCGCTGTTGATCTTCGCTCTCGCAGGCCGGCGGGTGGCCGAACGCGTCGCCTCATTCCGCAACCGGCAGAGGCAGATTCGCGTGGTCGCGGGGATCGTGACGATCCTGCTGGCGGTCGCGCTGGTCTTCGATCTGCCCGCGGTGTTGCAGCGGGCCATCCCCGACTACACCGCGGGCCTGCAACAGAAGGTCGGCGGTGAGCAGCAACTGCAGAAGCTGAATCTCGGCGGACTGGTCAACGACCAGAACGCGCAGCTGTCGAACTGCTCCGACGGCGGCAAGAAACTCGAGAGTTGCGGCACGGCACCCGACATCAGGGGCATCACCGCCTGGCTGAACACCCCCGGCGGTGCCCCGATCGATCTGAAGTCGTTGCGCGGCAAGGTCGTTCTGATCGACTTCTGGGCGTACTCGTGCATCAACTGCCAGCGGGCCATCCCCCACGTGGTGGGGTGGTACGGCGCCTACCGGGACAAGGGCCTCGTAGTCATCGGCGTGCACTCCCCGGAATACGGCTTCGAGAAGGTCGCCAGCAACGTCGCCAGCGGGGCTGCCGACCTCGGCATCACCTACCCCGTCGCGCTCGACAACAGCCTGGCCACGTGGACCAACTACCGCAACAGGTACTGGCCCGCCGAGTACCTCATCGACGCGACCGGCACCGTCCGCCACGTCAAGTTCGGCGAAGGCGACTACGACGTCACGGAAAGCCTGATCCGCCAACTGCTGTCGCAAGCCAACAGCGGCGTTGAGCTGCCGCCCGCCACCGACGGCCGCGACACGACACCAACGTCCCCGACCACGCCCGAGACGTACTTCAGCGTCGGCAAGGTGGTCAACTACGGGGGCCAGGGTGTCTACGACCAGGGCGAGGCCACGTTCGCACCGCCTGCCCAGCTCGCCGCCGACTCGTTCGCCCTGAAGGGCCGGTGGGCCTTGGACTATCAAGGCGTCACCGCCGTCGACGACGACGCCTCCATCGCGCTGAACTACCACGCCCATCAGGTCTATCTGGTGGTCGGAGGCACGGGCAACGTGACCGTCACCCATGACGGCAAGACCTCGGTGATTCCGGTGAGCGGTCCGCCCAACATGCACCAGATCGTCGCCGACGGTACGGGCGATGCCGGTCACGTGGACGTGAGTCTGAGCAAGGGGCTGCAGGCCTTTTCGTTCACCTACGGCTAACTCACCACAGGTGTTCGGTCGCCGCCGACCATCTACGCGGGCGGCCCGTCGATCACCGCCTGCATCGTTGCAGGTGGACGCGAAGACACAGGCCGCGATCATCCGGGCGTACCAGCAGCGTTTGCAGGACCTGTTTGCCTACAACGGTTTCTGCCGACGCTCGCGGGCACCCGGCAGCCTGCTGCGCGCCGTTGACCCACTACCGGTCGGTGCCGACGAGCACGGGCTGAGCGCTGTACTCGGTGGGGAACGACTGCTCGAGGGCGTCGACCTTCGGCATGTCGTTCATCGCGATGTACGGGGAGGTCGGGTTCGAGTTCAGATAGTCCTGGTGGTAGCCCTCGGCCGGAAAGAACCCGGTGTCGGGCTCCACCTTGGTGACGATCGGCTCGTCGTACACCGCCGCCTTCGACAACTGGGCGAGGTAGGCGTCCGCGACGCGCTGCTGCGTGGCGTCCTGGGCGAAGATCGCCGACCGGTACTGCGTGCCCTCGTCGGGCCCCTGGCGGTCGAGCTCGGTGGGATCGGTGACGACGGAGAAGTAGATTCGCAGCAGTTGCCCGAAGGTGACCTGGCTGGGGTCGTAGGTAATGCGCACCGACTCGGCGTGGCCGGTGGTGCCGGTGCTGACGGTCTCGTAGTCCGCCGTGTCCTTCGCGCCGCCCGCGTAACCCGACTCCGCCTCGGTCACGCCCCTGACGTGCTGGAAGACGCCCTGCACGCCCCAGAAGCAACCGCCGGCGAGCACGGCCGTCTCCGAACGGTTTTCGGTCGGAGGCTCGTCGACCTCGGGAGCGGGAACCACGCGCGACGGTGACCGATCCACGCCAGCGAGCACCGCCGGATTCAGGATGGCTCCCGACTGAACGCCGATGAACGCCGCGGCGGCCACCCCAAGCACGCCGAGTCCGCCGCCGATGCCCAACCGAAAGTGTTTCGTCGTCATGCCTCCAGTGTCCGGCCAGCGACACCGCCGGGCCACCGACAGTCATTACCGGGCGCTGACGAAATGGGCTGCGGCATTCGGGCGGGTTTATCGTTGACGGCATGACCGAGCTGTCCCGTCGACATCTCCTGCTGAGCGCGGCACTGGTCGGTGCGCTGGCTGGTTGCGGCTCGCTCCGGCACGTCGCCGGGGCCGACATCCCGAAGGAGTCGACGGAGACGTTCCCTGTCAGTCACTCCGATGCCCAGTGGCGCTCGCTGCTGACCCCCGCGCAGTACGACGTGCTACGCAACGCGGGCACCGAAGCGCCGTACTCCAGCCCGCTTGACGACGAGCACCGAGAAGGCACGTTCAGCTGCGCGGGCTGCGCCCTTGCGTTGTTCTCCTCCACCACCAAGTTCGACAGCGGCACTGGTTGGCCCAGCTTCTGGAAACCGATGGACGATGCGGTGATCGAGAAACAGGACGAGTCAATGGGCATGTCGCGCACCGAGATTCGGTGCCGTCAGTGCGGCGGTCATCTCGGCCACGTCTTCGATGACGGCCCGCAACCCACCGGCCTGCGCTACTGCATGAACGGAGTCGCCATGACGTTCGAACGGGCCCAAAGTGCGAACATCGGATAGCGAACGCCCTGGCGCAAGTAACTCGGATCAGGACCGCTGTGATGACGACTAGTTATTCGGCACGTGGTTCATGCATAAGTCGGCGCCCAAGGTCGACTTTTCATCGAGGGCCGGACCTGGCTGCACCCGTGCGGTCGACGTCAGATGTTGTGCCCGCGCAGTCCCTCAAGAGTGCGGCCGCGCCTGGGAACGAACGGGGCACAATCAACTGATGACTGAGCCGAGAAAAGGCATACGCTGCAGGATCATCTTGACCGGCAGCCACCGCCCAGCACCTGTTAGACGCCGCCCCTCAAGGGTACTTGATCACGGGGCAAATGTTGGTCGGGTGATCGACGGGGGACCGCCAAGTGCGCTGCCACGTAGTCAGTTTCGTGTACTCGAGCCAGGGCGTAAGGGCTTCAGCCGTGCTCACCGGCGGTGCAGTGAAGATTGAGCTGCATCAGCACGATGGGTAGCCCGACCAACAATGCATGTTGGACCGGCAAGACTAGGTAGTGGGAGCTACCGAATGGTTTGCGGGCGGGACGTCCTAGCGGCAGCACCACGGCGTTCATCAAGGCCCAGACGGCCGCACCGTAGGCCAACCCGGTGACGACGGCGACGGTGGGGCTGCGGATGCGCGGCGCGACGAGGAACGCGTACGCCACGGCGGCGATCGCCACATTATCAGGCGAACCGCGAAATCGAACGTTGCGTAACCAATCGCGGCGGCGCCGGGGGTGAAGGCGGTGTCGCCGAGCAGTCCGCTGGCGATGTACTGCAGCAGCGCCAGTACGTAGGCGACGACGGCGAACGCAGCGTCTGCCACAGCGGCAGCCACCGTGGCCGCCGTCATGCGCACCGTGTCGGTCCTGATGACCCTGGCCGGCATCCACGGCATGCCCGGAGCGGTACGGGTCAAGCGATTTCGTGGCGGTTGCCACCGCCGACGATCTGGTCAATCGCAGGTTCGACGGCTAGCGCCAAAAGGGTTGTAAGTGAATGACGTTTCCCCGCAGCGCACTCAGGAAGGGTGGCTGCACTGGCGCGCTGCCCTGGATGCATTCAACCGACGGATCGAGGGCTGGTCGATGGACCCGAAGGCTGACGCCCGGTTGATGGTCAATGCGTTAGACATGGCCATCCGCAACCGCCGTCTCACCTATGGCGGCATCATTCACGCCGATCACGGAACTTAGTCGACCTCGTATGTGTTTGGGGATGAGATTCGCTCCGCCGGGCTGGTCCCGTCATTTGGGTCAATCGGCTGGAGAACGCTGGGGGCAAAAGGTGATTGCCATGCCGGAGGTTGAGCGTGAACGCGGCGATAGCCGTAGGTACCGCGTGAGGCGACGTGCAAGCTCGCGAATCAGTCCGGTCAGCGACTGAGCGCAGCTGGGTGGCTGTGACCGGTCTTCAGTCGTGTTTGTATTAATTGTACCGTTTCATACCAAGAATGACGCAGCAGCGGTTGACATGCGCCCCGGCATCAACGAGTCGGTCGATCAGTGAATGAATCCTTCTGGGCGCAGCTCGTCCTCGGCAAGGAACGTGGCACTTGACGCCAAGACGCAACAACTGTTCGCTGTCAACATCATTGAGCACCAGGCGGTAGCATGCCGGTTGGCCGGTTGGCCGGTTGGCAAACAGGATCGAGGCGGCGCGGCTGTTGGTGTTACACACGGCGCGCAACATCGACAGCGGAGCGCCAGCGCGGGGGGTCGCGGCGATGGCCAAGCTGACGGCGAGGTTCGTCACCCACGATGCGTTTCAAACATTCGGTGGCTGGCGCTATTTGCAGGACTATCCGGTGGAGCCATGGATGCGCGACGAGAAGGAGGAGGACACCTTCGACAGCACAGGTTGACCAACCTACGCGACCTTCCGCATCGGTGATGTAGGCGACGATGTCACCGCCAAGGACAGTCGTGGGTTGTCCACTGAGTGCGGTGGCGGCCCCGGCCACCCCTCAATGCGCCCTTCGGACCGCCAACACCGGCACCGGCGCCATTCACGACGACCGCTGCGTTGAGGCGTGCGGTCGTGTCTCGCCGCGACGTTGACCGACCGGGACCAGGAGGGCGCAACGGGTCACGACGGCTCGACCGAGGCTGGTCAGAGAAGTGAGGCCGCCGACGTGGAAGGCACTTCGGCCCCGAACGTAACGACTACGACGGTGAATGCACTCATCGGCAGGGTCGAGAGTCCGGATTCAACTCTCGATCGAGCCCTGGGATGAGCCATCCGACGAGAGGACGACCGGTGCTCCGAGCTGGCAGTGTGCTGACCAACGTGGCGGTCCGCACCGCTGACGGTGCGGTCGACCTGGCAACGAAGTGGAGTCGCGGACCGCTCGTCGTGGGCTATCACCACCTCCGGTGCGACATGTGCCAGTTGGCCGGGATCGAACTCAGTTGTCTGGCACCAAGAATCGCAGTATTGGGTGGCGAGATAGTGATCGTCTACCCGGACCAGGTCGACGAGGTGGCCCGCACCTGTGCTGAGCGGCGCACCCAGGCCGTATGTGCCAGCGATTCACGTGGCGTGCTCCGACGTCTCGCCGGCAAGTGTGACGCGCCGGGCCGTGGCCCGGCCACCTTCGTCGTCGACCGCTCCGGCCGCGTGGTGTACCTGCACTCCACCCACTCGATGAACGCGTCGACCCGGATGGGCGGCGTCGCCGACGCGGTGCGAGCAGCTCACGACGCGCCGTGAGGGGCCGCGCTACTCTATGTCACACGCCGGTTTCACCGACCTCGCCCTCGACGGCGTCTCGACATCGCGATGTCCGTTCCGCCCGTCGCCGACAGCGGCACCTGGGGACGCGGAGCCGAGTCGACGCCCTTGCGTCGCCTGGCCGCGACTGCGCCGAGGATCCAGAGTGCGGCGCCGACCCATACCGTCAGCACGGCACCCGACAGACCTTGGTGATAGTCGCGGTCGAGCACGGTGGCGTTGTCTGGGCGGGCGCCGGGCTTGTCGTACACCGGGATCGCGAGCAACAACAGGGTGACCGTGAGCAACGCGGCGATGGCCACGGGAGCCTGCCAGGTGCTCGGCAGGAGCCGACGCCCCGTCGCCCCTATTGCCACGGCCAGGGGGGCGAAGACGAAGTCGTGCAGCACGACACCAGCCGCCGCCCAGATGCCGATTCGCATGATGATCGGCCACGGATTGTCCGTCCACAGCAGCAGTCCGCCATAGCCCAGCAGTGCCACTCCGGCCAGCATCAGCAGGGCGCGCACCGCGGTCATGCCTCGACCACTTCGATCCGGGTCAACCACTTGGTCTGCAGGACCCCGGGGCGGGTGGGGGCAATCAGCCGGCAGGGGAACCCGTGATCCAGGTCCAGCTGTTTACCGTTGAGACGCAGGGCAATTAGGGTGTTCGGGTCCCGCGCGTGCCGGGCGGGGACCGTGGTCCGAGAGTAGGGTCCCGGGGGTTCCAGGGAGAACATTCGGACGTCGGCGTCCGGGGACCCACCGACGGCGGTCACTAGATCGGCCAGGACCACGCCGGTCCACTCGGCGTTGACGCTCCACCCCTCGACGCACGACATCGGCAGCTGCCGGGTGGCCTGCGGCAGCGTAGTCAACTCCTCGAGGGTGAACGCCTTGATCGTGGATCCATTGGTGACCGTCAACCGGTAGTCGGGTGATACAGCCGCCCCGATCACCCCTGCGGCGACGGCCGATCGGTTGACCGGAACCGCCTGCGGCCCAGTGCCCGAGCGGGGCGCCAGCACCGACACCCGTCGCAACCACGGGATGGACTGCCCCACCGTGGCCGCGGTGGCGGCCGCCACGGCCAGCCACGTTCCGACCAGCACCGTCCGTCGCGATGGCCCGGCGGCGTTCGCCGGGCCGAGTAATGGCGGCTGCAGCGGTTCGCCCAAGGCACGCTTGATGACGGGGAGCTTGACGGCGACGTGCACCGCGACGGCCCCCGCGGCGACGTAGGCCATTTGGTAGTGACTGGTGGTGAAGAAGAACTTGAAGGCGTACCACTGCGCGGTGTTCAACAGCCCAGTGCTGAGCTGGAAGGTCATGGACGCGACCAACACCAGGATGGAACCACGCTCCAGGTTTCTCGTCAGACCGCCAATGTAGGGCTTGTCGAACAACTTTGGCCATACCGACCACAACTTGACGACGAGGAGCGGGATGGCCGCTATACCCGTCGCGACGTGCAGGCCTTGGGTCAACCGGTACAGCCACACCGGGTGCGTGGGCCAGAAGAACCACGGTTGCGGATGCTGGATGAAATGGCTGATCAATCCGGTGAGGAAGCAGATGGTGACGCACCCGCCCAGAGCGACGCCAACGCGTGCGGTGATGGCGGGACTGCGCAGCGGGGCCGCCGTGGTGCGCGGGTCGCCGACTTCGTCCGCTCCGACGCCGGCCGGGTGTGCGTCCTTCGGGCCAACCGACACTGGGTCCTCCTCGACGGCCGCGGTCAGCCGTCGCCGCCGCGTGTACCGAAGAGTACAGCAGCTGCTCGCTGCAGGTCGACCTTCTCGGCGGTCGCCAACGATTCGGCCCGCCGTCTCGGCCAGCAGCTGAGCAAAGCTCTATGAAAGCGAGCTGTCCGACGGGCGCCGTCTGCCTGTCAACGACTTCCCGACGAGGGCCTGGGCGCAGGCGAGGGCCGGCACGTCATGGATTCGCCCACAACTGTTCGGTCGAATCCTCGAAGGACACCAGTGCGATTGGGTCGTCGTCGCGCAGCAGCGCCGAACGGCTCAGCTTCGCCTTGACGGTGTAGCCTTCGGCGTGCCGTAGCTCGACGATGAATTCGGCTCGGCTGCTAAGCGTCTCCATCACGGACTGTCGAGCGGGGTACAGGTGCGGGAGCAGATCGTCGAGGCGCATGGACGGAATCGTGTCCGCCTGGTGACCGACGAGGTCGGCGAACCCGTCGTTGGCGAACCAGACGGTGCCTTCGTCGTCGACTGCGAGCACGGGGACGGGCAGCCGCCGCAGGACGACGTTCGCCGGCAAGGCGGCCAAGAGTTCGGTCGGCGAGGCACACGCCGACTCCCGACGCCGCTCGACGGTGCCTGGGTGGACGCCACAGCCGTCCACGGTGGCCGGGTCAGCGTCCAAGTGTGAGTAGTCGTTCAGCGTCATGGTCCCTCTTGCGGTTGGACACCCCACGGCGACTAACGCAGTGCGTCATCGCAGGATCGGAGCCGAAGGGTGTGCGTGTGCTTTGCTGTACTCATTAGTACAGCACCTGGATGCGCGCCACAAGGCCGGCGTCATCGTTGCTGGATTGGTGATCGCACGCTCGGGTGTGCGGGGCGCGACGCGTTGACGAGGCGCCGATGAACTGCCTCCCACGACCGCCGACGTATCCGGTACTACACGGGGTTCGTGGGTGCCGAGGGCGATGCGGCGCAGCACGCATTCGCGGCGAAGGCGTTACACGGTGAAAGACGCGTGCGCCATCGCGCCGGCCCGCTCGACCGTTCGGTTCTTCCCCTACCGCGACGAACGTCGGCGACGGGGTGGGCGAGCGGGCGTACCGGGCCCGGCGAGTTGCACCGCAGTGGAGTCCAACGTCTCAGAGGGGTTGGCTTCCCAGCGGTGCAATTCGCCCAGCGCGATGCCCATCGCGTCTCGTAGCGACGTGATGTCATCGCGAAGACGTGCGAGGAGCATGCCGCCCTGCAACGCCGCGATGACCATGCTCGCGAGCCGATGAGGTTCGGCGTTGCGCACCAGTTCCCCGCGCGCCTTCATTGCCGTGAGGCCCTGTGCGAGTGGCTGTTCCCATTGCCGAAACGCCGCATCGAGCGCGGGGCGAAACGCCGGATCGTTCTTCAGTTCGGCGGCCATCGTGCCGAGTGGACACGCGAACGGTCCGCCAGGCGCCTCGTGCACCGTCAGGACATGCTCAGCCCAGGCATTGATGCCGGCCCATGTGTCGGTGTGGTCGATCGCTGGTCGCTGGGTCTGCATGACCCACTCGAGCTGTCGTTCGACGACGGCGGCCACCAAGTCACTCTTGTTCTCGAAGTAGTGATACAGCTGGCTCTTTCCCGAGCCCGCCGCGTCGAGGACGTCGTCGAGGCTGGTGCTGCCGACACCGCGCTGGTACATCATCGTCGCCGCCGCGTCCACGATGGTCGCGCGGCTCCGTCGGCCGCGTTCAGTCACCGGTGGAGGCCGTCGGTTCAACGGCGGGGTGGTGACCATGTGAGGAGTCTACGACCCGCGAGCGGGAACGATGCAGTGACCGCTGCCATCCCGGGGCGCCATTGGATGGGCCGCGAAGGGGTGGACGTCGTGCCGGGCGTCGGGCCTGAGTCCCCGCCGCGGGGCCGACGCGCGCGCTCAGCCGCGCACCGTCGTCGATCGGGACGTGCCGATGGTGCCGTTCGGGCCGGTCACGGCGAACAGGATCACCGTTGACACGACGCCAATCAGCTCGGGATGTTGGTGCCACCAGTTCACGCCACGAGCCAAACCAAAGCGATGATGATGCTTGAACGAAGTCATGTCCGTTGGTGGCTCGTGGTGGGCCCGTCGTTACGCCGCTCGCGGCTGAAGGGGGGCCCGGCCCGTCGCGGGCGGTGAACCCACCGGTCCACCGCGGCGGGCACGTGCACCGTGTCGCGGCGGTGCTGAAGGCTGCAGGCGCTACGCGAGAGCGTGCTCGTCGCCGCGACGGCACACCTCTGTAACGCCGCCGACGTCGCAGGCCACCACCGGCGTGCCGCACCGCTCAGGGTCGGCGGAAAAATCGACGCTCGAACAGGAGCCACACATGACGACCCAGTCGAACATCGCGCAGCCGGTCACCGATCCGCCCGCCGATACGGGCACCGGTCGGCCCGCGACGCCCGGGTGGCGTTTCGCCTTCGTGGCGGGGCTGGCACCACTGGTCGCCGGATTCGTCACGCTGGCCACGACGTGGCTGGCAGTGGCTCGGCCCGATGATCCATGGTGGACCGGGCTGGGGCACCTCGGGTTCACCTACGCCACGTTGTCCGCCGCCGGTTCCGGCGCTGCCGCCTGGGTGCAGCTCAACGCTTCGGTTGGCGGTGTGAACATCGTGGGCGCAGCGGTAGCCGTGATGGTGGTGGCGCGCTTCGGCTTGCGCAGCGGTCACCGGTGGGCATGGTGGTTCCTGGCGTTCTGCCTGGTGTGGGTCGGAGTGCACGACGCGACGATGGCCACGCGCTACTTCTTGGCGACCGGTCAGCCCGTGATGGCGTTGCCCTACACCTACTGCGCGCTGCTCACCGTCGGCTTGGTGCGCTCGCGCCGGCTCTCGAGCACTAACGAACGGCGATGACCCGTAACGCGCGGCGGCCCTAACGACACCACAGCACGCAGTATTAACCCCCATTCGAGAACAGGACACACCGCGTGACCGTCGCAGAAACCCATGCTGGACCCACACCTGCCGCGCACGTCGTGAGGTCGATCGGCGGCATCATCTTGCGGATCGGCCTCATCGTGCCGCTGGCGTGGATCGGGGTGCAGAAGTTCACCGCCGAGGAGGCCGCCGCCATCATGCCGCTGATCGCTCATCAGCCGTTGATGGCGTGGCTCTATGACGTGCTGAGCGTGCAGACGCTGTCCAACGCCCTCGGCGTCGTGGAGATCGCGGCGGCCGTTCTCATCGCCGTGCGACCGCTCTCGGCGACCGCCTCGGCGGTCGGCAGCGCGGTCGCGTCCGTGCTGTTCGTCTCGACGCTGAGTTTCTTGTTCACCACTCCGGGCGTCCTCGCCGCCTCGTCACTTGGGGTTCCCGTGCTGTCGGACTCCGGCGGATTCTTGATCAAGGACATCGCGCTGCTCGGGGCCGCGGTGTGGTCGCTCGGGGAGGCGCTGCAGGCACGGATAGCAGCTCGTTCGTCCGCCCGCGACCAGGCAGCGCTCTGAGGACCGATGGGCGCCCACGCCCTCGACGTCCGGGGATCTGGGCGGGCCGACGCACTGGACTGATTGGTACACACGATAGAGCGATCGTCGCGGTCTCACGCCGATGGAGGCGCCCCGACGAACCACGTCCTGCACCTTGCGTTCATCGGTGGTCTGCTCGGCGCCGCTACACTGCGTGGGCTATGACCGGGATGGCGGAGGAGGAGGCGGCGCTGCTGGCGTCGTTGCGCGCTGGCGACGAACGCGCGTTCGCCGTTCTGGTGGACCGCCACGCTGCGTCGATGTTGCGCGTGGCTCGCGGCTACGTCCCGAACCGAGAAGTGGCCGAGGACGTGGTCCAAGAGACGTGGATTGCCGTGTTGAGCGGCGTCGCGAAGTTCGAGGGCCGATCGTCGTTGCGCACTTGGCTATTCGCGGTGTTGGTGAACATCGCCAAGAACCGGGGCATCCGCGAGAAGCGCATCAGCGGCGGTTCGCCGGACGCCGTCAGAACCGTCGATTCGCGGCGGTTTCGGCCCGCTGACGACCCAGAGTGGCCGGGACATTGGCGAGAGGAGGCCGAGCCGTCCCCCTTCCCGGACACGCCGGAGGGTTCGGTGCTCGGCACCGAACTCGTCGACGTGGCTCGCCGGGAAATCGACCGCCTCCCCGAGCGGCAGCGCCTCGTGGTGACGATGCGTGACATCCTGGGCCTGGACTCCGATGAAGTGTGCGGTCTACTCGACATTAGCGCTGGCAATCAACGCGTGTTGTTGCACCGCGGGCGCGCCATCGTGCGGGCAGCGTTGGAGATCTATCTGGGGGAGGATGATCGATGACCGACGATCCCATGGCCTGTGAGGAACTGGTGGAACTGGTGACCGCCTACTTGGATCGCGCCTTGGACGCGCCGACGCGCGCCCGATTCGACGCGCACATCGGCGAGTGCGACGGCTGCGACGCCTTTCTGCAGCAGTTTCGAGTCACCATCGACACGATGAGCCGCACTGGCTCCGACGAGCTGGACCCTGCGCTTCGCAGTAAGTTGCTCGACGTGTTTCATCACTGGAGCTAGCAGCCGTCCGCCCCTCGATCGCGACGGGTGAAACGCGGACAGCACGCGACCGGTACCTGTGCGGCGACCCCTGCCGTCGGCCGTGTTGGGCACCACCAGGCCGGAGTCGAGCGAGCGAGTGAGAACCCATTCGCGGCGCGGCGCTTCCCGCTTCGTTCGTCGAAGCACCGACAGCAGCCGTGTGCGGAACTGCGGATCGAGCCCGTCGCCGCGGCACCTGCCGATGATGTCGCGCGTGAGGCGTAATCGCTGGAGGTGGTCGCGGCACCCGGCGCAGGACGCGACGTGTCCGCGCATGCTGCGGCTGCGTCGGAAGGTCGTTCGCCATCGAGCGACGGTGGCGCCAGATCGACGACGTCCCGGCAGCGGGACGTGGCTGTCTAGCACGATGACGGGATCCTCTCGAGTCGTCGTCGATACGCCGATGGCAGCGCATCGACCTTCGTGTGGTCACCGAAGCGGCGGCGCACCGACGGCCTCGCCCATGTTCGGTCTTCGCCTCGCTACCGTTGATGTCGTCCGCGTCAGGCGTCGTTACGGCGTTCGAGCCAGGGCAGGTTCGGTGTCTGCCTGGGTACGGCTCCGACGATGGCGGCATCTCGCCTAGACTAGCGCTGTACTGTGTGGTACATCATCGTCGATGACGGGAGTCGAAGTGGTCGTGCGGTACCGAAGTCCCCTCGAGCCGTCCGAGGCGTGGGAGTGGCGCCTAGAGGGGCGATGCCGTGGTGAGGACCCGTCGATCTTCTTTCACCCGGACGGGGAGCGCGGTCGTGCGCGCGTCGCGCGCACGCAGCGCGCGAAGGCAATCTGCGAGCGATGCGCCGTCAGTGAGCAGTGCCGCCAGTGGGCGATCTCCGTCGGCGAACCCTTCGGCATCTGGGGGGGCATGTCCGAAGACGAACGCGCCCGTGTGTCGCCTACACGTCTCAACGTCAACGGCGGATGGGCCGACACGGCAGCCCAGCACTCGGCTGACCACGATGTCGGTGACGTACGCTTCGCGGCGGCGTCGTCAACCTTCGGGTCACTACCGATGGGTGTCGTAGTGGGTGAGTAGCGACGATCTGGGATTCCCCGGTGTCGACTGGCGCGGTCTAGTCCACGGGGGCGACGGCCGTCTGGGGTTGCCGCCGTGCAAACCGGTCACGGCTAGACGCAAATCCTTGGTAACAACGGCCATTCCAACAGAGTTCGTCCGTAGCTGCGGATAAAGTGTGGTTCATGTCGTTGATCCGGATCCGCGAGGCCGCCGAACTGATGGGTGTCAGCGACGACACCGTACGGCGGTGGATCGACGACGGTGCCCTGCCGGTGACCCAAGACCAGACCGGACGCAAGGTCGTCCCCGGTCGAGCTCTGGCCGAATTCGCGGTTACCCATTCCGGCGTTGCGCCCAAGGACCCGACGAGTGTCGCGAGCTCCGCGCGCAACCGCTTGACCGGACTGGTCACCAAGGTCGTCGCCGACACGGTGATGGCACGGGTCGACATGCAGTGCGGCCCCTTCACCGTCGTGTCCCTGATGAGTGCCGAGGCCGCGCGGGAGCTGCAGCTGGAACCGGGCAGCGTCGCCGTCGCCGTCGTCAAGGCCACCACGGTCATCGTCGAAACTTCGGGAGGACAGTCATGAAGCGCGCGTCTGGACTGATTGTGGCGGCGGTCTCATTGATGTCGCTGTTCGCGGGATGTGGTTCGTCATCGTCGTCGTCGCCGGCGTCCGGCGCCGCTGGTGGCAAGCTGATGGTGTTCGCGGCCGCCTCGTTGAAGAAGTCCTTCACCGACATCGGCCAACGGTTCACGACCGAGAACCCAGGAACGGACGTCGAATTCACCTTCGCCGGATCCTCCGATCTCGAGACGCAGTTGGCGCAGGGCGCTCCTGCCGACGTGTTCGCTTCCGCGGACACCAAGAACATGGACAAGGCCGCCAAGGCCGACCTGCTGGCCGGCGCGCCCGTGAACTTCGCCTCCAACACCTTGACGATCGTCGTCGCGCCGGGGAATCCGAAGAAGGTCGCGACCTTCCGCGACCTCACTCAACCGGGTCTGAACGTCGTCGTGTGCGCACCACAGGTGCCCTGCGGTTCGGCCACCGAGAAGGTCGAGACCGCCACCGGTGTTCACCTGAATCCCGTCAGCGAAGAATCGCAGGTCACCGACGTCCTGACCAAGGTCACCACCGGGCAGGCCGACGCGGGTCTCGTCTACGTCACCGACGCTCGCGGCGCGGGCGGCACGGTGACCGCCGTGGCGTTCCCCGAGTCCGCAGGTGCGGTCAACACCTATCCGATCGCCACCCTCAAGCAGTCGAAGGACGCGGGGTTGGCGACGAAGTTCGTCGACTACGTGTCCGGCGACTCAGGTGAGAAGGTGTTGGCAGCAGCCGGGTTCGCGAGGCCATGAGGCATTTGCGCTGACCGCTCGTGCGTTACCGGCGAGGCGTGGCAGCGACGAAGTCGACCACCGCAGTGGCCAGCTCGACGCCGCGGTCCTCCTGGAGGAAGTGCCCGGCGCCGGTGATCGTCACCGGTGCGATGGCGTGCGCCCCGGGGATGTCGCGGAGCAGGTGCCGATCCGCGCCGCGAGTGATCGGATCGGCATCGGAGAAGGCGCACAGGAACGGTTTGTCGAAGGCGCGCAGGACGTCCCACGCAGACCGGTTGGCTTCGGCGGCGGGGTCATCGGGTGCGGTCGGAACGAGCAACGGGAATTGCCGGGCACCGGCCTTGAACGAGTCGTCGGGGAACGGAGCGTCGTACGCGGCACGGATCCCGACGGTCAACTCGGTGGCGCATCCGCCGGCGACGATTGCGCCCACGTCGAAGTCTTCGACCTCCTGGCTGTAGCGCTGCCATGCCAGGAACGCCTCACCGGGAGGGTGGTCCCCGGTCGGCAGGAAGGTGTTCGCGGCGACGACCCGGGCGAACGCGTCGGGATGCTCGCCCACCAGCCGCAAGCCGATCAACCCCCCCCAGTCCTGGCACACCAGAGTGAGGTCGGTCAGGCCGATGGCGGTCAGCGCGGCCCAGGTCCAATCGACGTGGGCGGCGTATGTGTAGTCGCGCCGGTCGGTCGGCTTGTCGCTGCGCCCGAATCCAATCAAATCCACTGCGACCGCGCGCAATCCCGCCTCGGTGAGAACGGGAATCATCTTGCGGTACAGGTAGGACCAGGAAGGTTCCCCGTGCAGCAGCAGCACCACCTCACCGTCGACCGGACCCTCATCGAGGTAGTGCACCCGCAGGGTCGTTCCATCCGTGGCGGCCACCTCGACGTACCGGGCGGCGAAGGGATACTCGCCCAGGTTCTCGAAGCGTTGGTCGGGGGTACGAAGTACGCGCACGGATCTCCTCTGGGTACATCGGCGGACGCCACTGGGCGAATGGGCCATGACGGTACCAGTGTTGTACTGAACCGTACAGACACCCCCCGGTTACCTCGACACTGCCCGCATCTCGCTGGAGAACGACCCATCACTCGGCAGCGCCACCGTGTACTGATTGGTCTAGTGGATCACCGTATGTCATCGAACGTTCATCTACGTCCTATAACGTCGCGATCGACTTGAAGCCGTTCGACCAACCTCGAGGAGACGTCACCACGTGAAGACTGCCAGTGCAGCCAAATTCGTTCTTCCGTCGAAGGGAGCGCTGACCGTGGCCATCCTTGGGGCATCGGCCTTCCTTGGCTGGTCTACTGCGCCGGCAGTGGCCGATGCGCCTCCAAATTGCACCGGCGCCGACTTCGCTCAAATCACCTCCGCGGTGGCGGCGTCGATGTCGGGATATCTGTTCACCCACCCGGACGTCAACGACTTCATCACCAGCCTGGAAAGTGCTCCGCGCGATCAGTCGACGGTGCGGCTAGCCGACTACATGAACGCTCATCCCCAGGTCAAGGCAGAGGTCGGCGCGATCCGTCAACCCCTGGCCGACTTCGACGCGCGGTGCGGGTACACCGGTCAAAGCAACGGCGCGCTCACCTGACCGAGTGCCGCGGGTGCCCGCCCTGCGCCACCGACTTGGTTCGATTTCACCCCCACCTGGGCGCGCCCGTAACGCCGCCAGTCCCGGTGACTACTCAATGAACATCTACCCGGCGGTCCACGACCGTCCGGACGAACGTCAGGAGACAAAAGATGAGCGCTCGTCACCGATTCCTTGTGATTCCGGTGGTGTGGCTCGGCGCGGCCGCGGCGACCGCCGCCGTCCTGAGCACGGCGCCGTCGGCGACCGCGGAGCCGGCGATACCGCAGGCCGGTGCCACCGATGCAGCCACCACCATCGATGCCTTGAGCTCCAGTGGATTCGACGTCCAAGTCAACTTCCTCGAGGGGCGTCCCAACGTCCCGCTCAGAGAGTGCAAGGTCGACGCGATTCGCAATCCAAATGGACCGATGGCGAGCATGGTGATGTTGTCCACCGTGTATGTCGACGTCGCCTGCCCCAACGCGAAGTAATTGTGACGCCCCAAGCCACGAGCACGCTCCCCTTCGGGTCGCGAATGCGTAACGTGCCGCTGCTCTCTGGCACTACGAAGTGAGCGCGGAACCACTCCGCGTCATACGAAAGGGATCGACCATGAAGACGTTCGTCATGACCATCGCGGCTGCGGGAGCGATGGCCGCCGCTGCCCTGGGGTTCGCGGGGGCGGCATCGGCCGCCGGTGGTGCCGACGCGACTATCAACGGTTTGCAGAGCGACGGCTACACCATTCAGCTCAACGGGTCGACGACGGCGCCGCTGACCGCGTGCACCGTCACCGACGTCAGGAGGGACGGGTCCAGTGGCGGCAGCTTGACTGCCTATGTCAACGTAGCCTGCCCCGACGGCTGCTAGTCGCGCTGCGCGTCGGCGAAACGCTCCTCGACCATCCTGCCGCGCGCCGTTGTCAGTCGAAGCCGTCGCCGCGGCCCGGGGCATAGACGTCTGCCCCGGCCGCGACGATGTGCTCACCAATCGTTGGCCGCTTCGAAACGACGTCGACCCACCATTCGAACGCATCCTCGCGACCCATGAGAAGCACCTGCAACGGTCGGCTCGGTGCGCTCGTTGCGCCGGCCATCTCCACCGGCGAACTCGACTGAAGTGCGATGCGCAAGCTACCCGCCTCGCCGCTGCGCTGCAGTCGTGGCACAGGAATGCGAGCAAGCTGGGAGGATTTCAAGGCCGCCTTGGGCCGATGTACGGAGTAGTCTACTTAGGCGAGGTCGTGGCGCGACAGAAGAAGACGGCCCGGTGCCCAATCTTCGCCTGGGCCAACAGGTTGAAGTGGCCGGCCGGGACTAGGGCTGATCTAGGCTGCCCGTGTTCGTCGCGTTGCCCCCTCGGTCTCACGGCCTCGGCCCGACGCCATCGACGTTCTGGGGACGTTGGTGAACCATCGCTGCGAGGGGGCCGCCTGCGGATTCGTCGGTATACCGTCACCTCCACGGCTTGAGCTAACGCCGGTGAGCCGTGTAGCACCCCTGAACCATCCCGGGTTTCATGCACTCTCGGGGTTCTGTGAGCCGGCCGTTTGGCGGGCGTCGAGTTGATCGTAGTAGCGGGCTTCTGCTTCGGCGG
>JAESGJ010000494.1_pt1 | contig 18776 bp, 17 predicted proteins | sample 9266241 | NCBI WGS metagenome assembly JAESGJ01 (sample SAMN14514841, study PRJNA621669) | algae metagenome | isolation source: Brasilonema octagenarum HA4186-MV1 and co-occurring heterotrophs from wet... | place: USA: Manoa Valley, Hawaii | collected 2009-07-20 | reverse complement strand
AACCAGGCCGGGGTCGTTCCGGTCATCCTCGCCTCATCGCTGATCTACATCCCCACCATCCTCACTCAAGTCATTCGCGGCGACCGACCCGCGAGGGGCAACGGGTGGTGGGACAAATTCCTGGCCACCTACCTGAGCAATCCGAGTAGCCCCGTCTACATCGGCATCTACTTCGGGCTGATCATCTTCTTCACGTACTTCTATGTGTCGATCACGTTCAACCCGGATGAGCGGGCCGACGAGATGAAGAAGTTCGGCGGGTTCATTCCGGGAATTCGCCCCGGCGCGCCGACCGCCGACCACTTGCGCTACGTGTTGAGCCGGATCACGCTGCCGGGCTCGGTCTATCTCGGTGTGATCGCCGTGCTGCCGAACCTGTTCCTCCAGATCGGCAATGGAGGCGGGGTCCAGAACCTCCCGTTCGGCGGAACCGCGGTACTGATCATGATCGGCGTCGGCCTCGATACCGTCAAACAGATCGAGAGCCAGCTGATGCAACGCAACTACGAAGGTTTCCTAAAATGAAAAGTGGTCTGCTCTGCCCCGGCCCGACGACGCGATGAAACGACTGCTGCACACAAGCCCAAGCTCGGGGTGATCGACGGCGACGGCGCTTCATCGAGGTGGAGGTTGCTCGGAGACGCTCTCCACCACCGCTGTGGGCCGCTGCTCGACTGTATCTCGATCACAGGTTTCGAACTCCTGTCGACGCCGCGGCTCTGGCGTCGACACCAGCGATCGCAATTCATGGCGTCCGGCGTGCCGAGTTCCCCATCAGGCGTTCGTGAGCAGCGACCTTGCGTACCAGTCGTTGTCGTCTGCCAAGCCCGGCAGGGCGAAGAAGTAGCCGCCGCCGAACGGCTGGACGTAGTCGACGAGCGGTTCAGCTTCAAGCCGCCGTTGGATGGTTTCGAACTGCCGCTGCACGTCCTGCTGGAAGCATACGAAGACGTGCCCGCATTGCATGTTGCCGTTCTTGTCAACACCCAGGTCGTAGTTGTACGACCGTCGAAGCAACCGCTGGTTGTCGGTAGCGGCCGTGCGGGGGTTCGCGAGCCGTATGTGGGCATCGAGCGGGCTCGTCGTCCCTTCGATGTCGGCGGCGTAGTTGGGCGTGTCGAACTCGTTGTTGCCATCGAGTGGGGCGCCGCTGTCACGGCGCCGACCGAACATCAACTCTTGCTCGTTGATCGACACGCGGTCCCAGAACTCGACGAGCATGCGAATCAGCCGGACCACCATGTAGGTGCCGCCGTGCGTCCAGGCAGGCTCAGCCCGATCGCTCACCCACACTAGGTTCTCCGCGTCGGTCGACACCGGGTTGCCGGTACCGTCTTTGAAACCGAGCAGGTTTCGACCGGTGCCCGACGGACGCGGCGGTGAACTATATCCGTCGATCCGCCAACGGATCTGCATAGAACCGCGCACTGCACGCATGATGTCGCGCAGGGCATGGTGAACGGTATCGGGATTGTGCGCGCACAGCTGCAACAGCACATCCCCATGGGTCCATTGCGGATCTGGAAAATCGTTGGGAAACACCGTCATTGGCGTGAGCTTGGCGGGCTTGCGATCGGCGAGGCCGTACCGGTCGTCGAACAGGCTGGCGCCCAGCCCGACGGTGACGGTCAGGCCGTCAGCTGCGATGACCGGCCCGACGACACCGCTGTCGGCGGGCGGGGAAGCGATGCCCAACTGCGGGGGTGCACCGCCGGAGGCCAGAAACCTGGCTCGCTCGGTGAGCGTCATGAACGTCCGCGAAACCGCGTCGCTGTCCTTGGCGGTGACATCGAGGGCGACATGGCAGGCGAAGTTCTGCTTCTGCGCCGGCGTGGGAGTGAGGATTCCCGCCTGGTGGGCGCCGTGGAACGGGTACTGCTCAACAGGGGCGGCTACGGTGATGGCGTTGGCGTCAACCGCCATACCCTCGACGAGCACGGCACCGGTGATCGCGGTTCCGGCAGCACCGACGGCGGTGCCACGCAGGAAATGCCTACGGCTGACATCCATGTCCGGTGGCTCCTAACGGCTCGGCGGGAGTTCGATGAGCAGTGGTACGGACGCCAGCGTCTCCAACGCTTGTCCTAGCGCCGCATCGACAGTGCGCCGCTTTTGTAGCGGCACTTGCGCCAACGGGACCCAACGCCCGCCCCGTTGTGTCGCACGCAACGCCGCGTCCAGTGTATCGAGCTGAGACATGTTTTCTTCCAACAGTTTCGGTGCACGTGCGGTGATCAGCGGTGCGAACTGGCTCAACACGGCTTTGGTCGCCTCGACGGACGCCGAGGTTTCCGCATACTCGGTTCCCGCGCCCTGGTTGGTGTAACCCATCAACTGGAACCGCTGCATGTCTTCGAGAATCTCGTGCGGCCTCTTGATCTGGTCGGCAGCCTCGGGCATCGCATCCCCCAGGCCGGCAAGAAGTTTGGCGACCTCGCTGGACAGCGCGTCAGCAACCGCTAGCAATTGTGCGGCGGGTTGGCCATGCCACAGTCCGAACTCGAGACGGCGGAGGCCCGTGAAGGCTGGATCGTTCACTCCGCTGGGCAGACCATGCGGAAGGCCGGCTATGGCGTCGCCGGAGTCCTTGAAGCTTCCATACGCCGCGCCGACCCTGTTCCAGGTGAGCATCGCCGAGATCCAATCTGCCTGGGCGGCTTCGAGATTCCCGGCACCGAGGTCCGCCCGGATTCGCTGCACCTGATCAGCCAGCGTTGCGAGCAGCCCGTCCACATAGCTCTGGTACGCCTGCATGGCCGGCTTCAGATCGTTCGCGGTCACTCGCACAACCGGTGCAGGGGCATTCGGAACAGATTGCCCACCAACCTGTTTCGCGTGCGAACTGGTGCCGGGTTGGCCTGCCAAGAAACACGTGAACGTGTAGGTACCGGATGTCAGCGTCGCCGACATCGGCGCGCTGGTGGCCGGGCCCAGGGTCTCGATTTCAGCGACCACACCATTGTTGGCGTCCACGAGGTCGATCTCGCCGGTCTTGCCGGACGCGTTGACCACGGTGAATGTCTGGCTGCCGGACTGCGCCATCGACCAGTCTTCGGCACAACTCGATGCCGTCACCGTCACCCTGGTGGCATCGGAGGCATTGGATCGGGGCAACAGGACGATGATGGCCGTCGCCAGGACAGCTGGCACCACGACTACCACCGCCGCCACGGTCAGCGGCCTCCGGGCGATCAACCGGCTGAAAGTCGAAGGTCGTGAATCGTTCTCGGGATTTTCGTGCGCTTTCCGGGGCGGTGCGGGCATCTGCCGCGCCGACCGCCGAAACGCTGGAATGACGACCGAAAGGTAGCCCACCCACGCCAGCACCTGGAGGACGGTCATCCGCGGTGCGAGCTGGGTGATGCCGGTGACAATGGTGACCCACCACGAGTCGGTTGAGACGTGTCTGCTCAAGTCGAACGCATACCAGGACCGGCCCGGCAGCCACCCGGCGGTCTGCAGATCGCCGATACCGTAAGCAAGGATTCCCGCGGCAATCACGATCAACACCAGGGCCGTTCGCGTGAAGAAGACCTTCAGGTTCATCCGCACCGTGCGCCGGTACAGCAGCACGCACAGCACCACCGCGATCGTCAGGCCAACCGCGCCGCCGATGATCGGACCGACCGATTCCCCGGCCGCCTTGGCCGCAGTCCAGAAGAACAGTGTCGTTTCGAGACCTTCACGTGACACTGCCAGGAATGCCGTCAGGGCAAGTGCCCCGGCGCCGAGCATCAGCGCGTCGTGGACCTTGCCGCTCAGGTCACCGGACAGGTTCGCGGCGGTCCGCGACATCCAGAAGATCATCGCGGTCACCAGTACGACGGCAGAGATGCTGAGCATACCCCCCACGACGTCCTGGCCGAGCCCACCAAGTGAACTGGTCGTGGAACTCAGCACGGCAGCGAAACTCGCCGACACCGTGATCGCTCCCAGCAGACCAAGCCAAATCGGAGCGGTTGGTCGCCGCACGTCGCCGCACGTCGTCGGTCAGCGGAGATTTGCGCACTGCGGCGACGAGAATGCTGAGGACCAGCCCAGCTTCCAACCCTTCCCGCAGACCGATCAGCAGGTTCGGCACGGCATCGGATAGGATCACCTAAATAAGGTAAGGCATACCCAATGACGGTGTGCTGTCGGGGTCTCCGTCCTACGTGAACGAACACCCAATCGACACTCCGCGAGCCGCTTCGCCCGTGCGTGCCGCCTTGGACCCGGACGGATCGCGGACCGCGGCCTGAATGCCGCCATGCTCGACGAGGTGTTCCGCATCGCCATCGCACGACGTCGGCTCGTCGACCGCGCCTCTCATCCCAACGACACGCTGACTGTGCGACAGACTGCACGACTCGGAGTGTGCGGGACACCTCGGTACCCAGGTGTCCGGCCGGCTAGGCCGGCAGGCATGCGAGCCGAACAACTGATCGGCGTCACGAAGTCGGTACGCCAGCGTGCCGGGTCCGCCAGTTTTGGCTTGGTGGGTACGTACCCGCTTCGTCGAGCGACGAGACGCGCACGCGGTGCTGGGAATTTGCCGTCTCCGCACAGAGATAGTATGAGCGTGACGGCGCGGAATCGGCAGCGGCTTGGCGGGTGCCGGGGTGCGGCTGGGTGGCACGGGGCGAGAAGGGACGTGGTGCCATGGTCACTGAGCTGCGATCTTCGAGTGGGTACGCGACATGCAGCGTGAGAGCCGTGCGCCGAGCAGGTGCCGTCGCCTTCGGCGCGGCGTTGACGGCGCCCCCGAGGTCGGTCTGCCGGTCCGCTATGTTTGCGCCTGGTCGGTGCGTTGCGCTTCCGGTGTGGTTTGCTGCAGGTTTTTTGGTGGTATTGTCCGGGTGCTCGACGCCGCCGCCAACCGCCCGCGGACCCGAGGCATTGCCGGCGTCTCTGCCCACCGCCTCTGCCGGTGCCTCTGAGTCTCGTGGCGGGGAACTGCAGTCACTGTCGGCGCAAGGCATCCTTGATGCAATCACCAAAGCGGGGTTTGCGGCACCGGACCCACGCGACGCGACGGCCCGGGACTGTGGCGACATCGGTTGCACGCAGTCAATCGTCACCGGGACCGTGTCGGTCATCTCGTTTCCCTCAACCAGCCGGGCGGAGCTGTACGCAATCCCACGCGGTCTCGACCAGGTGGGCACGGTGGTCGTATCGTTCGCTTCGACAGTCCCGACATCCGAACAGTCCCGGTACTGGCTGGAAATTCAGCACCTCGCCCGTTAGGACCTTGTGCGCCGCGCGATCACCGAATGACCAGCGCCGCTGACACCCTGCATCGCGATAGCAAAATGACAGGGCGACGAGCCGAACACAGCCATCAACGGCAGGCTGTACTCCACCTGGGCGGCCGAAGTGCATCGCGTGAGCACTCGCCACAACGCGCCGGTCCAGCGTTCCGTTGCGGCACTTTGATGGGCGAAGATGCGCGTGGGGTTCATCCCACGAAGAATGTCGGTGGCGTCGCCGACGGGCGCTGAAGCGGCGATGATGACGTCCCGACCCTGCTTCCAGGTCGCCGGGGTCCCCCCGTGGCGGGCGGTGAGTTGCAGCGCGTCGGTGACCCACAGCGCCTGGTCGACGTTGCGCCTGATGGTCATGGAATCGACAGGAACAGGTTGACCGTCCCTTCGGACCCAACGAACACGCTGGGCACCGTTCGATTGTTGGCGAGGGCGCTCGTGGCGAGTTGACTCGACGGGTTCACCGGAATAATCCCGCACGACTTGAGCACCGCGGTATCGGCGCACCGATGACCCGGGACGTGGACCGGGCGGTCAAATTAGGTGCGGGTTCGGCGTCGGCGCCACGCGAGCAGCACCGCGACCAGGGTGAGGGCAGCAGCAAGGATCTCTGGGGACGCTCTGAGTTGATCGGCAAGGGTCAGACCGCTGTTCAGCGGTACGCGCGCCACGATGGTGTCGGCGGTGAACAGGCTCGTCTGGCGCACCACCGATCCGTCCGGTGAGATGACGGCGCTTACACCGCTGGTCGCGGCGACCAGGACGCTGCGGTCGTGTTCGACGGCGCGCAGCCGCGACATCGCCAGCTGCTGGTAGGTCATGGTGGTTCGACCGAAGGTGGCGTTGTTGGTGGGGACGGTGATCAGTTGCGCACCCGCACGAACCGAGTCCGAGACCAAGTCGTCGAAGGCAACCTCGTAGCAGGTGGCGACACCGAGGACGACACCATTGTCCAGCACGGTTCCATCGCCCGTCCCCGGGACGAAGTTGCCGACCCGGGCGGCCAGCGGTGAGAGGCGAGTCACCAAGGGGCGCAATGGAAGATACTCTCCGAACGGGACGAGTCGGCGCTTGTCGTGAGTGGCGCCTGGACCGGTTCCAGGATTCCACACGATGGAGGTGTTGCGGCTCGTCCCGTCCAGGTTGTCCAGGACGGCTCCGACCAGGATGGGTACACCAAGTTCGTTTGTGACGCCATCGATGCGGGTGGCGGCGTCGAGATTGCGCAGCGGATCGATGTCGGAGGAGTTCTCCGGCCAGATCACCAGGTCGGGACGCGGGGTCCTGCCTTCGGTGACGTCGGCGGCCAGCGACCGCGTGCGTGCCACGTGGTTGTCCAAGACGGCGCGCCGCTGGGCGTTGAAGTCCAAACCCAGTCGCGGAACGTTGCCCTGCACGACCGCTACCGTCACGTTGGGACTTGCCGCACCCGCGGAGGGTGGTGTGGCCAGGGTCAACACCATGGCTGCGGCACTGATCCCGGGGACCCAGGCCAACGATCGCCAGCGCCCGGCCAGCGTGCCCACGAAGCCGGCCGATAGGCCCGCTCCGAGGGCGGCGGCGACGAACGTCACCGCGGGGGCACCCCCAACGCGGGCGAGCGCCAGCAGCGGGCCGTCGGTTTGTCCGAAGGCGAGCCGGCCCCAGGGGAACCCGCCGAAGGGCATCCGGGCGCGTAGCGCCTCGGTCGTCGTCCACGCGCACGCGATCCACAGCGGTGCGCCGGGCAGTCGTTGCACCGCGACGGCGAGCATCCCGAAGAGGGCGAACGCCGTGGCTTCCAGCGCCGACAGCGCCAGCCAGGGTATCGCGCCGACATAGACACCTACCCACGGCAATAAGGGGACGAAGAAGCCCAGCCCGCTGAGGTATCCCCATAGGCACGCACCCCACACGCTTCGCCCCCGCACGACCAGGACGAGCAGCGCGACGCCGAGGGGGGCGAGCAACCACAGCGAGCGGGGCGGGAAGCTGGCGAACATCAGCAAACCCGCTGCCACCGCTGCGCAGGCTCGCGCCATGGCGGCGCCCATCCGAAACCAAGCCCAGCGACCGACATGCGTCGACGCTGGATGCGCTTCATCGATCTGCGTGACCACGCTGAGGTGCCCTTCGCGCGCTGATGAGGATGAGGACCGCCTAGCGCCGACTACGCCATCCGCCTGTTCCACCGACCGAGACCGACGAGTCGCGACATGGACGCGTATGGGCGGCGCAATGGTTCACCAAGGCCCGCATGTCGCGCTCGGACCGGGCCGCCGCCAGCATCTACGAAGAATATCGTATGGTTGTGAATAGTAGACGCGGGCTAGTGTCGCATCTCCAGTGCAGCGCAAGACTGGTGGCAACCAAACGCGGGCGTGCCGACCCTGATCGCTCGTCCGCTGGCCAAGAACGGAACACGCGATGATAATGAGGCGCGGTGACGGATGGGGGTGTTGGACGTGGTCTCTGATGGCCGTGGTGATGGCCCTGTTCTGGGGTCGGTCATCGTCTTGGCCGCCATCCGGCGGCTATTTCCCCGGCCCAGCATCAGGTCGCGTGGCAGCCCCAGACCGAGCACCACCTCGCGCAACGGTTGGCTCGGGGGGTAGATCGACGAGACCGAATACCGCCGACGCCTCGCCATGCTGCGCGACGGTCCCTAGTCACGCGAGGTCGGCGCCAGCTGCTTCGCCGGCGTCGCTCAAGCCGGCCACGGGTTGCACAACACGAACCCGGCGACCGCTAGCACTGCGGTGAGCAGCAGACCGCCGACCACGACGAACGCGACGGTGCTCAGCACGACCCGGGTCCACCGTTGTGCCACGGGCGTAGCAGGCAGCGCAAGGCGCTCGGCGCGGGCCGCTACGTCCACTCCGGTTGCCCCGAGCGCGCCACTGGGCAGCGCAGCGTCTCCGCAGACGGCCGCTAAGGCGTCCAATAGGACGCCCCGGCCATGGCGACGTGCCGCGGCGTCATCGGCACACATCTCCAGCAGCCGGGCCACCTGGCCGGCGCCGGAGGTGAACAATCTCACCCAGTGCAGGATCCCCGCCAGTCCACGGGTGATGGCCAGAATTTGGTGATGGTGCCCGTCGAGGTGGGCGCGCTCATGCGCCAGCACCGCACCGAGTTGACGTCGATCCAGCGCCGCCAGCGCGGCGCTGGTGACCACGATGGTGCCGGGTCGCCCCGCCACGCAGTATGCGACACGTTCGGGGCAGTCGAGCACGACGGCGTCCATGCCACGGACGCGACGGCCGACGATGCGGGCGTCGCGGGCATGACGGTGCGCCAGTGTGCGGGCGCGCACCAGCGACTTGCTCAGACACCAGGTTGCCGTGCCCGCTGCCAGCACCGCGGCGACGATCAACGCGAGCAAGCCGGACTGCAACAACGGCCCGGAGTCGCCTTCGGCAATGTGGCGGAGCGCGGCGACACAGGCGCTCGCGATGCGGCCAGGCTCCTTGAATTCCCGTAGCAGTTCGCCCACCAGGAACGCCGCCGCGATCGCCCAGGCCGACACTACGCTGGCGAGGGTGGTCAGCCAGGTCGCCACCGCCAACCGCGGCGCCGCCCCGTCGCGGGTGAGCCGACCGAGGACACGGGGTCCTGCGACACACAGGAAGACGCTGTAGGCGAGCATGCATGCGGCGACGCTCATCGACGGCCCCTGCGACCGAGGCCTGCTAGTGCCTTCCGCAAAGACGCTGACTCCTGCTCGCTCATTTGATCCAGCAGGTGGGCCAAGACGAGGCCGGAGTTGCCGGCGGCATCCAACGCGTCACGCATCAACCGCGCGCTGTACTGCTCCCGCGTCAACGTCGGCCAATATGCGAACGCCTTGCCTTGCCGTTCGCGCTGCAGCCATCCCTTGCGGTGCAGGCTGTCCATCGTCGACATCACCGTGGTGTAAGCGATCTCGCGATCACGGCGAAGCACCTCGAATATGTCGCGCACCGTCGTGGTGCCGTCACGTCTCCAGAGGTGATCCATGACGACATCCTCCAACTCGCCAAAGCCACGCATGCACCCTCCATGGGTCTTCCGGCCGCACCCCAGGAGCGGCACCGTGGCGTAGCCGCCGGATACTGCCTCCGAGCGCGTCCGCCGTACCGGCTCCCAGCGACCTACGTAGTGCAGCGTAGACGTTGGCGTTCGGCGACGCCCGGGAACACGCGGTGGCGACGTGGGGTTTGGCGCCGACTCAAGAACGATCAGAACGTGCCGCACGGCCAGAGCACGGAGGCCCTGGCAAAGACGCGATCGCGCTAGGGAGAGCGGCCCCATCGAGAAGCGACGGTCGCGGCGGGTCGCGCGGTCGGCGGCTGCTGGTCGGGCTACGTTGGCGCCGTGGATCATCGGTACGCGTGCGCGCCAACGCGGTCGGTGTCGCGGCGCACCGTGGTGAGAGGCGTCGCCACTGCGCCGGCCCTTTTAGCGTGGACCACCGTCATTCGAGCGCCGTGGGTATCCGCGGATTCGGCGTGGTCGGCCGGCGTCATGGTGCCCGGCCTGCCACCAGTCATCGTCAGCCGTGGCCAGTGGGGCGCCGATGAGTCGATGCGCAGCGCAGCACCGTTGTACGACAACGGAATCAGGGCCGGAATCGTGCACCACACCGTGACCGCCAACGACTATGCGACCGCCGACTCCGCAGGCATCGTCCGCGGAATCTACGGCTACCACACCCGCGTGTTGGGGTGGTGCGACATCGCCTACAACGCATTGGTGGACAAGTTTGGCCACGTCTTCGACGGACGGTTCGGCGGGATCACCAAGGCGGTGGAGGGCTCACACACCGGCGGCTTCAATCGGAACACCTGGGCGGTGACCATGATCGGGAACTTCGATCTGGCGGAGCCGATCCCCGAGCAGGTGCATTCGGTGGGCCAGTTGTTTGGGGTGGCGGCTGGCGATGGACCGCGTGGATCCCAAGGGAACCGTCGCCTTGACCTCCGCAGGCGGTCCGTATACGCGCTTCCCCCGGGGGGTGCGACCCCGGTGCTGCCGACCCGTCTTCGCCCACCGCGACGTCGTGACACCGCCTGCCCGGGGCGCATGGGTTACGCAGCGTCGGACCGGATCCGCGACGTCGCGGCCCGCTTCGACAAGCCCGCCAGCTCCGCCGATCTAGCCGACTCGATGCGTGGCGGCGCCATCTTTACCCGGTGGCAGGCGATGGGCGGCATGACGGGCCCGCTGGGGGCGCCGACCTCCCCGGAAACGCCCGGATACGGGCCGGCACGCTACGTCACCTTCGACCGCGGCGCCATCTACTGGTCACCGGCCAGCGGGGCCGCACCCGTCATGGGCGTGCTCTACGACAGTTGGCCGCATTGGGTTTCGAGCGCAGCGCGCTGGGACTGCCGACCAGCGCCCCCATCCAGGAACCCGAATGGGTCGTGCAGAACTTCCAACACCAAACCTTGAACCTCGACCGGCAGGACGGCTCAGTCACCCGAGTGATGGACGGCGCGCAACTAGGGCTGCCGCCCGACGGGCCCAGGCCGCCCGCCGGTGCAGCTGGAGCGTTTCTCCCCGGCCCGCAACCGGGTCTGACGGGGCTGGTGCTCAGTTCAGACCGGCGTAGGAGTGCAGCCCGGAGACGACCATGTTGACGATGAACAGATTGAACAGCATCGCCGCGAATCCCGCGACGTTGATCCACGCGGCGCGGGTGGTGCGCCAGCCCGCCGTCGCGCGGGCATGCAGGTAGGCGGCGTAGGCGATGAACGCGACGAACGAGGTGGTCTCCTTGGGGTCCCAACCCCAAAACCTGCCCCACGCCGCTTCGGCCCAGATCGCTCCGAGCACGACCCCGGCGCCGAACACCGGGAACGCGAAGATGGTGGTGCGGTACGCGAGCCGGTCCAGGGTCTGGGCGTCGGGCAGGCGGCGGGCCAACCGCCCGAGGAGCCCGACACCTTCGGTGCCGTCGGGGTGTCGGATCCGCAACAGGAACAGCAGGCTCGCAACGCCGGAGATCATCAGCACCCCGCTGCCCAGCGATATCACCGAGACGTGAATGCGCAGCCAGTAGGACTGCAGCGCGGGCACCACGGGGGCGGCGGTGGCGTAGAGCACGGTGCCCGCGACGAACAGCAGGATCAGCACCGGGATGAGCACGAACACCCACATGGATCGCAGCCGCGGGGTGCGCAGCACCGCGAATCCGGCGCCCACCGCGACCGCGCAAGTCACGGTTACGAATTCGTACATGTTGCCCCAGGGTGCGCGCCCGGTCGCCACCCCGCGCAGGATGATCGCTGCCACGTGCAGTCCCCAGCCGGCAATCAGGACGTTGAAGCCCATCCGGCCCAGACGCTCCGGCAGTGACCGGCGCGGTGGCTCGATGACGCGGCCCGGGGTCATGGCCGCACCCACGAGGACTCGGCGGCGCTCGGCGGCGGCCTCGGGTGCCGGGGTTGACGTCATGGCGTAGGCCGCGATCAGCAACAGGAGTGCCAGCAGGTAGCTGGTGACTGCCGAGGCGAACGCGAGGTCGTTGTAGCGGGAGAGCGTGTCATTGATCGGCATGGCCGACCCCTTCCATGGTCGTCGGGTGGTGCGGGTCGTCGCCTAGCTCGCCGAGCAGACGTCGGCAGAGGGTGGCGAATTCTGGGCCCCATCCGGCGTGATCGGTGCGGGCCAAACCGCCCATCTCGACGGTGACGACGTCACCAGGTCCGGGGGGGTGGATGCGGACCCAGATGCGTCGGCGCCGGATGATCAGCGAGACCACCAAGCCTGAGAGCATCGCGATCGCCGACACCAGCACCCATAGTTGGGCCGGGTCGTGCGAGACCTGCAGGTTGACGAATTGCTTGGCGCCGTCGAACTGGACGCTGGTGCCGTCGGCGAGGACGGCGCGTTGACCGGGGCGCAGGTTGACTCTGACTTGTTTGATTAGCCGGCCTTGGGCGATGAGCTTCGGGTCCAGGGCGAAGATCGATTGCGGCGCACCGGAGTTCAGGCCGGTGTCGCCCTGGTAGACGTCGACGGCCACCGCAGGGTCGCGCAGGGCGGGAAACACCGAACTCATCAGTTTTCCGTCGAACCCGGCGGTGGGGGCGAACAGGCCAGCGATGGCGATCTGGTGGCGGCGACGATCGGTGTCGCGGGGATAGGTGCCGCCCGGCGGGTCGATGCGCAGCACCCCGGCGCTGAGGAACGTGGTGGCATCCTGCGGCGCGAATTGAATGGCCTCGGTGCGGGTTTGGCCGTCGGGGAAGGTGACGGTGAACTGCGGCGCGTAGCCGTGTCCGGTCAGATAGACCCGCTCCCCGCCGATGCGGAGCGGGTCATTGACCTCGAGTTGGTAGTCCCGCCACGTGTCGGTGCTCAGGTCCGCCCCGGCCTGGTAGGAGATGGCGGAGGTGAACATCTTGGCCTGCCCGGTGGGCAGGTAGTCCGCGGTGAAGTCCTTGACCCGAATGCAGAAGGGTTCCAACCCGGTGCCGTCGATGCGGTTGCCGGCGCGGAAGGAGTCATAGACCGCCGGGGAGGTATTGCAGAACCCTGGTCCGTCATCGGCGATGACGATGACCGACCCCTCGTAGCCGAAGAGTTTGCCCACCGCGATCGCGACCAAGAGTGCCAGCAGCGCGAAGTGGAACAGCAGGTTTCCCGCCTCGCGCAGGTAGCCGCGTTCGGCCGACAGGGTGATCGCGTCGCCGGATTCGGTTCGCGTCACCACCCGCCACCGGCGCAGCAGCCTAGCGGCCCGTTCGGCGACGGCTGCCGGCGTGTCGTGCAGTGTCTCGGTGTGGTGGTGGGGCAACCGGGACAGGTTGCGAGGCGCGGGAACGGGTTGTGCGCGCAGCGCGGTGGCCAGTTCGAACAGGCGCGGGGTCAGGCAGCCGATCAATGAGATGAAGAGCAACGCATAGATGGCGGTGAACCAGAAGCTGGCGAACACGTCGAACAGCTCCAGGCGGTCCATCAGCGGACCGACCGTGGGGCGTGCGGCGACGTAGTCGGCGACCTTTTGCGCGTTGAGGCTGCGTTGGGGCAGCAGTGCGCCGGGGATGGCGCCCAGGGCGAGCAGGAACAGCAGCGCCAAGGCGGTGCTCATGGCCGTGAGCCGCCGCCAGGTGTTGCGGATGACGGCGGCGATCCGGCGCAGCGGCGACGGTCGACGGGCGGCGGGGGCAGGCGCGGCTACGGTGTCGGTGGCGGTCATATCGGCAGCACGACGTTGGAGACGAATTCGTTGCGCAGCCAGCCGACGAACAGTTCCCAGACCCCGGTGAGCAGGGCGAGCCCGACGGCGATCAGCATCACCCCGCCGAACACCTGGATGGCGCGGGCGTGGCGGCGCAGCCACCCGATGCCGCGCAGCGCGCTGGCCGACCCGAACGCCAAGACGACGAACGGCAGGCCCAGCCCCAGGCAGTAGGCGACGATCAGGATGACGCCGCGCGCCGCGGTGGTGCCTTCGGTGCCGGCGGCCACCGAGAGCACCCCGGCCAGGGTGGGACCCAGGCACGGTGTCCACCCCAGGCCGAACACCGCCCCCAGCAGGGGGGCACCGGCCAGCGACGAGATGGCACGCGGGGTGAACCGGGTGTCGCGCTGAAGTGCCGGGATCGCGCCAACGAACGCCAGGCCCATCACGATGGTGATGACCCCGCCGATGCGTTGCAGCAGTTCACGATTGAGGGTGAGCGCCCCAATGACACCGAACACCGATGCGGTCGCCGCCACGAATACCACGGTGAACCCGGCGACGAACAGCAGCGCCGCGCCGGTGACCCGCCAGCGCCCGGCCGTGGCGACCCGCGGGCCGCCTGCACTCACCGGCGGTGCGTCGGCGCCGGAGATGCCGGCGAGGTAGGACAGGTATCCCGGAACCAGCGGCACGCAGCACGGTGAGGCGAAGGACACCGTTCCGGCCAGGAAGGCCGCACCCAGGGCAAGGATCAACGGGCCGGTCGCGGCGAGAGCGCCGAAACTGGAACCGACTTGGGCGAGGGTGGTCATCGCTCTGCGGCCACTCGCCGCACCACTGGCTCTAGGTCCTGAGCCAGCAGCGCCCGCAGGAACACTGCGGCCACCCGGTGACGACGATCCAACACCAGCGTCGCCGGGATCGTGCTGGTGGGGAACTTCCCGCCCAACGCGATCAGGGTGCGCATCGGCGGGTCGTAGATGGAGGGGTAGGACACGGCAAAGTCGCGGACGAAGTCTTGGGCCTTGTCCTTCTGCGGATCCCGCACGTCGATGCCGAGAAACCGAACCCCGAGATCCTTGGTGGCCGTGAAGACGGCCTCCAGCTCGGGGGCTTCGCCCCGACACGGCCCGCACCACTGCCCCCAAATATTGATCACGACCACCTGATCGGTGAAATCAGCCAGCGCCCTGACCTTCCCGTCGATCATCAGGTCTGGGCCGCTCATCGCTCCGACGCTGCCGCGCTGGTTGGGTGGATCGTAGAAGATGTCGGTGCGCCCACCCGGGGACACGAAGTCGAACGACCCACCGGCTGAGGCGGCGTCGGCACCGGTGGCGCAGCCAGAGGTGCTCGCCGCGACGACCAGGACCGCACAGAGTCCCGCGACGAGGCGCGCACCCGCCGGCCTGAGCGTAATTGGCGACCCTCCCGTCCCCATACTGTGTTTAAACGTACTACGCACCTTAGTAGATTGGTCTCGGAGGCGGGGCGCCGGCGGCGCTGGCTATGACGCCGCCACGCCATGGGTGCGGGGTGTTCCGCCACTGCTGGTTCTCAGTTCTTAGCGAGGCAGGGCGGCGACTGCCTGACGGATCTGGGCGACGTCATGGAACACCGAGGTGGAGGTGATTCTTCGTACGCTGCCGTCCGCGGCGACGAGGTAACTCAGCGGCAGCACGGGGGGCGCGCGCAGCGCCTGGGCGACGACGTCGGCGTTGCCGTAGGACGGGTAGTGCACGCCGAGGTCGGCCAACAGGTTCAACGCCGAGGTGGGACGGTCCTGAACGTTGATGCCGACGACCCTGATCGACCCCGGCTCGCCGGCGTATCGGGCAAGCACGGGAATCTCCTCCCGACACGGTGCGCACCAGGACGCCCACAGATTGATGAGGGTGGGCTGACCGGCCAGTGCGGCCCCAACGTCGACCGTCGAGTCCGTTCCTAGGCACGGCGCCAGTACACCCTCGAGTGGGCCCTGCCGTGGCACCGCGGGGACCGGCGTGGAAGCGGGGCAGGGCGCCAGGGCGGCGCGCGCCACCAGGTCCGCCAGTTCCTCCCGTGTCCCGAGGTCGGTGATTGCCGAGGCCCGATCCTGTCGTGGTGCGGCGACGCTGACGTCGTCCAGGCCATGACGAGGCCACACTGCGACGCCGACTGCGACCGTCACCACCACGGCGACGAGCAACCAGCGCCACGAGGTTGGCATGGGGTCCTCCTTCGCCGCTGGAGTCGGACGGCGGCGCTCACCGCCGCGCGTTAGATCATGAAAAAGCTACTACTCTTCATAGTAGGACTTGGCCGTACCTGGCGCGGCAACCGGGCTCGGGAGTGAGGCCGAGGTGGTGCCGCAGCCGCTCGTCCAACGGTCAGATGCTTATTGGGGCGTTCCAGCAGGGCGATGTGATGAATGTCCGTTCCGCCTCCGAAAAGCACGTCAGGGCAGTCGCTTTGACCACAGTGCCGGTCCGCCGCGCCCCAAGGGTCCGCCGGGGTATGCCGCAAACGCACGACGCCGCACACAAGGTGGCGGCGGAGCCGGTACGCGTGACGCGGCCTCACTACTATCTGGCATAGTACTTACCGGTTGCCGGAGTCGGGTCGCATGGATGGTCTGCGGCCTGAAATACCGGTCACGCCCGGAGAGCGCGTGGTGTGCCGCCCGGCTCGCAGTGATCACCGACGTCGAATGGAGACCGACATGAGCCCCAAGGCGCGAGTTCGCCCGTCGCAAAAACGGTCCCTGTACACCCCTCAGTACCGGCGTGAGCGGTGGCGCAAGATCCTGGGCTGGAGCATTCTCGTCGTGGCGGGTGCGATGGCGGTGCTGCACATGCTCACGCACCTCGGGCGCTGGGAACTCTTCCGCCTGCAGGATCTGGTCGTGGGGTACCCGAGCGCAGCGGTGCTGGCCGCGATCGGGATTGGGCTCCTCTCCTTCACGCCGCGAAAGCGGTAGAGCTGCCGGCAACACCGATGGCCGCAGTGCTGAATCGTCCCCTTTCGGGGGTGCATCACAATGCGGCACCCATGCACTACCCCCAGGGCACGTCCCGGCGATTCCTCCTGGGCGGGCGGGGATCAGCGCATTGGGTCCAAGCGGTAGCCGATGCCGGGCACCGTGTGCACGAAGGTCTGGTGTTGGGGGGTCTCGCCCAATTTGCGGCGGAGGTGCCCGATGTGGACGCCGACGGCGTCGGTACCCGCAGTCCCCGAGCGCCCCCAGACGGCGTCGAGGAGCTGGCGTCGGGTGAATGGGACACCGGGTCGAGACGACAACACCGCCAAGAGCTCGAATTCGGTTCGCGTGAGGTCGATCGGGGTGTGATCGAGGTGGACGCGGCGACCGGCGACATCGATGTGCAGCGTTCCGAACGTGCGCGTCGTGGTCTTTTTGGGGCCGACGTGGGTGGCGCGGGGGCGCCGCAGCATGGCGCGAATCTGGGTGACCAGTTCTCGGGGACTGAACGGCTCGACGATGTAGTCGTCGGCGTCGCTGGACATTCCGATCACCTCGCCTCGAACTGCGTTGCGGCTGAGGACCACGACGACGTGGGCGGTCGAGAAGGTGCGTAGTTGCCGATAGGTCTCCAGGCCTTCGTGGCTGCGGCGGGCCATGTCGAGGACCACGATGTCGGGGTCGTCGTTCCTGGCGGCTGCAAGGGCGTCTGCCCTGTCGTAGGTGACGTGGACGACGAACTCCTCCCGGGCGAGGTGGCCGGCGATCAATCCGGTCAGGGAGCGCTCGTGGTCGATGATCAGCGCGCGGAGCCGGCCGGCGCCGGGGGTGAGCGCCGCGGCGTGCTCGACGGTCATGGTGTCCGCATTCGCCGAGACTTGGGGACGGTTGCCGCCGATGGTGACGGGTCTCGATGAAGGTTTATTGTGGGCCGCCTGGGTTTTGGTTGGGGATGTCGGTGATGGGCAAATTCGGCGCCGGTTTCGGTGACGGTGTCGCCGGCAGGGTGGGGATCTGGGCGGCGGGGATGTCGGCGAGGTCGTTCGCGGGCGGCCCGTTGAACCGGCTGCCGTAGCTGGTCCCGGGGTCGCGGGGGCCGAGCAGGTGGGTAACGGTGACCAGGTGATAGCCGTTGGCCTTGAGCACCGGGATGAACTGCTCGACGAGATCCACGGTGCTGGAGTAGGTGTCGTGCAGCAGCACCACCGAGCCCGGAATGATCTGAGTCATCAGCATGTAGCGTGTGGCGCCGGTGTTGGCGTCGTTGATCCAGTCGAACGGAATGACGTCCCAGTTGATGTCGGCCAGGCCTTGGCGTTTGGCCTCGGCCAGCACCGCGTCGTTGATCAGGCCACCGGCGGTGCGCAACAGCACCGGCGCCCGACCGGTGGCGGCGGCGATGGCGTTGGTGCCCTTGGACAGTTGCGCGGGGATGTCCTCGGTCGAGACGGTGGACATGTTGGCGTGTTCCCAGGTGTGGTTGCCGATCTCCATTCCGGCGTCGGCGATCCGCTGGGCGCTGGCGGGGTTGGCGGCGACCTTGTTGCCGACGAGGAAGAAGGTGGCCTTCGCATCGTCAGACGTCAGGACCTGAAGCAGCCGGTCGGTGAATGGGGTGGGTCCGTCGTCGAACGTCAACGCCACGCACTTGGCGCGATTACAGTCCACGTCATCCGGGCCGACGTCGCGGTGGCGCAGGTAGGCCGCGCTCACTACTGCCGCGGTGACGCCGAGGACGGCGACGAGCGCCAACAACTGCAGCCATAGATAACGGGTGGCTCTCGGTCGGGTGATCATGACCGCCAATCCAGACCGCATCGGCCCGAGTGTCCCTTCGCTGCGGCGTGATCCACAGAACGCCGACGTCCACCGCACGTGGCCCGAGCCGTGGCCATCGGGGTGATTCGGCCCGTCGGCGCCGGATTGCTGGCGCGCACGCGCCGTCCACCACGTCCTCCATCTACTATGTGCGTACGGAGATACTAGGGCAGCGAGGTCAAGAACGGTGGCCGCGACACCCACCCACCATTTGGCACCAAGGAGACACGTTGTCCGTGACACGGCGGGGTCGGATGGCGCTCATGGGCGTCGCGCTGGTGGTCCTCGCGGTGGCTGGCACGGTCGTCGGCGTCACGTTGACGCGGTGCGCCAGCGGGTGTCCACCCGCGCGCACGGCCGCTCCGGTCGCACAGGCCAGCGCCCCGCCACCGACACCGGCGACCGTCACCATCATTCCGGCGCCGGGTGCCCGCGACGTCGACCCGTTGGGCAGGGTGTCGGTGGCCGCGGCGGGGGGCACGTTGAGCGACGTGACGATGATCAACGAACAGGGCACCCCCGTCGCGGGGGTGATGACTCCCGACAACACGGTGTGGAAGCCGTCGGTTCCACTCGGTTATGGCAGGACCTACACCCTCAC
>JAESGJ010000493.1_pt1 | contig 18868 bp, 15 predicted proteins | sample 9266241 | NCBI WGS metagenome assembly JAESGJ01 (sample SAMN14514841, study PRJNA621669) | algae metagenome | isolation source: Brasilonema octagenarum HA4186-MV1 and co-occurring heterotrophs from wet... | place: USA: Manoa Valley, Hawaii | collected 2009-07-20 | reverse complement strand
CCGCTTCCGCAAGGAGGCGGCTTTTTCGCGCTCAGAGTTACCGATCCGTCATGCGGCGGGAAGCCTCCGGCAAGGGGCTCTGCGCGAGACTGCGCCCTCACCGAGAGGGGAGGGGGCTTATGCCCGCCCCGGTCAGCGCATCGTCAGGGCGATGGGTCGATCAGGCAACGTCCGCGACAAGGCCGCACTGGAGAGCGGTTGCCGCCCGGACTCCTATCGGCTGGTCGCCCGCCGCGGCGAACCGCGACGGGTGGAGGATGAGGTGGCCGGGCAGCTTGGCAACTGCCCTCTCGCACTCGAGGTCAGGCCGGAATGACGTCCACGATCTCGTAAGTATCCGGATCGATGATCACGATGTCGTCCCGGACGAGAATGAAGCTGTAGCCCTCGTAGGCCGGCACCAAGCTGATGATGGCGGGCGGCAGACGGTGCAACGTGACCGAGCGCGGAATGGCCGTGCCGACGTTCAAGCTGAAATTGACGTTGCTGACGCGGCTCACACCGACGCGGGTGATCGATTGACGAAACTCCGTCCGCTGGGTGCCGTCGAGACGGCTCGCGGCACCGCGGGCCGAGCCGGCGCTGCGCTCGCCGCGCTCCGCTCGGCCGTTCCGTGCACCCGGCTCACCACGCTCGCCGTTGCCACGGGCCGAGCCACGTCCATCCTCGCGACCGCCGGCACGGTTGGAATCGTCATCGCGAGCGCCGCGCTGCGCCGCACCGGGACGCTCGCCCGCCGCGCCGCGTTCGGCACCGTCTCGCTCGGCAGTACCGCCACGTTCGCCCGCTGCGGGACGTCCCTCGCTTCCACCGCCCCGCGGCTCGCTCGCGGTGCCACTACGCGTGCCACCGGCCTCGCCACCGGGCGCCCCACCGCGCATGCCGGCCCCGCCGCCCGGAGCGGCTGGCCCGGCACCGCCAGCCCCTGCACCGCCGCCGACACCCGCTCCGCCGCCGACACCCGCTCCGCCGCCTGCCGTCCCGGCACCGGCGCCACCGGAAGCGCCTCCGGCGGCGCCCCCCTGGGCGAAGGCCATCGTCGCGCCTGCCGTCAGCAGGGCAGCCGTCATCGTGCTCCGGATGAGCTTGTTCATGGGCGCTCTCTCGTTCCGTGGTCGGTGAGGGGATCGCGGATCCTGCTCCGCCCCGCGTTGCCGCCACGCAACGGCAAGGATGCGCAAACCGTTCCGAGCAAGCACGATGGGGCTTCCGCTGGCGGAAGCCGTACGGTTCGACGGGAGCGGAAAGAAAATGCCCGCCGCGGCGGTGCCGGGCGGGCCGAAGTCTTGGGAGGAAACGCCCGTAAGGGCGAGATCTAAATTAGCACTTGGCATGCCAGTCTCCGCGTGCGCGAGCGCACGTGTCGCGGATACGTCGGAGCGGGGGCCTGCGCGGATCACCCGGCGACGGTCATCTGATCCGCCGGCCGATTGGAGCGGCGACGCGGATGGGGAGGCGATGCGCGGCTCGGCATCGCCGACGTCCGGATCGGCGATGCCCCGGAAGATCCGGAGCGAACGCCTTGCGGAGTGAGCGCGGACGGCACAGCCTGGGACGTCGCTGTGCTTGGCCCGATCAGGTTATGCCGGCGGCCGGCAGGTCGGGACGCTGGCCCCTGCGTCGCCGACCTGCTGCTCGGGTCGGACCATCCGATTCGACGGCGCCTCGATGCTCGTCGACGGCGCCGCCCACGACGGGCCCTGCACACCTTCGCATACAACGGGGCGGGGCTCGGTGGCTGCGCCGGTCGTCCCGCCCGCGCGCATGGGCCCTCCGTCGATCGCGGTCGCGCCGGGACGATGGTCCGGATGCCCGCGCAATCAGAGCCGTATCGCGCGCCGAAGTCCCGGGCGGTTCCGGGTCGTCGGAGAGCGCGGGACGGCGCCCCGCGACCAGGGGGCTGACATCATCCGAAAGGATTACCCACCAACGCGGTGTGGTGCGGGCCTCAAGCTTCGCTATTCAGTCAATCGGAGGACGAGACGGGGGTTGCGATGCGAAAGATCGGCAGGATTGCGGCGGCGGTCGAGGTTTGGAGCGCTTGGCGCGACCCGATCGAGGTATCTGTCCTGCTCTTCGGAGGCTGGCTCGCCGCCGGGCTGTTCGCAGGATGGGCCGGCGCGATTGTGTGAGGCGCCGAACGCCTGTGGGCCGGAGCGGCGCAGGAGCCTGCCTGGCCGAAGCGGAACAGTATGCGTGGCCCTATCGGGCGGTGGGGGCTGCGGTCGGAAGATCGCTCACAGCATCCGGGGCTTCAGCTCTGCCGTCCAGTTGTGGTCGGGCCCCGCATGTTCGGCGGTACGATGGCCGTTCATGTGAGCGTAGCGGCCGACATACAGTGTCGCCAGCAGGCCGAAGAGCAGGATCAGGGTCAGCGCAACGGCATCCGGATGTCGGCGGGCACGATGGATGCCGAGACAGCCCAAGGTGAAGCCGGCGGCAAGGGCAAGGGAGATGAGCGCTTCGTGAGACATCGGATCGCTCGCCGCGCAAATCGGTCGCGTTCGCGTCCCGAGGAGGCTAGCGCCGATGTGCGCTCGGAGCAAATGGACGCTTGCGCGAGCCACCGAGGTCCCGCCTCTGCTGGAAGGCAAGGCCCGGAGCGATCTCGGCAGGTTCTGCCGAGGGGCGATGATCCGCAGACACGCCCCTCGGCAGCAGGCCGGCGAGGTTACGAGCAGCCGGTCGTGCCACCGCAGGTGTCGCACTTCAGGCAGGTGCCGTTGCGGACCAGCGTGAAGTTCGCGCATTCGGGGCAGGCCTCGCCGACATAGCCCTTCATCTTGGCCTCGGCCCGGCGGTCCGCGACGCTGCGCTCGGCGGGCTCCGCTTGCGCGAAGGGCAGCGTCTCGATCGCCGCGGCCGGCTCCGCCTTCAGCGCGGTTGCGCCGCGCAGCGCGTGGACTGTGCCGCCGGCCGGTGCGCTCTGGCCCGCCGAGCCCGCGCCGACCCCGACCGTGCCGCCGGCCGGGCCGCCCTGGATCAGGGTGAGCCGGTCGGCCGAGCCGCGCACGAGGCCGCGGGAGACGATGGCCGCCGCGGGCGCGGGCTTCGCCGCGTCGCGGGTGGTGTCGCCGCTCTCGCCGCCGCCGATCACCGTGCCGCCGATCTCGTTCGGGTTGACGTGGGCGAGGTCTGCCCGGCCGAGATACGAGACCGCCAGCTCGCGGAAGACGTAATCGAGGAGCGACGTGGCGTTCTTGATCGCGTCGTTGCCCTGCACGAAGCCCGCCGGCTCGAAGCGGGTGAAGGTGAAGGCCTCGACGTACTCCTCCAGCGGCACGCCGTACTGGAGGCCGAGCGAGATCGCGATGGCGAAGTTGTTCATCAGGCTCCGGAAGGTCGCGCCCTCCTTGTGCATGTCGATGAAGATCTCGCCCAGCCGCCCGTCGTCGTACTCGCCAGTGCGCAAGTACACCTTGTGGCCGCCCACCACCGCCTTCTGCGTGTAGCCCTTGCGCCGGGCCGGTAGCTTCTCGCGGGAGCGGATGCGCTCGACGCGCTCGATCACCCGCTCGACGATCTTCTCGGCGGCCAGAGCAGCCTTGGCGGCGGCCGGCGCCTGGATCAGCGCCTCGACACCCTCGTCGGCCTCTTCCTCGTCGTCCGAGACCAGGGCGGCGTTGAGGGGCTGCGACAGCTTCGAGCCGTCGCGGTAGAGGGCGTTGGCCTTGAGCGCGAGGCGCCAGGACAGCAGATAAGCCGCCTTACAATCCTCGACGGTCGCGTCGTTCGGCATGTTGATGGTCTTGGAGATCGCCCCAGAGATGAAGGGCTGGGCCGCGGCCATCATGCGGATGTGGCTCTCGACCGAGAGGTAGCGCTTTCCGATGCGCCCGCAGGGGTTGGCGCAGTCGAACACCGCGTAGTGCTCTGTCTTGAGGTGAGGAGCGCCCTCCAGCGTCATCGCCCCGCAGATATGGGTGTTGGCGGCCTCGATGTCGCGCTTGGTGAAGCCGAGGTGCGGCAGCAGCTCGAAGGTCGGGTCGGCGAGCTTCTCGGCCGGCACCTTCAGGGTGCTCGTCAGGAAGTCGTCGCCGAGCGTCCAGCGGTTGAACACGAACTTGATGTCGAAGGCCGACTTGAGGCCCGCCTCCACCGCCGCGATCTTCTCGTCGGTGAAGCCCTTGGCACGCAAGGTCGCCGGGTTGATCGCCGGGGCCTGACCCATCGAGCCGTGGCCGACCGCGTAGGCCTCGATCTCGGCGATCTCGGACTCGCGGTAGCCCAGCGCCCGGAGCGCGTCCGGCGCGGCTTGGTTGATGATCTTGAAGTAGCCGCCGCCCGCGAGCTTCTTGAACTTCACCAGCGCGAAATCGGGCTCGATGCCGGTGGTATCGCAATCCATCACGAGGCCGATCGTGCCGGTCGGCGCGATCACGGTGGCCTGGGCGTTGCGGTAGCCGTGCTCCTCGCCGAGCGCCAGCGCCCGGTCCCAGGCGGCGCGGGCGTGCTCACCCAGGTCGGCCTGCGGGATGTTGGCGTGGTCCAGCGCCACGGGGGCGATGTTGAGGAACTCGTAGCCCTCCGCCTCGCCGTGCGCGGCGCGGCGGTGGTTGCGGATCACCCGCAGCATCGCGTCGGCATTGTCCTCGTAGGCCGCGAAGGGCCCGAGCTCGGCCGCCATCTCGGCGGAGGTGGCGTAGGCCACGCCCGTCATGATCGCGGTGAGCGCGCCGGCCAGCGCCCGGCCCTCCTTCGAGTCGTAGGGTAGGCCCATGGTCATGAGGAGGCCGCCGATATTGGCGTAGCCGAGGCCGAGCGTGCGGTACTTGTAGGAGAGTTCGGCGATCTCCTTCGACGGGAACTGCGCCATCATCACCGAGATCTCGAGCACCACCGTCCAGAGGCGGTTGAGGTGCTCGAAGGCCTCCACGTCGAAGCGCTTGCTCTGCCGATCGTACATCGTCAGCAGGTTGGCCGAGGCGAGATTGCAGGCCGTGTCGTCGAGGAACATGTACTCGGAGCACGGGTTCGAGGCCCGGATCCGCCCGCCCTGCGGGCAGGTGTGCCAATCGTTCATCGTGGTGTTGAAGTGCAGGCCGGGATCGGCCGAGGCCCAGGCCGCCTCGCCGATCTTCTCCCAGAGGTCGCGGGCCTGCGGCGTCTTCACCACCTTGCCGGTGGTGCGCGACGTCAGGTTCCAGGGCTTGTCGGCTTCCACCGCGCGCAGGAAGTCGTCGGTGAGCGAGACCGAGTTGTTGGAGTTCTGGCCCGCCACCGTGAGGTAGGCCTCGGAATCCCAGTCGGTGTCGTAGACCGGGAAGTCGATCTTGGTGAAGCCCTGGCGGGCGAACTGCACCACGCGCTTGATGTAGGCGTCCGGCACCGAGGCGCGGCGCGCGGCCTTGATCTCGCGCTTGAGCACCGGGTTGCGCTCAGGGTCGAAGCAGGCGTCGCCTTCCGCCTCGCACTGGGTGCAGGCCTTCATCACGAGCGTGAGGTGCTTCGAGACGACCTTGGAGCCGGTGACGAGAGCGGCGACCTTCTGCTCCTCCTTGACCTTCCAGTCGATGAAGGACTCGATGTCGGGATGGTCGATGTCGACGATGACCATCTTGGCGGCGCGGCGCGTGGTGCCGCCCGACTTGATGGCGCCGGCCGCCCGATCGCCGATCTTGAGGAAGCTCATCAGGCCCGACGACTTGCCGCCGCCGCCGAGGCGCTCGTTCTCGCCGCGCAGCATCGAGAAGTTCGAGCCGGTGCCCGAGCCGTACTTGAACAGGCGCGCCTCGCGTACCCACAGGTCCATGATGCCGCCCTCGTTGACGAGGTCGTCCTGGACCGACTGGATGAAGCAGGCGTGCGGCTGCGGGTGCTCGTAGGCGGTGGCCGACTTCGTCAGCTCACCGGTCTTCGGGTCGCAGTAATAATGGCCCTGGCTCGGCCCGTCGATGCCGTAGGCCCAGTGCAGGCCGGTGTTGAACCATTGCGGCGAGTTCGGCGCCACCATCTGGCGGGCCAGCATGAAGCGCAGCTCGTCCATGAAGGCCTGGGCGTCCTCTTCGGACGAGAAGTAGCCGCCCTTCCAGCCCCAGTAGGTCCAGCAGCCCGCGAGGCGGTCGAAGACCTGGGTCGCCGAGGTCTCGGAGCCGGTGCGCTCCTCCTCGGGCAGCTCGGCGAGCGCCACCTCGTCGGCGACCGAGCGCCAGAGGAAGGAGGGGACGTCGTTCTCCTCGACCTTGCGCAGGCGGGCGGGCACGCCGGCCTTGCGGAAGTACTTCTGCGCGAGCACGTCGCTCGCGACCTGGCTCCAGCCCTCGGGGACCGAGATGCCGTCGAGCCGGAAGACCACCGAGCCGTCCGGGTTGCGGATCTCGCTCAGGGCCTTGCGGAACGGGATGGCGGCGTAGGGGGATTGCCCGGCCGTGGTGTAGCGACGCTCGAACCGCATGAAACACACCTCTCCCGACGGGGCGCGACGGCCCCGTCCCACGCTCGCGCGCAGGATATGGTCCCAACTCTGGGGGCACCGGATCCGACGCAGGATGGGACTGCGGCGGGACCGGCGATGATGACGTGAAGGTGCCCGCGCGAGCCCTGAACCCCTTGGCCGAGCCGCCCGGACCATGACCCGGAGATTAACGCCGGGGCCGCCTTCACGTCAACAAGTGGTGTGCCGGCTCCGAGTTCCACGCTAGATGTGGTAGGAGAAGCGAAATCCCTGTGGATATCGCGCAGCGCTTGGCTAAGTGCTCTTTCGGCTTCCCGGATTCGGTTCCGGAAAATTTTCGATCCACAGGGCTCCGCAACCCCTGCGCGAAACGACAGTCGGCGCAGGATCCCGGACCCGTCCGCGAACCCCGGCAGCGACATTTCGGCGACACCCGGGAGGAGCGGGCGGCGGCTTTCGACTGGACTCGCTGGCCCGCGCTGACCATAACCCGCCCGAAGCCTCGCGCCCGCGCGGGGACTCGCTTCGAAGGCCCCGGGGACACGCGATGGCTCTCAAGGACACGCTGCTGCGCATCTTCACGTGGTGGAACGGGCAGACGGTCTCGCTCACCCTCACCACCGCGCGCAGCGGCACCTATGTCGGCAGCGACGAGCTCGGCAACAAATACTACCGCGCGATGGGACCGCTGATCGACCGCTCGGTCGGGCCCGAGCGGCGCTGGGTGGTCTACAACGGCTACGCCGACGCCTCGAAGGTGCCGCCCGGCTGGCGCGGCTGGCTCTGCCACAACGTCGAGGTCCCGCCGAGCGAGGAGGACTACAAGCCGCGCGCCTGGGAGCGGCCGCATGTCGAGAACCAGACCGGCTCGCCCGACGCCTACCGGCCGAAGGGCTCGCAGCTCTCCTGGGGCGCGCGGCCGGCCGCCACCGGCGACTACGTGCCGTGGACGCCCGGCGAGTAGGGCTCGCCCTCAATTCACCACCGTTCGGGTCTTGAAGGCGGTCTCGCGCGTCTGAACCCGCGTTCCCGGAGGGCCCCGCCTTGAGCCGCATCACCGCACGCCTGTCGGGCGCCGCGCTCGCCGCCGGCCTGCTGGCCCTCGGCAGCCTTCCCGCCGCCGCCGACAAGATCAAGAACCCGACGGCCGTGTTCTCGGGCCTCGACAAGATCACCGGCCGCATCGTTTCCTTCGAGGTGGCGGTGGACGAGACGGTGCAGTTCGGCGCGCTCCAGCTCACCCCGCGGGTCTGCTACACGCGGCCCCCCACCGAGAGCGCCAAGACCACCGCCTTCCTGGAGGTCGACGAGGTCACGCTCGACAACAAGTACCGCCGCATCTTCACCGGCTGGATGTTCGCCGCGAGCCCGGGGCTGCACGCGATCGAGCACCCGATCTACGACGTCTGGCTGGTCGACTGTAAGGGCGGCACCGATGTGATCGCCGAGGCCAAGGAGCAGGAGGACGTGCCCGCGCTCGCCTCCAAGCCCGAGAAGACGCGCAAGGGCCGCGACCAGACGAAGACCGCCCAGCAGGTCAACTCCGCGGGTCAGGTCGATGTCGAGGCGCCGCGCGGCGTGCCGGTCCAGCCCCGCCAGAAGCCCTCGCGCAAGTTCTTCCCCTCGAACGAGGGGCCGGCCCCGGCCCCCCCGCCGCAGCAGCCGCAATCGCTGTTCGACGCGCTGTTCCGCTGATCCCTCAGGCGCCGAGCGCGGCCAACGCCTCCGCGCCGCGCACGCTCGCCGGCCACGCGGTCCAGTCCGCCTGCTCGGTGAGAGCCTCGGCCAGCCGCCGCTTGTAGACGTGGCGCGGCAACTCCTCGGCCCCGAACTGGGCGAGGTGGTCGGTGACGAACTGGGTGTCGGCGAGGCGGTAGCCGCAGGCTTTGAGCCGCGCCATCAGGTGGACCAGGGCGACCTTCGAGGCGTCGCGCACCGTGTGGAACATGCTCTCGCCGAAGAAGGCGGCGCCGAGCGAGACGCCGTAGAGGCCGCCGACCAACTGCCCCTCCGCGTAGACCTCGACCGTGTGGGCGTGGCCCTGGTCGAACAGGGCGCCGTAGAGTTCGCGGATGCGCCCGTTGATCCAGGTGCGCTCGCTGTCCCGGCGCGGCGCGGCGCAGCCCGAGATCACCGCGTCGAAATCGGTGTCGGTGCGGACCTCGAACACGTCCGAGCGCACCGTGCGGGCGAGGCGCCGGGCTATGCGGAAGCCGTCGAGCGGCAGCACGCCGCGGGCACGCGGTTCGACCCAGTATAGGGTCGGGTCGGTCGCGTCCTCGGCCATCGGGAAGATGCCGGCGGCGTAGGCCTTGAGCAGGATCTCCGGGGTGATCTCCACGCGGGCGCCGTCGTGCATGAACCGATTATGGGGCAGGCCGGCCGCTCTGGAAGGGCGCCCGCACTAAGAGGCGTAACGGATCGGGCGGGCCCCTCACAAGCCATGAAAAAGGCCGGCCCCGCCGGGACCGGCCTCCTTCGAATTTCAGGGATGGACGCCCTCAGGTCGCGAGGCCGCCCGCTTCCAGAAAACCTTCCAGCCAGTGGATGTCGTAGGCGCCGTTCTGCACGTCGGCGTTGCGCACGAGGGTGCGGAACAGCGGCAGGGTCGTGTCGACGCCGTCGATGACGAACTCGTCGAGCGCCCGCCGCAGGCGCATCAGGCACTCGTTGCGGGTGCGCCCGTGCACGATCAGCTTGCCGATCAGGGAGTCGTAGTTCGGCGGGATGCGGTAGCCCTGGAAGGCCGCCGAATCGACCCGCACGCCGAGGCCGCCCGGCGGGTGGTAGTAGGTGATCTGGCCGGGCGAGGGCCGGAAGGTGGCCGGATGCTCGGCGTTGATCCGGCACTCGATGGCGTGGCCCTCGACCCGGATCTCGTCCTGGCTGACCGAGAGGTCGCTGCCCGCCGCGACCCGGATCTGCTCGTTCACGAGGTCGATGCCGGTGATCATCTCGGTGACGGGATGCTCCACCTGGATGCGCGTGTTCATCTCGATGAAGTAGAAGCGCCCGTCCTCGTACAGGAACTCGATGGTGCCGGCGCCGCGATAGCCGAGCTTCTTCATCGCGGCCGAGCAGATGCCGCCGATCTCGGCCCGCATCGCCTCGTTGAGGGCGGGCGAGCCGCCCTCTTCCCAGACCTTCTGGTGGCGGCGCTGGAGCGAGCAGTCGCGCTCGGCCAGGTGCACGGCGTCGCCCCGCCCGTCGCCGAGGATCTGCACCTCGATGTGGCGCGGCTTCTCCAGATACTTCTCGAGATAGACCGCGTCGTCTCCGAAGGCGGCCTTGGCCTCGGTGCGGGCGAGGACCACCGCCTGCTCCAGGTCGGCCTCGGTGCGGGCGACCTTCATGCCGCGCCCGCCGCCGCCGGAGGCGGCCTTGACGAGGACCGGATAGCCGATCTCGGCGGCGACCCGCTTGGCCGCGTCGATGTCATCGATGCCGCCCTCCGAGCCCGGCACGCAGGGGATGCCGAGGGAGAGCGCCGTGCGCTTGGCCTCGATCTTGTCGCCCATCGTGCGGATGTGCTCGGCCTTCGGGCCGATGAAGCCGATGTTGTGGTGGGCCAGCACCTCGGCGAAGCGGGCGTTCTCCGAGAGGAAGCCGTAGCCCGGATGCACCGCGTCCGCGCCCGTGATCTCGCAGGCCGCGATGATCGAGGGGATGTTCAGGTAGCTCTCGCGGGCGGCCGGCGGGCCGATGCAGACGCTCTCATCGGCGAGCCGCACGTGCATGGCGTCGGCGTCGGCGGTCGAGTGGACCGCGACGGTCGCGATGCCGAGCTCCTTGGCCGCCCGCAGGATGCGCAGCGCGATCTCGCCGCGGTTGGCGATCAGGATCTTGTCGAACATCGCGCCTACTCGATCGCCAGCAGCGGCTCGCCGAACTCGACGGGCTGGCCGTCCTCGACGAAGATCGCGCTGACCGTGCCGGCGCGCGGGGCGACGATCTCGTTGAAGGTCTTCATCGCCTCGATGAGCAGCACCTTCTCGCCGGCCTCGACCTTCGATCCGACCTCGACGAAGGGCTTGGCGTCGGGCGAGGGGCGGCGATAGGCGGTGCCGACCATCGGCGACGGCACGGCGCCGGGATGCGCCCGGGGCGAGGCGGGAGCGGGTGCCGGGGCCGGCGCGCCCGGGGCTGCGGCAGGCGCGAGCGCGGCCACGGGGGCGGGCGCGGCCACCTGCACGCTCACCGGCTCCAGGCGGCGCACGACGCGGATGCGCAGGTCCCCCTTCTCCACCTCGATCTCGGAGAGGCCGGTCTCGGTGACGAGGTTGGCCAACTCGCGCACGAGGTCGGGGTCGATGGGGTCGTGCTTGGGCATCGGGGCGGGGTCTTTCACGGCGATGTCGGTTGGGTCGGGGTGCCGCTCCGGGCGGCCAGCAGGCGTGCCAGCGCGTCGAGGCCGAGGCTGTAGCTCATCGGGCCGAAGCCGCAGATCACGCCCGCGCAGACGGGAGCGAGGAAGGAGTGGTGGCGAAACGCCTCGCGGGCGTGGACGTTCGAGAGATGGATCTCGATCGCGAGCGCGCCGCTGCCGCTGATCGCGTCGCGGAGCGCCACGGAGGTGTGGGTGTAGGCGGCGGCGTTGATCAGCACGCCCGCGCCCGCGAGACCCGCCTCCTGCACGAAGCCGACGAGTTCGCCCTCGTGGTTCGTCTGCCGGAAGGTCAGCGCGACGCCGAGCGTCGCGGCCTGCGCGCGCAGGTCGCGCTCGATGTCGGCCAGCGTCGCGGTGCCGTAGATGCCGGGCTCGCGGCGGCCGAGCAGGTTGAGGTTCGGCCCGTTGAGGACGTGGATCGGGATCATGGAACCGTCGGGTCGGCCCGGTAGGGGGGCGGGCCGCTCTTAAACGAAGGCGCGCCGGCGCCACAAGGGCGCGCCGCGTGGATGTGGGCCGCGTGCCGGACCGCTCAGCAGGAGGCGTGCCCGCACTGGCGCACGTCCGCGATGGTCTTGCGGATCGGATCGACGCCGACGGCGCCCGGGATGATCTCCTCGCCGATGACGAAGGCCGGCGTGCCGGAGAGCCCGAGCTTGTCGCCGAGGCCGCGGTTCTCGGCGAGCGCCGCCTTCACCTCCGGCCCGGCCGCGTCCCGCTGGATGCGGGCGACGTCGAGGCCCATCTCCTTGGCCACCTGGAGCGCGCGGGCGCCGTTCACCCGGCCCTTCGACTCCAGGAGCTTCTGGTGGAACTCGAACAGCTTCTCGCCCTTGGCCTGTTGCTTGACCGCGAGCGCGACCTGGCTCGCTTCCAGCGATTCCGGGCCGAGCACCGGGAAGTCCTTGATCACGACGCGCAGCTTCGGGTCGGTCTTGATCAGGGTCTGGATGTCGCCGAGCGCCTTGCGGCAGTAGCCGCAATTGTAGTCGAAGAACTCCACCAGGGTGACGTCGCCGTTCGGGTTGCCGGCGACCACGTCGTGCGGGCCGTTGTGGAGCGCGTCCTTCGACTCCTTGAGCGCGGCGGCCTGGGCGAGGCGCTGCGTCTCCATCTGGCGGCGCTCGCCCTCGGCGATCGCCTCCTGCAGGACGTCGGGGTTCTTGATCAGGTATTCCTTCACGATCGACTCGATCGCCTGCCGCTGCTGATCGCTGAAGACCGGCGCGGCGGAGGAGGCGGGCTCCTGGGCCAGGGCGGACCGGGTCGCGACGGGCGCAGCCCCGAGGGCGAGCGTCAGGGCCAGGATCGAGACGGAACGGGAGACAGGCATACGTCCTCGCTGCGCGCGGGGGCGCCGGCCGGGCCGGCCGGCGAAAGCGCGATTCAGGTAGGCGTCCGGTTAGGCCTTTTCACGGCGGACGGTCAAATCGCGGGCCCGTCCGCCGCCCGCGCGGCACACGGTCCCTTGCGCCGCCCAGCAAACTCGGTCCTCTGGCGCCCGCAACCCGCGGATGGAAACGCCATGCTCCTCCCCTCGCGCCGCGTCGCGGCGGTCGCCCCCTTCCTCGCCATGGACGTGATGACGGCCGCCGCCGCCCGGGAGCGGGCCGGCGGCAGCGTGGTCCACATGGAGGTCGGCCAGCCCTCCGCCCCCGCGCCCCGGGCGGTGATCGCGGCGGCGCAAGGGGCCCTGGCGCACGGCCGGGTGCCTTACACCGAGGCCCTCGGGCTGCCGGCCCTGCGGGAGCGGATCGCCCGGGACTACCGCGACCGCTACGGCGTCGACGTGGCCCCGGAGCGGGTCGTCGTCACCACCGGCTCGTCGGCAGGCTTCATCCTGGCCTTCATGAGCCTGTTCGACGCGGGCGCCCGGGTGGGCGTTCCGCAGCCCGGCTACCCGGCCTATCGCAGCATCCTCGCGGCCCTCGACCTCGTGGCGACGCCGCTGGTGCTGCGGGCCGAGGACCGCTTCGCCCCGACGGCGGGGCTGCTGCGGGCGGTGCACGCCCAGGCCCGGCTCTCGGGCGTCCTGGTGATGAGCCCGGCCAACCCCTCCGGCACGGTGATCGCGCCGGACGCTCTGCGCGCCCTCTGCGCCGCGGCGCGCGACCTCAGCCTGCCGTTCATCTCCGACGAGATCTACCACGGGCTCGGCTACGACGGCCTGCCGAGCGCGACCGCGCTGCAGTTCGACGCCGACGCGATCGTGATCAACTCGTTCTCGAAATACCACTGCATGACCGGCTGGCGCGTCGGCTGGATGGTGGTGCCAAACAGCCTCGTGCGGCCGATCGAGCGGCTGGCGCAGAACCTCTACATCTCAGCCCCCTACCTCTCGCAGGTGGGCGCGCTCGCGGCTTTCGAGGCGGGCGAGGAACTCGACGCGGTGCGCGACGGCTACGCCCGCAACCGGACGATCCTGCTCGACGCCCTGCCCGGCCTCGGGCTCGGGCGGACGCATCCGGCGGACGGGGCCTTCTACCTCTACGCCGACGTCTCCGACCTCACGGACGACGCCGCGGAGTTCTGCCGCCGCATGCTGGCGGAGGCGGGCGTCGCGGCGACCCCGGGACTCGATTTCGACCCGGCGGAGGGCGCGCACCATGTGCGCTTCTCCTTCGCGGGCTCGGAGGACGATTGCCGCGAGGCGGTGCGGCGCCTGCGCGGCTGGCTCGGCTGAGGCAGGTCCCGGTTCCCGGAGGTCCGAGACCTTTGGCGGGGCCGGGGCGGAGCCCGGGGATCAAGGCTCGGGGGCGCCGCCCCGAGATCCCGCCGAAGGGCTGCCGCCCTTCGGGATCCCGCGTCTCAGGCCGCCCGCGCGAAGGCCGCCTCGGCGGCCTTCACGGCCTCGGCCAGATGGGCCTCGAAGGCCTGGAAGGCGCCGGCCGCCTCGCCCCAGGCGGCGGCTCGGATGTGGCCGGCCATCGCGTCGGCCTTGGCGCCGGCCTCGGTGAGGGCGGTGCGGACGGCCGGCGGCATCTCCGCGTCGGGCCGCACCGCGAGCGCCGCCGCCTCCTGCGCCTGCGCCAGGCCGACGAGGCAGGCGGCGAGCCGGCGGCGCCAGGCCGCGCAGTCGGCCGGCAACCGGCCGAGCCGCACGAGGCGCGCGTCGCCCGGCTGACGGTCGAGCAGCGAGCGGCTCATCCCCTCCAGCGCGTCGAGGCGGCCGATGGCGTCGCCGATCTCGCGGCGGGACTTCTCGGTGCCGGCGGCGATGTTGCCGACGTTGGCGGCGATCTCGCCCGTGGCGGTGATCTGCTGCTCCATGATCCCCACCATGGCGCGCATCTCGGAGGCCGCCGCGGCCACCGCCGCGCTCTCGCTCTCGACGCGGGCGTTGACCCGGGTCATCACCTCGGAGCCGGCCGTGACGGCGGCGCGGCTGTGCTCGACCGCGTCGTGCATCGCCGACAGCTCGCCCTGCAGCGCCGTGAGGCGGGCCCGGATCTCGTCGGTGGCCTTCGCGGTCTGGGCCGAGAGGGCCTTGACCTCGCCGGCCACCACCGCGAAGCCGCGGCCCGCCTCGCCGGCGCGGGCCGCCTCGATGGTAGCGTTCAGCGCCAGCAGGTTGGTCTGGGCCGAGATCGCCGCGATGGCGCTCGCCATCTCCTCGATCCGGCGCGCGGCCGCCGCGAAGCCGTCGAGGCAGCCGCCGATCTCGGTGGAGCGCGCCTCGATCACCTGCATCCGCTCGGCGGCGAGCCGCATGTCGGCGGCGCACTCGCCGATGCCGACCCGGGCCCGCTCGGCGGTCTCGGCGGAGGTCTGAGAGCGGGCCGCGACCTCGCTCGTGGTGGCGGCGAGTTCCTCGCCCGCCGCGGCGATCAGCCGGGCCTGCTCGGAGATCTGCGCGGAGTCGTGGGTGATCCAGCCGATCGAGGTGCCGGCCTCCGAGGCGGCCGCCGAGAGGCTGGCCTGCAGCCGCAGCATCGTGGCGTCGAGCGCGGGCGGTTCGGGTGGCGCGGGAGCCTCGATCACCGCGGGCGCGGCATCGAGCACGGCCGGCGGCAGCTCCGCAGGCCGGCTTCCGCGGAACAGTGCGAACATGGTGGGACCCCTCAGACTTCTCGTTCTGAAGGGCATCTTCCCGCAAGGCCCTCAACCGTCAGTTAAAGCCATCGGGTGTCCCCAAAGGGGCTTAACACGGATTTGATCTCTCGGGGCGAACTTAAGCACGCTCAGGTTGTGCTGCCCTGCGAGGCCGGGAGCGCCCTGCGAGGCCGGGAGCGCCCCGCGAGGCCCCGGAACGCGCGGCGGGGCCCGGCGAACAGGGCCCCGCTGGGCTGCGGACGGCGCGTCCGCGGATCACGGTGGCGGAGCGCTAGGCCCGCGCCTCACTCGCCGGTCAGGGCCGCCTTGGTGCGCGACCACCAGCCGGCGCGCTTGGGACGGTCGGGATCGGACGGCGCGCTCAGCACCACGGCGACCGGCTCCGGCGGCGGGGCCGCCTCGGTCCGGGGAGCCGGCTCGGGCGACGCCGCGGATGCAGCCTCCGCAGCCTCGGCCTGCGAGGCGGGCTCGGGCGCCGCGGCGGCGACCGGCAGCTCGACCGCCGTCTCCCGGGCCGTGGTGTCCCGGTTCGTCGTGTCCCGGGTCGTCGTGTCTCCGGCGTCGGGCGCCTCGACCGTCGCGGCCAGGACCTCGGCGCTCACCGGCTCCTCCGGCGACAGGACCGCGACGGCCTCGGGCTCGGCCTCGTCCGCATCGGTCTCGTCCGAGGCGGCGGCCTCGCGGCCGCGGCCCTCCGAGCGTCCGCGCCCGCCCCGGCGCCCGCGGCGGCGGCGGCGGCGGCCCTCGCCGTCCTCGGCCTGCTCGCCCGCCGCCTCGGTCTCGGCCGTGTCCTCGGACGCGACCTCCGCGGTCCCGGCGGCCTCGTCCGTCCCGGCCGGCTCGGCCTCGTCCTCCGCGTCGCCCTCGTCCTCGGCGGCGTGGCGCGGCTCGTCGCCGGCCTCGCCGTTCGCTTCCCCCGTCTCCTGGCGCCCGCCGCGGCGGCGGCGGCGACGGCGGCGACGGCGGCCCTCGCCGTCCTCGCGGGCCTCGGCGCGGCCCTCGCCCGAGCCCTCGCCGTCCTGGGCCTCGTCCTCCGTCTCGGCCTCCTCGACGAGATCCTCCTCCTCGACCTCCTCGTCGATCTCCATGGCGGGGGAGACCGCGACCGCGCGCACGCCGGTCACCGGGCCTTCCGCCCGCTGGGCGGGCTCGCCGCGGTCGAGCTGGTAGGGGGTGGTGGCGGCCAGGCGCTCGTCGGCCGCGATGGTGACGGTCACGCCGAAGCGCACCTCGAGCTCGCGCAGGTGCGCGCGCTTCTGGTTGAGGATGTAGAGCGCCACCTCGGTGCGGGTGCGCAGCACGAGGTTGTGCGAGGCGGACTTGAGCAGCGCCTCCTCGATCGAGCGCAGGATGTGGAGCGCCACCGAGGCGGTCGCCCGCACGAATCCCGAGCCGCCGCAATGCGCGCAGGGGATCGAGGAGGATTCGAGCACGCCCGTGCGGATGCGCTGGCGGCTCATCTCGAGCAGGCCGAAGGGCGAGATCCGGCCGACCTGGATGCGGGCGCGGTCGTACTTCAGGCACTCGTTGAGCTTCTTCTCGACCGCGCGGTTGTTGCGCTTCTCCTCCATGTCGATGAAGTCAATCACGATGAGGCCGGCGAGATCGCGCAGGCGCAGCTGCCGGGAGACCTCCTCGGCGGCCTCCAGGTTCGTCTTGAGCGCGGTGTCCTCGATGTCGTGCTCGCGGGTGGCGCGGCCCGAGTTCACGTCGATCGAGACCAGCGCCTCGGTCGGGTTGATCACGAGGTAGCCGCCCGACTTCAGCGAGACGTGCGTGGAGAACATCGCGTCGAGCTGCTGCTCGATCCCGTAGCGGGCGAAGATCGGCGTCGTGTCGCGGTAGGGCTTCACCACCTTCGACTGGCCGGGCATCAGCATGCGCATGAAGTCCCGGGCCTCGTGGTAGGCCTCCTCGCCCGCCACCAGCACCTCGTCGAGGTCCTTGTTGTAGAGGTCGCGGATGGCGCGCTTGATCAGCGAGCCCTCCTCGTAGACCAGCGCCGGGGCCATTGAGGTGAGCGTCAGCGCCCGCACCGATTCCCACAGCCGCATCAGGTACTCGAAGTCGCGCTTGATCTCGGGCTGGGTGCGGGAGGCGCCGGCCGTGCGCAGGATCACGCCCATCCCCTCCGGCACGTCGAGGTCGGAGACGACCTCCTTCAGGCGCTTGCGGTCGGCCGCCGAGGTGATCTTGCGCGAGATACCGCCGCCCCGGCCCGTGTTGGGCATCAGCACCGAGTAGCGGCCGGCCAGCGACAGGTAGGTGGTGAGCGCCGCGCCCTTGGTGCCGCGCTCCTCCTTGACGACCTGCACCAGGATGATCTGGCGGCGCTTGATCACCTCCTGGATCTTGTAGTGCCGGCGCGGGGCGCGCGGACGGTCCGGAATCTCGGCGAGCGCGTCGCCGTTGCCGCCGACCTGGGCGACCCGCGGCTCGGCGTCGGGGTCCTCCTCGTCCTCGTCCTCGTCGCCATCGTCGTCCTGATCCTCGTCCTCGTCGGACTCCTCGTCGTCCTCGTCGTGATCCTCGTCCTCGTCCTCCTCGTCGGATTCCTCCTCCGGCTCGGCGACGGGCGCGTCCGCGACGGTCAGGGCCTCGGCGACGGCAGTGCGGGTCTCGGCATCCGGGCCGGGGGCGGGCTCGCCCGTGACGGCGGCGGGCGCGGCCTCGTCCGCCTCGGCGCGGGTCTCCTCGGCCCCGGCGCGCTCGGCGGCGTCGCCGGCCGTGGCCGTCTCGACCGGCAGCTCGGCGGACGCGGTCTCGTCCGCCTCGGCGGACGGCGCGGCCTCGATGGCGTCGGCCTCGGGCGTCTCGGCGCTCGCGATGGCGGCGTCGGGCAGGTCGGCGGAGGCGTCGCCGCCGATCACCGGCACGGCCTCGTCCGCGGGCGCGATGTCGGAGGCGGCCGCGTCGGCCGAAGGCGCAGCCGTCTCCTCGGCGCTCACCGTGGCGTCGGCCTCGCTGCGGCGGGCCGAGGCGCGGCGGCCGCGCGAGCGGCGGGACGACGAGCGGCGGCGCTCCTCGCGCTCGCGGTGCTCATCGGCGTCGCGGGCCTCCTCCTCGAGGAGGGCCTGCCGGTCGGCGAGCGGGATCTGGTAGTAGTCGGGGTGGATCTCGTTGAAGGCGAGGAAGCCGTGGCGGTTGCCGCCGTACTCCACGAAGGCGGCCTGGAGCGAGGGCTCCACCCGCGTCACCTTGGCGAGATAGATGTTGCCGCGCAGCTGGCGCCGGTTGGCGGCCTCGAAGTCGAATTCCTCGACCCTAGACCCGTGGACCGTGACGACCCGGGTCTCCTCCGGGTGCATCGCGTCGATGAGCATCTTGTTGTTGGCCATGACGAACTTTCGACATGGCGGCCGACGTCGCTCTCCTGAGCCCGAATCCCGGTGGAGCCGCCCCCGGCCGCGAGGCCGTGGGGCGCGCTCGTACCGGCCTCGTCGCCGAGGCCGCGGGGTCTGAACGGAAGGGATTGGCGCCAACCGCCGAGCGGCACGCACGCGCGTGCCCGGGGTTGAACCTGGCCGGGGGGAGGGACGAACCGGCGCGACGCGAGACACGCGCGCCTGCGGCACGAGCAGCGGCAACCGTTGCTGTGCGTCCGCCCATCCTTTCCCCGACCTCGCGAAGACATCTCGACCGGTTCGGGCCGGCCGTGAATCTGAAAAACCGTGCGCCGGAGCCCTGGAGCCCGACGCCTGAGCCGACACCCCCCGGCCCGACTGCCAATCCGACGGCCGCCGCTGAGAACCGACGGCGCGGACGCGACCGAAGCCTGTCTTGCGTTCGGCGCTTCCGCGGGCCGCGAATGGCGGGACCCGGAGGGGGTCGCTATCATTACAGATCGTCGCAGGGATTTGGCAAGGGCCCGGTTCGTACGGGCAACCTCACGCGCGTTCGGCTCCGCGCGTCACCGACGCCGGAGGCATGGCCGAGAGGGAGACGCGGGACGCCGCGGAACCCTTGAGGATGAGCGTACGGATACCGGTTCCCCGGCGTCCCGCGGGTCGGCGGGGGCGTGGCGCCCCCTCCGG
>JAESGJ010000492.1_pt1 | contig 18899 bp, 19 predicted proteins | sample 9266241 | NCBI WGS metagenome assembly JAESGJ01 (sample SAMN14514841, study PRJNA621669) | algae metagenome | isolation source: Brasilonema octagenarum HA4186-MV1 and co-occurring heterotrophs from wet... | place: USA: Manoa Valley, Hawaii | collected 2009-07-20 | reverse complement strand
GCGTGATCAATCGTCGTCGATCAGGCGCCCGCGGCACACCCGCCAAGGTCAATGCGACCGCTGGTCTTGTGGCCAGCGAAGGAATAAACTCGGCCAGCGTCTCGGATGGCAGTCATGAGAGCGTACGGTGACGAGCTGTGGAAACAGCGCACGGGCTTCACGGTCTGCCGCTGCCTTGATGCTGCGCACATGATCCACGCATGCGCCACGCACGGCGGACCAATCCATGGCAGCGTCGGAAATGCGAGCCTTGATCAGGGCTATGTCTGTCGGGAATTCAAGTGCCAGCAGATGCTGCGGGGTGCGGATACGATCGCGAATGCACCCCGTGTCGCTGGCGACGACGTCCACCCCGCGGGCAAAAGCCTCCAGCATCACGAGCGGCTCAGCCTCGTCGACCAGCGTGGTGGCTAGAACAAAAAGATCGATGTCAGCGAAAAAGCGCTCCTTGTCGGCACCCTCAAGCGCGCCGCGATACTCAACATGTCCCGGATGTGCCGCCACAGCCGCATCGATTTCTGCCCGCAACGCCGGATCGGCACATGGCCCGGCAAGCACTAGGCACCAGTCATGCCCTTGCGCCAAAAGTCCTGCAAACAGTTGAAGCAGGTAAGACACGCCCTTTTCGCGAGTCAGCACGCTCATATGCCCCAGCGTCACCGGCCGATTGGGGCGATCTGGCACCGTATCGGTATTTGGACCGAACAGATAGGCGTTGGATAAACTGGCCGACCGTGCGTCATCACCGCGCAGATACATGTCGGTGAACCGCCGCCGCATGTCTGGCGACAGCAGGATATGACGTTGCCGATGTCCGCCACAGGCTACCAGCAACCGCATAGCGCGTGCCGGACCTGCGTTGATCGGTCGAAAACTGTGGTGGTGTACGTAATGAACGATGCCGCACAGCCGGAGAAGCAGCACCAGCGGCGCGAACAACCAGACTCCATTCTGACCCGGTATCGACAAATAAGCCCGGTCGCGCCGCCTGCTCCGTAGCGCCAAAGCCGTGATTGCCCGGACAACCCCGCGCAACTTGCTGCCGTTTGTTCCGCCGATATCGTGTAGGCGAAGCGCCGCGTTGCGGGTGGCAAACGCTTCCAGCATTGCCCGATTGCAATTGGATTGCCCGTTGAGCGGTGGCGGCAGCGCCCCAACAAACCACAAAGCCGAACGCGCGTCCGCCGTTTCCTGAGACGCACCGTCAATCGGCGAAATGGCGGGGGTGGACATGAAACAAAACAGGCCTGAGGCGAAGAGCGGAGGGACGCGCGCCGTTGCCATCGCGAAACCCGTATGCGAGACGCGCGCCCTACCCAGGATCGCGGGCAAGGAAAAGTGACCTTAGTAAAAGATTTGCGCCGCGGCGACTTTATCGTGTCGGCAGGATTGCTGTGTTTGGCCTTGCTGTTGGGCGGCGGCAGTCCTGTGTCCCCGCTGCAGCGAATGGTGGTCGAACTGGCCGGCGTCTTTGCACTCGGCTGGTTTTTCGTCCGCGGGTGGCGCGCGCCGCGTGATCGGGCCATTACCGGCGCGCTTGCCATCGTAGCGGCGCTTGTTGTCCTGGTTCTAGCTCATCTCGTTCCCCTGCCTCCCGGTGTCTGGCAGGCGCTTCCTGGTCGGCAGATCGTCGCCAATGTTCTCGCTACGGTCGGCGCAGGCGATATCTGGCAGCCGCTCAGCCTTGATCCTTCGGCAACGCGGGAGGCCGGGTATTTCCTGATCCCCCCGGTCGCAATGTTCATTGCCACGCTCCACCTCGACCGTGACGCGCAGATGAAGCTGATCCTGATGATCGTGGTGGCTGCGGTGGTCAGCGCCTTGCTTGTGATGCTCCAGGCGCAGGGCGCGATGGGACTCACGCTCTACGACGCCCCGCATGCAACAAAGGGCAAGGGCATTTTTGCCAACAAGAATCATAATGCCGCATTCCTGGTGACCGCCATTCCCCTGGCCGCCATGCTTGGTCAAAGTCGCGTATGGTTTCGGCAACCTGCCACGCAGCGGGCGGTGACGGGCATCCTGGTCGCCTTGCTGGCGATCGCGGTGCTTGGATGCCTGTCGCGCGCAGGTATCGCGCTGCTGCCGGTCGGCCTTGTCGCCTGTATCCCGCTCTTCGGCGGATGGTCACTGGTTCGCCGCCACTGGAAGATCGCCGGTGGGGCGGTGCTGGCGCTTGCGATCGGTGCGGTGGCGATCGCCCGATCATCGATCGTGCGCGAAACAATGGATCGGTTCGCCGCCAGCCAGGACGGGCGATATGTCTTCTGGCCCGATGTGCTTGCCGCCATCAAACAATTCATGCCGTGGGGATCGGGCCTGGGCACGTTTGTGCCGGTATTTCGCATCAACGAGTCACTGGAAGCGGTTCACCCGACCTACACCAACCACGCCCATGCCGATTTTCTGGAAATCGCGCTTGAAGCCGGCATACCGGGATTGCTCATCCTTTTTGCCTTTTTCGGCTGGTTTGCGATCGTGTCATGGACGCGCCTGCGCGGTCGGCTTTCCGCATCGGGCGATGCACCGATACTGGCTGCTTGTGTCGGCATGGCAGTGCTGCTTGCCGCATCCATCGTCGATTATCCGTTGCGTACGCTGTTGCTCGCCTGCGTTTTTGCCGTTTTCGCGGCAATGATCGCATCGCCATTGCCCCTCACACGCTCGCGGATGGATCGGCGTCCTGCTCGCCATCAGTAAAGGCATGGTCAGTTCGCACGGGCGGCATGGCTAGCCAATTGGCCCAAGGCTGGGTAAGCGCCACATCAGCTGCAGAAAAGCTCTGGTGCTGAGTAGTTCCTTTCTAGAGGCCATGATGAAGGCTCGTTATCTCCTTCCACTGTTAAGCATGACGCTGAGCGCCTGCGTCTCTTCCGAAGACTGGAAGGGGCTGCCGACCGGCGAGGCCGCTTATCAGACGATCCCAGCGACCAACCCCATCGAAGGGCGTCCGGAATATCTCATCAGCCCTCAGGACAAGCTGACCATCACCGTCTTTCGTGAGCCGGACATGTCGGTCGAGGAAGCGCCGGTGGAGACAGGCGGTACCTTGGTCCTGCCGCTGATCGGGCGTGTTCAGGCGGCCGGCAAGACTACCGCCTCGCTAGCCCGCGACATCCAGTACGAGCTGGGATCGCGCTATCTGGTCGATCCGCGTGTGTCGGTGATCGTGGCGGAGTCCAAGGCGCAGAGCGTGACCGTAGACGGCGCGGTTGGCATGCCTGGTGTGTACGGGCTGCAAGGCGATACGACGCTGCTTCAGGCAATTGCCTTGGCCCGCGGTGCCGGACGTACCGCGACCTTCGACAAGGTCGCGGTGTTCCGCACGATCAACGGCCAACGCCATGGCGCGCTGTTCAACATCGCCGATATCCGTGCCGGCCATGCAGCCGATCCCGTGCTGCAGAGTGGCGATTACGTCGTTGTCGGCACCTCGGGGATCAAGGCGCTAGGCTACGACCTGCTGGGCCTGGCTCCTGCCGCGGCATTGTTCGTGCCGTTGGTCAATTGATCCTGGCCAACGTGCCCTCCGCTATCCTCGCTTGCCCGGACTTCGCATGAACAGTGTCACCGCTCTCCCTTCCCGTTCGCGCCTTGCCGACGGGAACATGCCGCCTCACGACGAGCTGCTGCAGGATACCTCCGGCCCGATCAATCTTCGGGCAGTATGGTCCGCGGTCTATCGCAACCGTATCAAGCTGCTGATCACCATCGTTGTTGCGCTGCTGATCGGCCTGTTGATCACTTTCCTCAGCACGCCAATCTATCGCGCCGAAGCCAAGATCCAGATCGACCAGCAATCCGCCCAGATCCTTGAGGGTGCGGATGTCGAGCCCACCGATTCCATCCTGGACGGCGATCGCTTTCTTCAAACCCAGCTCGACGTCATCAAGAGCCGCACCTTGGCGCGACAGGTAGCCGAGAGCCTCGGCCTGTACCGCAACAACGATTTCCTCAACAAAATGAACATCACGCCGGCGGATGAACCCCGGGGGACGTATACGCTTGCCCAAACACGTCGCGAGCAGGTGGTGGACGCGTTGCAGGAGAACCTCGATATCGAGCTGCCGGTCGACTCGCGCGTGGCAATTATTTGGTTCGACAGTCCCGATCGCCAACTGTCCGCCCGCGTCGCCAACAGCTTTGCCGACAGCTACATCACCAGCAACGTCCAACGGAAGTTCAACACCTCCGCCTATGCCCGACAGTTCTTGGAAGGACAGCTGCGGCAGACCCGACAAAAGCTGGAAGAATCCGAACGCGCGCAGATTGCCTATGCGCGATCTGCCGGGCTGATCGATCCCTCCTCGGGCGCCGCAGAGGGACAGCAATCCGGCCCGCGTTCGCTGACCGCCGCCAATCTGGTTCAGCTGAACCAGGCTTATTCGCAGGCGGTTGCAGCTCGGATCGCGGCCGAACAGCGCTGGCGCGAAGCATCAAACACCGCGCTGCTTAGCCAGCCGGAAGTGCTCAGCAATCCTGCGGTACAGACCCTGATCCAGGAACGCGCCAAGCTGCAGGCGGATTACGCCCAGAACGCCAAACGCTACCTGTCCGGCTATCCGGGGCAAACCCAGGCAGCAGCGCAGATCGAAACGCTGACGAACCAGATCGACCGCCTGGCCCGTGGCATTCGTGATGGCGTGCGCCAACAATATCAGATTGCCCGCAGTCAGGAGCAGGCACTCGAGCGCGACCTCAACCGGTTAAAGGGCACGACGCTCACCGAGCAGGGCCGCGGCGTCCAAGCCAACATCCTGCGCCGTGAGGTGGATACCAATCGGGCGCTTTATGATGCGCTGCTGCAACGCTACAAGGGCGTCAGCGCGACGGCGGGCGTCTCGTCAAACAACGTGTCGATCATTGATCGCGCCGACCCGCCGATCCGGCCGGTATCGCCGCGGCTTCTGCTGAACCTTGCCTTGTCGCTCTTCGCCGGGCTGCTGCTGGGCATCGGCTATGTTGTCCTGCGTGAGCATTTCGATGATGCCATCCGTTCCGCGGAGGATGTTGAAACGGAATTGCACACCAGCCTGATCGGGGTGGTGCCGCGATTGGACGAAGACCAGTCGCCGATTGCCGAACTGCACAAGGTGCGCTCGGATATGTCAGAGGCCTATTATGCGGTGCGAGCGGCGCTCGAATTGTCAACGTCCGAAGGCGCACCGCACACGCTGATGGTTACCAGCAGCGGACCGTCGGAAGGCAAATCGACCACCTCCTATGCGCTTGCCCGGGGCTTTGCGCAGATCGGCCGTCGCGCGATGCTGATTGATGCGGACATGCGCAAGCCCGCCCAGCATCGCAACGTCGAGCGACCCAACAAGGTCGGCTTGGCCAACCTGCTCGCTCGCCAGGCTACCTTGAAGGATGTTCGGCAGCAGACCGAGATCCCCGGGCTGGACTTCATTGCCGCAGGACCTGTGTCGATCAATCCGGCCGAGCTGATCGCCGGCTCGGGCTTCACCGAGCTTATCGAGCAGATCAAGAGCGACTACGACATCATCATTGTCGACGCCCCCCCGGTGCTCGGCCTTGCCGATGCCCCGACACTTGGCTCGCATGTCGAAGCCACATTGTTCATCGTTCAGGCCAATCAAGCCCGCGGACGTCAGTCACGGATCGCCTTGTCACGCCTGAAAACGGCACGTGCCTATATCGTGGGCGCCATTCTGACCAAGTTCGATGCCAAGTCGATCGGCCATTCGGACGATTACGGCTATTCGTACACTTATGGCCCCTCCGACGATCGGGACTGAACCCATGGCAGCGGCAGGAGCCGGGCGTGGCAAACGCCCGGCCATGATCGTTCGGGCTGTGATCGGCGTCGTGCTGGGCGCTTGGCTGTGTTGGCAGATCGCCACGATGAGCATGGCGGCACTCGCCGCACGGTCGATGGATCCGCGGCTGCTGGCGACCTTTGGCACGCCGGCACATCCGCAGGTAGGCGCCCGCCTTGCCCAGCAGTTGCTGGCCGGCGGGCAAGCCGCGCCGGCTGCCGACCTTGCACGCGCGGTGGTGATCGCCAATCCCGTCGACGACCGCGCGCTGCGTGTGTTTGGCCTTGCCACAGAAAAGCTGGGGCAGCGGGATCGCGGCGCCGCAATAATGCGACAAGCCGCTACCTTGGGGTGGCGCGATACGCCAACGCAATTGTGGATGCTGCACGATGCGGCGGTGCGCAATGACCCCGTCACCGTCATACAACGCGCCGACGGCCTTGCGCGGCGCAACCGATCGGGCGAAATCACGCGCGCAGTTTTCCTGGCAGCAATCACGGAATCTAGCCTGCGCGCCGCGTTCATCGACAGTCTGGCGCGCCGACCGATGTGGCGAGGTGCCTTTTTCGCCGATGTTCGCCAATTTTTGCCCGCTACATCCGCGCCGGCAATGGAAGCGCTGTTTCGTGAAATGCGCGCCAAGGGGCTGAACGTCAGCGCCGTTGAACAATTGAGCTATGTTGTTCGCCTTGTTGACCTTGGCGAATTTGAACATGCTCGTCGCGTTTGGGCCAAGGCTTTTGCCATTCCCGCCACCAGGCTGGCCACTTCCCCGTTCGACGGCAATTTCACGCTGGCCGCGGCGCGCGCGCCAGACGCCCCGACCAGTCCGTTCGAGTGGGTATTAGATCCCAACCTTACCGGCACGGTGACCTTCACCGACAAGGGGCTGTCGTTGCCAGCCGATCTGATCGGGGGAACCGCGATCGCCTCGCAAGTGCTCGTCTTGCCGCCGGGCGACCACCTCCTGTCGGCGCAGGTTGATGGGCCGGCAAGCGCCGCTTCGGCCGGATGGACGCTTACTTGCCTACCCTCGAATATCGAACTGCGCCGGCGCCTTGGGAAAGGCGCGGAGGACGAACTGTCCAGCGTTGCTTTTACCGTGCCGAACGATGGCTGCGCCGGGCAACGGCTTTCCCTGCTCTCGCGCGATCGTCTGGGCGCGCAATCCGTGACGATCGGTATTGTCCGCGTCCGCTAAGCAGCCAGCCTTAGCCTTGAACGGTCGGCCGCTGCACCAGCGCCGTAGCGCGGCGACGGCGCCGGCCCAGCGAGATCAGATGCTTTTCGATCAAGCGATAGGATAGATAACCTATCGCGGTAGCGAAGACCGTGATGAGGGGAATGATGATCACCAGTGGAACGCCTGGTGCAAGACGTACGCCGATCTTGCAGGCGAATGAGATGGCAATGACGTGGGTCAGATAGATCGAATAGGACGCATCCCCCAATTCCGGTAGAATGCGTCCGCGATAGGCCTTGCGCAGATCGACATAAACGGCGCCGGCGACCAGCACCGTTGAAGGCAAGCCAATTGCCCAGACCCGCCATGATGACTGTGTCACCGGCAACGTCGCCAAAACAAAAAGGGTTGCCCCCAGCAGCCAGGGGAAAAGGCGACGATCGTAGAGAAACGCGGCAATGGTCATGCCAAAGACGAACTCGATGATCATCGGGTTCTGCAGAAAAAACGAGGTTCCGCGCCCACTCGCCACCAAAGCCAACATCACCGCGGCGGTAGCTGCCCACGGACGACGGGTACATGCCATCGCTGCCGCAGCGATGGCATAGAACAGCATCTCAAATTCCAGTGTCCAGCCGACGTTCAGGACCGGATAGTTCTCCGCTCCGTTGATCCAGGACAGGAATAACAACGATTGTACGAGGTGAAGAGGATCCGACACCTCGTTGCGAGCAAGGCCGGGAATATGAGTCAACCCGAACGTTGCGAGGGTCATCAACCAGTAGAGCGGGATAATTCGTTCGATCCGTCGACTGGCGAACGTCGCAGCATTCGTTTCCCGGGTTGAGGCGATGAAGACGATAATGAAGCCTGAAATGACGAAGAACAGGTCGACCCCGTACGCTCCGTATTCCAACAGCGGAAATGGTGCCGCACCCCCGAAATAAGTTATTGCCGTCAACTGAGCATGATAGGCGACCACGGCAGCCGCGGCGACAAAACGCAATACCTGAATGCGCGCGAACGTAACGTTACTTGGCACGTTCAATCACAGCCGGCCGTTAGATGGCCCAGCGTTGGCAATTGGTCGTAGAGGCGGAAAGCAAGAAAAACAGACACCGCAACATCCGTAATACGCAGGTCACTGGGTCAACAAGCATCACCGCACAAGCCTGCATGGCCATCACCAACAGCGTCCGGACGGATCAGGATGCGATCGGCGACATAGCCATACAACAAATTGGGCCGCGACCAAGCGTTGTTCCATCACGACGGGGTGCTATCGTCAATCTTCGCTGGCGCGCCGTCCTGTGCCGCCGTCGCACGTTGCCGCCAATAGAATGGTTGCATCGACAGCCGCTGTTTCCACCGGTTGGAAAGCTTCGCCTCCCGTGCGCCCATGCTGTAGCCGGCGTATTTCGCAAAAGTCCTGATCATTGCGGAAGCGAGTTGAAGAGGGTCGTGCCGCGCCAGGTAGCCGAGTTCGGAACGGATGAAGCGCATTCCCTCTCCTTCGGCCCGCCCGTATGTGTCGATCAGCCAACGATTGCGGCCGTGAAAAACACCCACATCGAAATAGCGTCGAAACTCCTCGGCAACGGTATAGCCATGGCTGTGGACCACCTCCGCATCGCCGCGATAGGCAATCTGCCATCCGTCCAGCAGCATTCGCCCGGCGACAAGCTGGTCCTCGGCGAAAAAGGCATCCTCGGGGAAACCGCCAACTGCCGCGAGCGCACCGGTGCGATAGGCAGCAAAGGAATCCGAGCAGAACACGGTCTTCACGCCGAAACGCGCGCGATCTTCCAGCGCCCGGGTTTCTGATTGGGGCGGATAGTTCATCAGTCGAGCATGCCTCTCGATACCGCGAGCAACAGGACGCGGCAGCTGGCGTCCATAAGCGATGCCGACAGCCGGATCGGCAAAGGCAGCAACAAGACGAGCGATCGTCTCAGAATGCTGCGGGATGGCGTCTTGAGTTAACATCACGACGATAGTTGCGTCGGGACGCATTTCAACGGCCCGCTGCCGCGTTCCACCGTGGTTGAAGGTTTGGCGATCAATTTCGACCACCGTAGCGCCGAAATTCCGGAAGGCAGTTACGGTATCATCAGTTGATTGTGAATCAACAACAAGAAACTGTGACCGATCAAGCCCCTGCGTGCTCAGGGCAGGCAACAGCGCCGATAGATGCGGCCCTGCATTGAGCGTCGGGATGACAACCGACACTTGCGTCGGATCTACTGCCCATAGGGGTGTGATGTTGCGCTGCATGCCAGTCTCAGAATGCATTGTCGTGCCGGATGACGAAGATCGTACGGAACAGGATCCACAAATCCTTCCCCATCGACCAATTACGCAGATACTCTAGGTCTGAAGACAGGCGATTGGTAAGATCGGACGTCTGCACGGTGGCCCCGCGATAGCCGCGAATCTGGGCAAGGCCGGTCACGCCTGGCTTTACTGCATGACGATGCCGATACCGCGGGTCGATCTCCCAATAGAGGCGATCGGCCGCGCGCGCCGACAAGGCATGCGGGCGCGGACCCACCATGCTCATGTCGCCGAGCAATACGTTGAAGAGCTGCGGCAGCTCGTCGATGCTGTTGCGGCGAATGAATTGGCCGACCCTGGTAACGCGGCTGTCAGCGCGAGCCGTCAAGACAGCAGCCGTAGGATCGCACTGATCGTGGTACATGCTACGGAATTTGAACATCATGAAAAGGGTGTTGTCGCGTCCGATCCGCTGCTGCCGGAACAGCACGGGGCCTGGAGATTCGAGCCGAATGGCCACGGCCACAGCAATAAGGAGTGGCGACAGAATCAAAAGCGCAATGAACGAAGCCACGAGATCAAACGCGCGCTTCATGATGCGGTCACGCAGATGCAGCGGCCCCGCCGACACCACGATGGTTCGTCGATCGCTGTAAAATCCGGTGCCGATCATCCCGATACGGTCAACATCTGGGGCAATGATCTCTCCATCGACCGCCATGGATTTCAGCACATGAGCCCAGGCGACGACATGATCGTCGCGCGATGCGATCAAGACCCGGTCCGCATGCGCAATCAGTTTTGCCAACTGGTGGTAGTGGATGGGATCGTCGGTGCGAGGATCGAAACCTAGCTGAGCGACATCGATGACGACGCTGTTGGGCTCCGCGTCAAACACTGCACCGTCTACTACAACAACAGTACTGAACGGCGTATTGCCAAGCTGGCGCAGCAATATTCTGCCCACCGTTAGTCGTCCCGCAACCAACAAGGCTATCGAACCCAATGTTCCGCTCCAGAACACTAGTCTCGAAAAAGCAGCGCCGACCTTGAATGAATAAGCAATGATGAGCAAGGCCGCCGCGGCAAAAGCAATAGCCTTGGTCGCCTTAAGTGCGCCGATCCGTGGATCGCGCAATACAGACCCACTATACGCTCCGTTTATTGCTGCAGTCCATAGATATATTGGCAGAAGCACGCTCAACATCGTGGTTCCATGCATCGCACGCCAATAACCGATGAATATGGCATTAGCAGCAAGAAAGCCGATGCTGATCAGCGCCAGATCTACGAAAGCAAGTACTGCATAGCAGCGTACTCGCCGCATTTCCATGTTGCCAATAGGAACCAGGCGATCTGATCCAGAGATCACCTTATTCGGTTGGGAGTTGGTGTCGATGCTCGCTCGACCGCTGTCCACATCATTTGACGCCTGTACACGTACCATCGGGTGCCTATCCGTTGTCACGCCGGGGCCGTTACCACGCAAACCGCCTGCCGTCTTCTCTCTCGACGCTTGCCTGGGTTTCGGCACCGCCGCCTTGCCCCTGGGCTTGCCTGCGATGGGTAGGGTTCAGACACCCTTGATGAAGGCCATGATGTGGCGCGCGAGATCGACCTGGCCCGTCGAGGGTTATCAAACGCTCTACGTAACAACAATATTGCCGAGTTAAGTGATTAGTAGCGACTTTTTAGGTACAAGATCGTTATGTTAGATAATCATATTTCAAGAATACAACTTTGCTGAGGTACGCGGTAGAAATAAATAAGTAATTACATATAAATCATACAAAGGGAAAATATTAAATGAACGATATCCATCGCCCACCTTCTATACAAGGTATGGTGAATGGCATTCCTTTGGCACTTCTTTTATGGACAGCGCTGCTCATTCCCTTCCTGAGGTAGACACCAACAGCAGCAAAGCTGCGATTTACATATATTGCTTAGAGGATAACCGCGCGGTTCGCGCTATAAGCGTTTACACCTCCGCCGATGCAAAATCTTTATCTAAAATATAGATCGTGCATCAGGTTCGATGGGATATCAATGCCTATAGCGCAAAAAAGAGTCTTATAGACATACAGAGCTCGATTAAAGATATATCACTCTCCAATCGGGCTTTCGCCATATTTACGTAGCACATCGTTGAATGCTTCGGCCATCAACGCCTGCAAGCTTTTATCCTGCCGGCGCGCGAGCATATGCATGGCAAAGCTCATCTCCGGCGTAAAGAAGCCGGCGATCTGCTTGCGACCGACCCTGCTTTCAGGGCGGCGTTCGGACGGGGTGGCCGCGGCCTCTTTCGGTGTCACCTCGGCCGCCTTCCGGATATGTTCGGCCTCGGATGCGGGGGCTGCGGCCTCCGCGGTTTTGGCGGTGCGCAGATTGGCGAAACTGGGCTTGCGGCTCATGAGCGGCCTTTCGGAAAACGCGGTGTCGGCAAGTCTAGCTGTCGACATGTCCACTTGTACAGCGCGCGCATCTCGTCCGCGGCGCGGCCCGCGGGCTCGGCCTCGGTCACCGTGCGCCCCTCGGCCGAGGCGTGACGATAGGCGGCGCGATCGGGGAGGATCACGGGGGCTGGCGGCGTGCCGTAGCTGTCGACCAGCTCGCCCGCCTCGGCATAGACACGCGGCGCATTCGGAGGCCCGGCGGTGAAGACGACGAACGCGGGCTTGCGCAGCAGCTGCACGAGCTTTGCCGTGGTCTGGATCGCGGCCAGATCGAACGCGCTGGGGCGGCACGGAATAAGCACGAGATCGGCGACCTCCACCGCGGCGCGCGCGGCGCTGTCGGCATGGGGCGGCGTGTCGATCACGATCAGCTCGGCCCCCTGCCCCGTCGCCGCGGCGACCTTCGCGGCGAGGCGCGGCGGGGGGCTGTCGATCACCTCGGGCGGCTGATCCTGACGCCACGCGGCCCATTGGCTGGCCGTCGCCTGCGGATCGGTATCGATGATGAGCGACACGCGCCCGGCCTCCTGCGCAACGGCGGCAAGGTGGAGCGCAAGCGTCGTCTTCCCCGCCCCGCCCTTCTGGCTGATGATCGCGATTGTCGGCATGGCGACGGCGGTACATGTCGACATGTTGGCTTGTCGAGATGTTTTGCCGGGGTAGGTACGTCGCGGCACCATGCTATACTGCACCGATAGTATGATCCGAGGAAACGCCATGGCCGTCGTTCGCAAAACCATCACGCTGACCGAACAGCAGAATGCCTGGATCGCAGCGCAGATCGATGCCGGTCATTATACCAACGACAGCGAGGCGATCCGCGACCTGATCCGACGTGCGCAGGAGCGCAGCGCCGCCATCGAGCAATTGCGCGACGCGCTGATCGAGGGCGAGGAAAGCGGCGAGCCGGCGCCGTTCGATGTTGCTGCGTTCAAACGCGCAAAAATCGCGCAGCATGGCTGAATACCGGCTGTCCCCGCGCGCGGAGCGCGATCTGGACGCCTTGTTCGATCACACCGTCACCCGCTGGGGCCTGGCCCAGGCGCTGGATTACGCCGATCTGATCGCGGCGGCTTGCGCGGCGCTTGCCGCGGCACCGCTGCGCGCGCCGGGCTGCGACCATATCCGGCCGGGCTATCGACGCCGCAGCGCCGGGCAGCATGTGATTTACTTCCGACCGACCGATTACGGGATCGCCGTGATCCGGATCCTGCACCAGCGCATGCATGCCGGGCGGCATCTATGAGGCACACGCGGGCGGCCGAATGGCGCCCTATCGACTGCCAACCGCGACTGCCGGCAGGTAGCGCTGCGCCGGGTTCGATTCCGACGTGCAGCAGCCCCCCTTCCCCGACCCGCACAGGGCGGCGTTCGGGGTGGGCGAGTGCGGGTGGCGGGTGTGCCAGAGGCGTTTCGCGACTGGGCACCGGGCTGCGCCCGCGCGGCTGGGTGACGGGATATTTTATGCGGTGCGTCGACCTGTCGACACGTCGGCGTGTCGATCAATCTGGCTCCATCAGTTCGATGCGGTTGCCGAAGGGATCGGTGACGTAGCGGCGGGTGTAGCCGGCGAGCGGGGCGTCGTCGGTCACGCGAAAGCCTGCGGCTTCGATCCGGGCGAGGAGCATGGGAAGGTCGGTGACGAGGAACGCCGGGTGCGCCTTGGTTGCGGGGCGGAAATCGTGTTCGACCCCGAGATGCACCCTGAGCGGGCCGCGCTCGAACCAGCATCCGCCGCGCGCGGCGAGATGCGGGGGCTTGGCGACTTCGGGGATGCCGAGAACGTCGGCATAGAAACGCCGCGCTGCCCCCTCCCCACCAGCCGGCATGGCCAGTTGGACGTGATGAAGCGCCTCGATCCGCATGGTGGTTCTCGCCGTGCTTGCTGTCGTTGGTGGCTTTTAGGACCGTGGCTGACGGTTACCTATTGTTGAGTTGTACGCCGGTAAGGCGTACATATGAACGATACGCGATGAGGTGTCTCATGCTTGGTTTCGAGGATCAGATCGGCGCTGTCGAGGAGCGCAGCAGCGAGCGAATGAATTTTCGTACCAAGCCGCGCATCAAGCAGGCCATTCAGCGGGCGGCCGCGCTATCGGGCGTCGACGATTCCGTGTTCACCATGAACGCGGCCTATCGCGAGGCGATGGCGACGATCGCGGCGCATGAGCGCACCCGCCTGCAGCCGGTCGATCATGCCGGCTTCTTTGCCGCGCTCGACACGCCGCCAGCGCCTACCGAGCGGCTGCGCGCGGCCTTTGCGCGGCATGGCGAAACGATCACAAGCCGGTGACGGCGGCCGGACCGGACCAGCCGGTCGACATTGGGCCGGTCGACATCGGGCCGTTCGTCATCGAGCCGCGCGATCCCGCCAGGCACGATCGCGCGGCTTTCTGCTGCGGCATCGACCAGGTCGACAATTTCTTCCGGCGCACCGCCAGCAAGCTGACCAAAGCGGGCAATTTGCGAACTTTTGTGATGAGTGGCGCGGCGGGCGAGGTGATCGGCTTTTATGCCACCAATGCTCATGCGGTGGATTATGCCGAGCTGCCCGCGCGGTTTGCGCGCACCCGGCCGGCGCATGGCAGCATTCCGGCCGCCTATATTTCGATGATCGGCGTCGATCGCCGGTTCCAGGGACAGGGCTATGGCGGCGATCTGCTGGTCGATTGCCTCAAGCGGCTGGCGCGCGCGGCCGATGCGTTGGGCATTGCGATCGTCATGCTGGACGTGCTGGATTGCGGCGATCCCGAGCAGGTGGCCCGGCGCCTGGCGCTTTACACCAGTTATGGTTTCGCACCGCTGGCATCCGATGGGCTGCGGCTGTTCCTGCCGATCACGACGGTGCGCGGGGCCATGCAAGGCGGATGATGCGCGCGGCGCGGCGCTAATTGGCGTGAAAGAAGGGGCCGGTGCAGGCGGGCGGCAGCGGAGTGGCAAGTCGGTCTGGCGGGGTGTCGCTGCCCCCTCCCCCCAGCGCCACGCGCGATCCCGGCGCGTAGCGGCGACCGTCGGGGGTGACGACGACGTGGCGGCGCCCCTCGCGGACCAGGCGGGTGCCGCGCGGCCAGACGACCAGGGCGTCGCCGAGCCGGATGCAGCCGTCGCGTACCGTCAGCGTCCCCATGGCCAGCGCGGTGAGCAGGATCGTCGGATCGAACGCGCGGGTCGCCAGATACGGGGCAGCGGGCGCGCCGGCGTGAGACGCCGCGCAGCCGGTTTGAAGGGCGGCGCAGGCGAGCAGCGCGGCGAGCGGGCGGAGCGCGGTCATGGTGGCCACTTGCTGAACCTTCGGCCCCGCCGGGGTCAACAGCAGCCCTGCCCCCGCCTTGTCGGATCGCGATCGCGCGAGCGGCCGGATGTCGCCGGTCGCCTGATCCATGGCAGGAGCGCGTCGGCATGGCGACAGGCCGACGTGTCGATATGTCGACACTGGATTGCACCCGGCCATGCCGCGCGTCGCCGTTAGGTCGCGATTGCGCGATCGACCAAGGCGTCGGCGATCTGCTGCGGGGCATCGGGCGCTGTCAGCTGCTCGGGCGTCACCAGCGTGGAGGCGGCGAGCGGCGCGCCGCAGAAATCGAGGATCCCCGCCTCGATCTGCACCTGCATCGCGCGGCGATAGCCGCGTCTGGCATAGGTGGCCTCCTCGGCCCCGCCGATCGCAAGGAGGCTGACCTTCAGCCGGCCAAGCCGCTTCGCAATGCCGCCCCCAGCGTCTTCGTCGAACGCCCAGCCGCTCACGAACACCCGGTCGATCCAGCCTTTGAGCACGGCCGGCATGCCCCACCAATAGACCGGATAGACCAGGATCAGATGATCCGCCCGGTCGATCCGACGCTGTTCGGCGCGCACGTCGTCGGGCAATGCGCCGGTGCCGGTGAAGGCGGCATGATCGGCCGGGCCGAAGACCGGGTCGAACCCTTCGGCCACCAGATCGGCCATCTCGATCCGGTGACCGCGCGCGCGAACCGTCGTCATGATCGCGCTGGCGATGTCACGCGTCAGCGAGGACGCAGCGGGATGCGCCATGACGAGCAGCACATCGCGCGGCGCGGGCTGGTTCGACGGGCCGGTCATGCGCGGGGCAACCGCGTCGGCCGGAGAACGGGTGACTGAGACATTGCGGCATCCTTTCGGACCAGGTAACCTACACTTGGTAGGTAGCGCTCTAAGCTACCATTGGTAGGTTTTGCAAGCGGGTTCGATGACGATGCAACAAGGCGAGGCGCCCGCGGTGCGGGGACGCAGGCTGTCCAAGGCGGACCGGCACCGGCAATTGCTGGTCACCGCGCTCGACGTAATCCGCCAAGAGGGCGCCGACAGCCTGACGCTGGGGCATCTGGCGGTGCGGGCAGGGGTGTCGAAGCCGGTCGTCTATGACCATTTCGGCACGCGATCAGGCTTGCTGATCGCCTTGTACCGCTGGATCGACACCGAGCGGATCGAGACGTTCCGCCAAGCCATGGCGGCCGCCACCAAGGATCGGGCGGAGACGATCGCCGCGCTGGCGGATGCCTATATCCGCTGCGCCGCGGACCTGACGGGCGAATTCCACATCGTCGGCGCGGCGCTGGCGGGCAGCCCGGAAAAGGCGGAGGTCTATGCCGAGCTTCTCGACCAGTCGGTGGCGATGTTCGTGGCCGTTCTGCGCCCCTTCACCATGCTGGACGAGCCGGAGGCGACGCATCTGTGCATCGCGCTGGTCGGCGCGGGCGAAGCCTTGTCCGCGGCGATCGTGCGCGGGGCGCTGAGCGAGAGCGCGGCGATCGCGACCTTTGCCGCCATGATCGGCAGCGCCGTGCCCTGAGAGGCGGGGAACGCTGCGATGTTTGTAGACGTGTCCTCCTGTCGATATGTCGACACTGCGACAGGCTACCCCAAGGGGAGCGGCGTGGAACGCACGGGGCGGCGCGCCGTTCGGCGGGGATGATCCTCTTTCCTTCTCCGTTCCGCTCTTGAGCAAGGTCGCCCCGGCGGCGCGCCACGCCGTCCTGATTGCGCAGCGCGATCGCAAGATGGCGCGCTCCGCCCATGCCTATGTGCGCGGCAATACCGCGCAATTCTACAGCTGGCTGGCCGCGGCGCCGGTGGCCATTCCCGATGGCCCGCCGGTGTGGATCTGCGGCGATTGTCACCTCGGCAATCTCGGCGCGATTTCCGATGGGGGCGAGGGGCTGGCGGTGCAGATCCGCGATCTCGACCAGGCGGTGATCGGCAATCCGGCGTTTGACCTCATCCGGCTGGGGCTGTCGCTGGCGACCGCGGCGCGCGGATCGGACCTGCCGGGGATCGCGACGATGCAGATCCTCGACGCGATGCTGGAAGGCTATGCCGCGGGGATTGCCGACCCGATGAACGGCGATCCGGGCGCCACGCCCGATGCGGTGAAAAGCGTGCGGCGCCGCGCGGTGGGGCGGCGCTGGAAGCATCTCGCGAAGGAGCGGCTCAACGGCGACGAGCCCGAGCTGCCGCGCGGCAAGAAATTCTGGGACCTGGAGGCGGCCGAGCGCGAGGCCCTGGACGAATTGTTCACCCGGCCCGACGTGTGCGACATGGTGCTGTCGCTCAATCCCGCCAATCGCAAGCGGCGCGTGCGGCTGGTCGATGCAGCCTATTGGATGAAGGGGTGCAGCTCGCTGGGGCTGCGGCGCTATGCCGTGCTGCTGGCGCTCGATCGCACCGACCGGCGCGCCGATTACGCGCTGGTCGATATCAAGGAGGCGGTCGCCTCGGTCGCGCCGGCGGGCGATCCCGCGGCGATGCCCAATCAGCCGGCCGAGCGCGTGCGGCAGGCGGCGTGCGCGCTGTCGCCGTTCCTTGGCGGGCGGCTGTTGCCGGTCGAGATGCTGGGCGGCTCCTTCTTTATCCGCGAGCTGGCGCCGCAGGACCTTAAGATCGAGGTGGAACAATTCTCGCGCGGCGAGGCGGTGAAGGCGGCGCGCTACCTCGCCTTCGTGGTGGGCGTGGCGCACAGCCGGCAGATGGACGCATCGACGCGCGAGGGCTCGGCGGCGCGGCTGGCGGCGGACACCCAGGCCGCGCGCGGCGACACGCCGACCTGGCTGTGGCGCAGCGTGGTGGTGCTCGCCGGGCAGCACGAGAGCGGCTACCTCGACCATTGCCGCAAGGTGGCGCTGGCGGGGTGAGGGGGTGTGTCGGGGTGTCGACATATCGACGGGTCTAACTACCGACAATTTGATCCAGCACTAGCGCACAGGTGTGGCCAGCGCCGATGAGCAGAACCTGCATCGCGAGGAGCATACGCATGATCACCTGCGAGGGCAGGGGACGGAGAGCACAACTTAGCTCCTTACTTCTAGCGATGCATCTCCGCTCTGTTTCGTCCGCGGGAGCGCTGCCTCTTCGCGATCTCGCTGATATATGGAGCGGTTAGCCGTCACACGAACCGGTTCACCCAGTCGATCTGCACGACAGCCGGACAGATCGCACCGGACAGCCCGGCAAGCCAGCTCCGCTCGTTCGCGATGCGCTCGGGATCACCTTCGATCCACCACGCGCGTCGCTCGGACGACCAGCGATAGCCGGCAGCCTTGAGCGCATCCTTGCAGGCGAACGGTGCCTGCTGCGCATAAAGCCGCTCGGTCGTACGCCGCGCAGTCTCGACGAGGTCCGCCGCAACGGTGCGTCCGTCATTGTTGGTCGAGGCCAGCAGGCATGTCGTCGCCCAGACATCGGCGGCGGCGCGATGCGCGTCGGGGAGGAAGAACCCGGCAGCGGTGAGGAGCGCCCCGATCCCCCGGCCTCCAGTAAAGCCGAGCGCAGGCCAGTCGACTTCGCGCATCGAACACATCCAGGGCAGCGTCGCGAGACTGGGGAAGCGCTTGGTCACGAAGGCACGGTCGAATGCCGCATTGTGCGCGACGACAGCGGTGACGCCGGTGAAGGACCTGAGGATCGCGTCCTCAAGAAAGAACCTGCCGATCAGCATGTCGGAGGTGATGTGTGTCAGCCGTTCGATCTCGAGCGGCAAGTCCTCGGCCGGATCTTCGAGCCACGACCTGGGCGCCGTCACGTCGACGACATCGCCGTGTTCCGCGTCGATCGACAGCGTGCCGACGGCAAGCTCGATCATCTTGTGGCGCTCGGGGTCGAGCCCGGTCGTTTCGCAGTCGACGACCGCGAGCTTGATGACCTTGTCGGGTGCGGGCATCGAGCGGCACCAGATCTCGTCGGGACGCGGCA